>ERZ889217.74-NODE-74-length-59976-cov-14.681013_pt1 | contig 59976 bp, 57 predicted proteins | sample MGYA00521098_ERZ889217 | MGnify/ENA primary metagenome ERZ889217 (study PRJEB32303, sample SAMEA104408613) | aquatic metagenome | biome: Brackish water; feature: Pelagic; material: water | place: Baltic Sea | collected 2014-06-10T22:04:00 | depth 2,362 m ... | reverse complement strand
TTAAGGTCAACATTCATGAAATTACTAAAGCTGGTCTACGTGACCAAGTAATCATTCTGGTGGGTGGCGCACCTGTTACTCAGGAATATGCCGATGTTGTTGGCGCTGATGGCTTTGCAGCAGATGCATCTACTGCAGTGCGTATTGCTAAAGATCTCATTGCTAAAAAACGCGCTTCGGTTTCTGCATAAGGTTCTATCGTGTTAAAAAAACTTCTGCCCTTTATTGAGCATGTAATAAAGAAACCCGTATGGGACTGTCGCATGTGCGGACAATGTGTCCTGCACTCAACAGGTATGACATGTCCAATGACATGTCCAAAGACTCTTCGCAACGGACCATGTGGTGGCGTTCGTGAAAACGGTAACTGTGAAGTTATTCCAGATATGCCATGTGTGTGGCTTAAGGCATATGACCGAAAAGTCTATTTGCCTCTGCCAACAGTATGGAAAGACCACTTCAACGAACTGCGCCCTCCAGTAGATATGCGCCTGCAAGGAACTTCATCGTGGATTAACTTGGTTACAAAGCGCGATCAACAAACACCTGCTGGTTGGTCAACAACAGATGAGGCGCACTAATGTCACAGATGCGTGAGAAGTTAGAAAACACTAACGAAGTTGTCTTTACAGCTGAATTTCCAGCACTTGATGGTGGAGGAATGGCTAAGGTTGAAAAGAACGCTGCCCGTTTAGCACCCTGGTTTGTTGGCGTGAATGCAACAGATAACCCAGCAGCCCATGCCCATGCATCTAATACCGCCTCTGCAATTGCCATGAAAATGCATGGGATTGAACCCATTATGCAGATTGTTTGCCGCGATAAGAACCGTCTTGCTATTCAAGCCGACATGATGGGCGCAGCTCTACATGGCATTGATAACATCTCACTTCTAACAGGCGATGATGTGACTGCCGGTGATGAGCCAGAGAGCCGTAGAGTCTTTGATATCGATAGCACTCAAGCAATCAATATCGCCCGAATTATCACTACTGGAAAATACCTTTCAGGGCGCAAGATCGATCCTGCCCCAGATTTCTATATCAGTGCTGTAGAAAACGCAGCTGCTCCCCCATTTGATTATCGAATTGAACGAGCTCTTAAGAAGTACCGAGCTGGTGCAAAGTATCTTCAACTACAGATTTGTTATCACTCAGATCGCCTTGAAAAATTCTGTGCTGGGGTTGCCAAGATTGCCCCTGATTTAAAGTTGATCCCAACTATCGTTTTGGTTAAGGGTTCCAAGCCAATGTCCTTTATGCATGACAAGGTGCCTGGAATTGATATCCCTCAGGACATAATCAACCGAGTCTCATCGGCTGCCGATCAAGCTGAAGAGGCATACAAATTGACTGTGGAACTAGCCAAGCATGCAATGACATTGCCTTCTGTGCGCGGTTTACACGTGACAGATTTTAGACATGATGATTCATTAGAGCGCTTTATGTACGACCTCGGACAGAAGCCAAGAAACTAACTAGGAGCCCCTATGCACACGACCCTTACTTCCCCTGGAAAAACCGTAACGATTGGCCATGATCAGCCATTTTGCATTATTGGTGAGCGTATTAATCCAACGGGCCGCAAGAAGTTTCAAGAACAACTTCGTGCTGGTGATCTCTCTGCCATTGAAAAAGATGTTGCCGCCCAAGTTGCAGGTGGGGCCGATGTATTAGATGTGAATATGGGTGTGCCGCTCACTGATGAACCAGCACTTATTGCTAAGGCAATCACCTTGGTTCAATCTTTAACTGATCTACCTATCTGTATCGACTCATCTGTTATTGAAGCGCTGCAGGCAGGTCTTGAGACCTACCAAGGTAAAGCCCTCGTTAACAGCGTTACAGGTGAAGATGATCGTATGGAGCTCGTGCTTCCTTTGATTAAAAAGCATGGGGCAGCCATTATTGCGCTGCCTAATGATGAAACTGGAATTCCACAAACAGCTGCAGAGCGCATGATTATCGTTGAGAAGATTGTTCGCGCTGTTGAAAAGCACGGCATTCCTTTAGAGGATCTAGTAATTGATCCACTTGCAATGACTGTGGGCGCAGATCCAGATGCGGTAAAGAACACGCTGGAAACTATCTATTTAATCCGCGAAAAGTACGGACTGAATATGACTCTCGGTGCTTCAAATATTTCATTTGGTCTTCCACATCGCCATGCACTCAATGCCGCATTTTTACCTGCTGCAATGGCTATGGGATTGACATGCGCGGTCATGGATTCGCGCACGCCTGCCATCGTTGAGTCAGTTCGTGCTGCAGACTTGCTCCTTGGTCTTGATCCTTGGGGAACCAATTGGATTATGCGCTATCGCGCAATGGAGGCAGCAAAAGCTGCCGCTGAAGGGAATTAATTATTAGTAAAAAAGAGTTAGACCCATCCCTGATACCAACGCATGACGGTACTGGGCGAGTAAAGCTTGCCTTCACATCGCTAGAAAAAGATGGATCTATTGGATCTCAGAAAACAATTACCGTCCCAACAGGTGTGAGCGCATTTGATGCTGCATCGTGGAATGGAATTGCAATTGATTCAACCTGTGGTGGTTATGGCACATGCAAGAAATGCCGTATCAAGGTAACCGATGGAGATGTTGAACCATCAAAGTTAGATTTTCGTGCCTTTACTGAAAGTGAAATTAAGGATGGCTGGCGCCTTGCCTGTTTAGTGCGCACAGCTAAAGATATTTCAGTAGATGTTCCAGCCCTTACCACTCGCCCTAAAGCTGCAACGGTGGGTGTGGGCCGACAGGTTATTTTGCGCCCTGCAGTTCAAAAGCGCTATATCGAATTAGAAGAACCATCTCTATCTGATCAACGCACCGACATCGTGCGCATCTTTGATGCAGTTGATGATATTGAGGGCACGGCTAGCCTTGCATCGATGCGAGAGCTGCCCCGCATCTTGCGCGCATCTGACTACAAAGTAACTGCAGTCTTTGTTGATCAAGAGTTTTTAGGTATTGAAGCTGGCGATACAACTGCTGTGCGCTATGGAATCGCTTATGACTTAGGTACAACAACAGTTGTTGCAACTTTGCTTGATCTCAACACTGGCACTCCGGTCGCCGTTAAATCAATGCTCAATAAGCAGCAACCATTCGGCGCAGATGTCATCACCCGCATTAGCGCAACGATGCTAGATCCTAATGCTCTGGCAAAACTCAGTGGATTAGCGCAAGAAACCCTTAATCAGCTGACTCAAGAGGTCTGTATTGAGGCAGATGTTAATCCTCACCATGTTTATGAGTTAGCAATCGCAGGCAATGCCACGATGACTCAACTTCTCCTTGGCATTGATCCAGAACCACTGGGAGTTGCTCCATTTATTATGGCAAGTGCTGACTATCCAAATATTGATGTGAAAGAGATTGGCATTGAAGTTCATCCCCTTGCCAAAGCTGTCATCTTGCCTTCACTTGGTGCATACGTTGGTGGCGACATCATCGCTGGCGCACTTGCCTCTGGAATGGATCGCGATAAGCGCTTGCGTTTATTTATCGATGTTGGCACTAACTGTGAGATTGTTTTAGGTGATGGCGACAAGATTCTTGCAACTGCTGCCCCTGCTGGTCCTGCCTTTGAAGCTGCGAGCATTAAGTGCGGCGTGAGAGCAGCATCTGGTGCTATCGAAACTATCAAGGTTGTTGATGGCGAGCTTGAAATCGGAACTATTGATGACACTCCTGCAGTTGGTATCTGTGGTTCAGGCCTAGTTGATGCATGTGCATCTCTAGTTCAAGTGGGTTTACTTGATCACTCAGGAAAGTTTGTTACCGATGAAGCTGCCTTAACAATTTCGCCAAAGCTAGCTAGCCGCCTAGTCACACGTGAAGGTGAGCGCGTATTTGTACTTACTTGGAGCAAAGAAGTGGGCGATCTATCTGATTGCGTCTTTTTAACTCAGCGTGATGTGCGAGAACTTCAGTTTGCAAAGGCTGCTATTGCCACAGGTTGGGCACTACTGCTTGAAGAGTTTGGTGTTCAGGAATCTGAAATTCAACAAGTACTACTTGCTGGCTCATTTGGTTCATATCTCTCACCTTCATCTGCCATCAAGATTGGTCTAGTTCCAAAGCTCTCAGTTATGCGCATCATGTCTGCAGGTAACGTTGCAGGAGAAGGCGCCAAGATGGTTTTGCTATCTGCCCAAGAGCGCCATGGTGCACAAGCACTACTTGATGAGATTGACTACATCGAATTATCTGATCGTGCAGACTTCAACGATAAGTTCGTTGAACGTCTCGCTTTTCCTGCATGAGCATTGGCGTAGTTGCCTGTGGGGCACTTGCTACCCATATCGCTGACATCGCAACTTTAGAATCACTCGACATCACCATCTATCCCCTGCCGCCCCTGCTTCACAATCGCCCAGAGAAGATTGCTGGTGAAGTCGATTCATTGCTCACTGAGATCAAAGACAAGCATGAGAAGTGTGCGGTGGCATATGCCGACTGTGGAACGTATGGCGCACTCGATACGGTGATTGCAGCACATGGTGTGAAGCGTTTAGGCGGAAATCATTGCTATGACATCTTTGCAGGAGCTAAGAAAATAGAAGAAATCATGGAATCTGATGCCGGAACATATTTCTTAACTGATTTTCTAGCTAAATCCTTTCACCGAAGTGTCATGGTTGAGCTGGGTTTAGATAAGCGGCCCGAGCTGCGTGATGACTACTTCAAGAACTATTCACGCGTTATCTGGTTAGCCCAAGTTCCGAGTAAAGAGTTAGAAGAGCTAGCTACTCAAGCAGCTGCAAGTATTGGTTTGCCACTAGAAATTCAAAACGTTGGTTATGGTCAACTAGCCCAGCAAGTAAAGGAACTACTTAGTAACTAGCATTACTTCAAGGGCCTTCTGGGCAATTGGTGAAAGTAAAGATTTATCAACATCTTTGTGCAAACGCTCAATCATTACTGGTGTCCAGAACTGAACGATGTGGTGAGCAACCTTGACCTCAGGTGCATCTGTTACTGTAAAATTTGCCGCAATCTGATTCACCATTCGAATGATGGATGCTAACTGAACATCTCCATCAATATGGGTCTCTACAATCGCACCTGGGCCTTGTGCGCTGGGTGTGATTTCAACAGCGGTTACTTTGTATTCAGGACAATTTGTTGCCCAGTCAGAAAAATCTGTCGTGATGACGTTAGCGCCACTTTCTGGGAAGTGGAAAGTTGTGTAAACAACACCAGCTGGAACTTCATCAGTGATGCGGGCACGCATAATCGTTTCGCCCACTCGACTCGATAATTTGACCCAAGAACCATCGGCGACACCACGTAGCTGGGCATCTGATTCATGCAGATCTAAAATATCTTCGGTATGCCAGATGTTATTTGCTGTGCGGCGAGTTTGCGCACCTACGTTGTATTGGCTCAAAACCCGGCCAGTAGTGAGCAAGAGTGGAAATTTACGTGTGGCCTTTTCATCTGTTGCAACGTACGGAGTGCGGTTGAACTGGCCCAAACCACGCATAAAGGTTTCTAAATGCATCGTAGGGGTTCCTTCAGGGTTTTCCTCATTACATGGCCACTGAAGACTGCCAACTTCATCAAGCTTTTTGAATGAAACTCCAGCAAATGTTGGTGTTGTTGCAGCGATCTCATCCATGATTTCTGCCCCACTGCCATAGGACATTGGATATCCCATGGCAGTTGCAAGATCACAGGTAACTTCGTATTCACTCTTTCCAGTTGCTGATTTCATCACTGGGCGAACCCGGTTAATGCGGCGCTCAGCGTTAGTGAATGTTCCATCCTTTTCTAAAAATGATGTGCCCGGCAAGAAGACATGGGCAAACTTTGCCGTCTCATTAAGGAATAAGTCCTGAACAATGACCATATCCATGGCGCGAAGAGCTGCGTGAACGTGTGAAGTGTTTGGATCAGACTGGGCAATATCCTCACCCTGGATATAGAGTCCACGGTAATTACCAGCTATTGCAGAATCAAACATATTTGGAATTCTCATTCCTGGCTCTGCATCTAACGTCACGCCCCACTTGTCATTAAAGATCTTGCGAGTATCTGCATTTGAAATATGGCGATAGCCAGGTAGCTCATGTGGGAAAGAACCCATATCGCAAGAGCCTTGAACGTTGTTTTGTCCGCGCAGTGGATTAACTCCCACGCCTTTACGGCCAATGTTTCCTGTGACCATGGCTAGGTTTGCAATACCCATCACCATGGTTGAACCTTGGCTGTGCTCTGTTACACCAAGACCGTAGTAAATAGAGCCATTAGGAGCTGATGCAAATAAGCGTGCAGCTTTGCGAATCTCTTCTGCTGGAACACGTGAAGATGCCTCTAGTACCTCTGGTGAGTTTTCAGGAAGAGAGATAAATGCTTCCCACTCCTTAAATGACTTCTCTTCACATCGTGCGTCAATAAAGTTACGCTTTGCCAAACCTTCAGTAACAATGACGTGAGCAAGGGCATTTATAACTGCAACGTTTGTCCCTGGCATTAGCTGCAAGTGATGGGCTGCAACAACACCTGGTGTGCGAACAAGGGCAATAACGCGTGGATCGACGACAATGAGTTGAGCGCCTTTACGAAGAGCCTTCTTCATGCGTGATGCAAATACTGGGTGAGCAGATGTTGGGTTAGCACCAATCAACAAGATCACATCACTGTGCTCAACAGACTCAAAATCCTGTGTTCCGGCGGATGTTCCAAATGCTTGGCCAAGTCCATAACCTGTTGGTGAGTGGCACACACGAGCGCAGGTATCAACATTGTTATTAGCAAAAGCTGCACGGACCATCTTCTGGACTACGAATACTTCTTCATTGGTGCAACGAGATGAAGTAATTCCACCAATTGCATTTCGGCCAGATTCGGCCTGAATCTTCTTTAAACCTGCCGCCGCAAAGGAAATCGCCTCTTCCCATGAAACTTCTTTCCATGGATCAGTGATTGCATTTCGAATCATTGGCTTTGTAATGCGATCTGAGTGAGTGGCATAGCCATAAGCAAAGCGGCCCTTAACGCAAGAGTGGCCTTCATTTGCGCCGCCATCTTTGAGCGGAACCATGCGCACAAGTTCATCTCCACGCATCTCAGCTTTAAATGAACAGCCAACACCGCAATAAGCACATGTTGTAATAACAGATGATGTAGGTGCACCAATGGTGAGCAAAGTCTTTTCAGTTAAAGCACCCGTTGGGCAAGCCTGCACACAAGCCCCACAAGAGACACATTCGCTGTCAATAAAGGATGTTCCAGAAGATGACACGCGCGCCTCAAAGCCACGGTTTTCAATCGTTAGCGCAAAAGTTCCCTGCACTTCATCACAGGCACGAACGCAGCGATTACAAACAATGCACTCAGTTGAATCAAAAGTAAAATAAGGATTTGACTCATCTTTAGCTAGATCCAAGTGTGTTGAAACCGCTGCATAGCGGCTCTCTGAAATTCCAATTTTCTTAGCAACCACATGAACTTCACACTCATCCCCCGTTGCACACTCTGCGGGGTGATCAGAGAGGTAAAGCTCCATGACACCTTTGCGAAGTCGATCTAGCTTTTCAGATTGGGTAACAACTTTCATTCCATCTGCCACAGGGGTTGTGCAAGAAGAAGGAGTTCCGTTGCGTCCATCTACTTGGATGACACACAAGCGACATGAACCAAATGCCTTTAAACTATCGGTTGAGCACAGTTTAGGAATATTAATTCCAGCCATTGATGCTGCGCGCATGATTGAAGTCTGCGCCGGTACTGTTATTGATTTCCCGTCGATTTCAAGGCTGACTTGCTCACTCTTCTTACTTGCAGGTGTGCCGAAGTCATGTTCGTGAATCATTGTCATCGACGGCTCACCTCCCCAGTGAAGTCCTCAGGGAAGTTAATCATGGCACTCTTTACCGGCATTGGTGTTAATCCGCCCATGGCACACAGCGATCCATCAGTCATAACCTCACAAAGATCCAAAAGAAGCTTCTTGTTCTCATCCACCTTCACGCCTTGAATGATCAGATCGATTGTTTCAACGCCCCGTGTGGAACCGATTCTGCATGGGGTGCACTTGCCACAGGACTCCAGAGCGCAAAATGCCATTGCAAAACGGGCTTGCTGGGCTAAATCAACTGAGTCATCAAAGACAACTATTCCGCCATGTCCGAGCATTCCGCCAGCGGCCAACATGGATTCATAATCTAAAGATGTTTCAAATTTATCTGTTCCAAAGTAAGCACCTAATGGTCCACCAATTTGCACAGCACGCAGTGGTGCACCGCTCAATGTTCCCCCACCATAACCATTTACTACCTCTTCTATAGAGATACCAAATGGCATTTCAACAATTCCGCCGCGCTTGATATTTCCAGCTAATTGGAAAACCTGTGTTCCTAGAGATCTACCAACGCCGCGTGCTTTATATGCAGCCGCACCATCTGCCATCACCGCAGGAATGGTTGAAAGTGTTAAAACGTTATTGATAACAGTTGGTTTGCCAAATAATCCTTCAAGGGCTGGAAGTGGTGGCTTAGCACGAACCACTCCGCGCTTTCCTTCAATGCTCTCTAACATCGCAGTTTCTTCACCACACACATATGAGCCCGCGCCTACTCGAATCTTTAATTCAAAAGCGTACTTACTTCCAAGAACTGAGCTTCCGAGCCAACCAAATGCATGAGCGATATCAATCGCCCTTTGCAAAGTTTTGATTGCATATGGATATTCAGAGCGTAAATAAACAATGCCCTCTGTGGCACCTACAGCAATAGCAGCAATAGTCATTCCTTCAATGAGTGTGTATGGATCTCCTTCAATAAGCATGCGATCAGCAAAAGTTCCGCTATCTCCTTCATCAGCGTTGCAACAAATATATTTCTGGTCACTGACTGCATCGGCAACTGTCTTCCACTTAATACCGGCTGGAAATCCTGCCCCGCCACGACCGCGCACACCTGATTCTTTTACTTCATCAACAATAGCTTCAGAGCTCATAGAAATTGCGCGGCGCAAGCCCACTAATCCCCCATATGCTTCATAGTCTGCAAGTGAGAGCGGATCAATGATTCCAACACGTTTAAATGTCACGCGATCTTGGCTAGCTAGCCATTCAATCTTTTCACTCTCACCCAGAGATAGTTTGTGAGTACCGCCATGCATGAAATCTGCAGCGATTAGTGAATCAATATCTTCAATATTTACAGGCCCATAGGCTACGCGGCCCTTATCGGTTTCAACTTCCACCATCGGTTCTAACCACAGCGCACCACGAGAACCATTGCGAATAATCGTTGAATCGCCAACTTTGCTAGCAATTGCTGCAGCAACATCATCTGCGCCAACAGAGATTGCTGCGCTATCACCTGGAACATAGATCTTCATATGCGTGCCTTTGCAATCTTTTCAACGCTGGCACGTCCAATAATTGCACCGTTCACCATGGCGCTAGGCCCCAATGCGCAATTTCCAAAACAGTAACCATCATGGACTTCTTTGCCGAACTTTGCCTTAATATCTTTTTCTAACTGGCGAGATCCCACTGCTTGGCATGCCTCTGCCACACAGACAGAGATGTGATTGTCGCCAGGTGGTTCGGTAAGTAGATCGTGGTAAAAAGTTAAAACACCATGAACATCGGCCCGTGAATTGTTGAAGAAATTAGCTACTAAAGCCACATCTTCTTTATGCACATAGCCAAACTCTTTTTGCAGAGCTTGCAAGGCCATCAGTACTGCTCCTTTTTCTTCACGCAAGGTCGCAAGAACAGCTAACGCCGCATCTTGTGACCAAGTTGAATACTTCATTAGAACAGGCCCACTACCTTTCCATCAATGTAATCAATGCGCTCAGCCGATGGCACCTTAGGTAGTCCTGGCATTGTCATGATTTCTCCGCAGATCATTACGATGAATTCAGCTCCAGCTGAGAGCTTTACTTCGCGAACATTGATGGAATGTCCACTTGGTGCACCGCGCAATGCTGAATCAGTACTAAAAGAATACTGCGTTTTTGCCACGCAGATTGGGAAGTGCCCATATCCAGATGCTTCAAGCTCTTTGAGCTTTAGACGCACCTTGGCGTCCGCTGTTACTTCTTTCGCTCCATAGATTTTGGTAGCAACCTTGGTGATTTTCTCCCACAATGGATCACTATCTTCATAAACAAAAGTCATCGATTGTGGCTGCTCACACAGTTCAACAACAGCATGTGCTAAATCAGCTGCACCTTTGCCACCATCAGCCCAGTGAGTTGCTAGAACAATCTTCACGCCAAGCTTTTCAACACACGAACGAAGAAGATCAACTTCTGCCTTTGTATCACTTGTGAAATTGTTGATTGAAACAACTAATGGAAGGTTATAGACCTTAGTGATGTTATTGATATGACGCTCAAGATTTACTAGGCCAGCCTCTAGAGCTGGCAAGTTCTCTTCCGTAATTGTCTTAAGGTCTGCGCCGCCGTGGTATTTAATTGCACGAATCGTTGCAACTAATACACAAGCAGATGGACGTAAACCTGATTTGCGGCACTTAATATCAATGAACTTTTCAGCTCCAAGATCTGCGCCAAAGCCAGCTTCTGTAACAACATAATCTGCCAACTTCATCGCAGAAGTTGTAGCAACAACAGAGTTGCAACCGTGGGCGATATTGGCAAATGGTCCACCGTGAATAAAGGCTGGAGTGTTTTCTAGAGTTTGAACCAAGTTTGGCTGGAAAGCATCCTTTAAAATAACAGTCATTGCACCTTGTGCATTAAGTTCAGAGGCAAGCACTGGCGTCTTATCGCGCTTATAGCCAACAACAATCTTGCCAATTTTCTCTTTCAAATCTTCAATGGATGTCGCAAGGCAGAAGATTGCCATGATTTCAGAGGCCACAACAATGTCGAAACCATCACTACGTGGGTATCCATTACCCACACCGCCAATAGATTGAATGATTTCGCGCAAAGCACGGTCATTCATATCAACAACGCGCTTCCATGTGACGCGTCGAATATCGATAGCTAGCTCGTTTCCATGATGGATGTGGTTATCAATCAGGGCTGCAAGTAAGTTGTTTGCAAGGGCTATAGCGTTGAAATCTCCGGTGAAATGCAGGTTGATATCTTCCATTGGAACTACCTGGGCATAACCACCACCTGCTGCACCACCCTTCATTCCAAAGACTGGACCCAGAGATGGTTCACGCAAAGCAATCATTGCGTTTTTACCAATATGGCGAAGTGCATCACCTAGACCAACAGTTGTTGTTGTCTTTCCTTCACCTGCAGGTGTTGGACTAATGGCAGTTACCAAAATCAGCTTTGAGTTATCGCGCTTTGGCAAAGATGTCAGATACTTCAAATTGACTTTGGCTTTGTACTTTCCATAAGCCTCTAAATTATCTGCATCAATTCCTAAGCTGGCACCGATTTCGGTGACTGGCTTCATCGTTGCAGCTTGTGCGATTTCGATATCTGACATTTTTATCCCTTGGCCTGACGTATGGCGCTGGTGAGCGCAGGTATTACTTGGTGCAGATCACCGATGATTGCGTAATCTGCATAGCCGAGAATTGGAGCCTCTGGATCTGTGTTAATTACTACGATTGTCTTACTGTTCTTCATTCCTGCAATGTGTTGCATCGCACCTGAGATACCTGCTGCGATATAGAGATCTGGTGCAACCTTTGTTCCTGTCTGTCCTACTTGCTCAGCATGTGGACGCCAGCCCGAGCTAGTTACAACACGTGAACAACCAACAGTTCCACCGAGTAGCGTTGCAAGTTCTTCAATCTGACCGAAACCATCTGGACCGCCAACACCACGTCCGCCCGAGACAATAACTTTGGCATCAACCAGTGTTACACCACCCTTTGATTCACCAGCATCACGACTCAATACCTTTACCGCGTAATCCTGTGGTTCTAGGGCTGGTTCGAACTCAACAACAGTTGCTGCGCTGCCATTGGCTGATTCAGGTTCTGTTGAAAATGCAAGAACTGTTGCAATCAAGATATCTGCGTGAACATTTGCAGACTCAATCAGATTTCCTGCCCATCGTGCACGAAGCACATGGTGAGGTGAACCTAAAGTGATTTCTGAGCACTCTGCAGCCATTGGAAGATCAAGAAAAGCAGCTAAATGGGCTAACTGTTCATTTCCACGTGGACTTCCAGCAGCAAGGACTGCTGCAGGCTTTAGCTTTTCAACTAAATCTTTGAGTGCACGGCCCGATGCCATGGGAGTGTAATCAGTGATGTTGGCATGGGATGCAACGTGTAAAACCTTTGCGCCATATTCACCGACGATTCCAGCAAGGGCCGCGCCTTCCTTACCAATGACCACTGCTTCAACATCTTGGCCTAACTTGCGGGCAGCAGTTAATGCACGTAGTGAGAGTTGATCTAGTTCACCGCGATCTTGATCTACGAGTACAAGAATCATTAGAAAGCTCCAATCTTTTTCAAGATATCTACCAGTGCAGGAACAGCGTCAGCGCCGTTGCCCAAAATCTCTGCGCCAGTTGACTTAGAAGGTGCGAGAGTTAAAACAACTTTTTCTAACTTAGGCACTCGAGCTTCTGCCTTTTTCATATCTACTGGCTTCTTGCGTGCCTGCATACGTCCAGGAACCGATGGATAGCGCGGAATGTTTAAGCCATCGCGCACAGTGACAATGGCAGGTAAGGCAACTTCATAGTGCTCACGTCCAGCAGCAACTACTCGATCACACACAGCAACACCATTTTCTATCTTCATTGATTTAACGTTGGTGATAATCGGACGATTGAGTGCATGTGCAACACGAATATGGATTTGATATCCCGCACTATCAGCAGATTCTGCACCGAAAATAATGAGATCAAACTTGGTCTCTTCGGCATTAATGGCATCAACGAGTGCAGCAGCAGTTCCCTGGGGATCCCACTCCTGTCCATCGGTTTCAATCAACACGGCGCGAGTAGCACCAATAGCTAACTGTGAGCGAAGTTGTTCTTCAGCATCACTAGGTCCAAGAGTAAGCAGAGTCAGTGTTCCACCCATTTGTTCTACGAGTTGAACACCAGCTTCAACTGCGTTTTCCTCATGGGGACTGATACCAAAACCTAAATGCTTGGTTTCAATATCGCGTGAATCTGGAGTCAGAATCAATGTTCCACCAGCTAGTGGAACGCGCTTTAGGCAGACAAGTACGTCCATTATGCAAGGATCCGTTCATTTGATGGGTCAAATACTGATGTTGGACCAACTTCAGCTACTGAACATGGATAGTGCTCACCAAGATATTCAACGATGAACTTGTTTCCAGCAACAGCTAACTCTGTTGGAAGGTAAGACATCAGGATGTGCTTACCTAAAGATGGTGCAGAACCAGCACTTGTTACATATGAACGACGTCCATGTGCATCAGTAATTGGCTTCTTATCCAATGTAAGAATTGGTTCATTACCCATCATGTAGCGCTTTTGACCACTAGATGACTTGTGATCATCAACAAAGAGTGTGCATAGCATTGCAACAGGCTTTTCGGCGCGGTGCTTCACATGTGCATCTTTACCAATGAAATCAGCTTCCTTAAGTTTTGGAGATTGCATTCCTGCTTCAACTACGGTGTATTCAGTTTCAAGCTCAGGACCGTAAGCGCGATAGCACTTCTCTAAACGTCCAGTTGTTCCGTACACACCAATGCCTACTGGAATTAACCCGTGATTCTTTCCAGCTTCCCACAGCGCATCCCAAAGAGCTGGACCATCGGCCATGGGAACATAGAACTCCCAACCAAGATCACCGACGTAGGAAATACGAGATGCAAGAACTTTCACGCCCTTAATATCGATCTCTCTACATGTGCTGAACTTGAATGATTCATGGCTCATATCTTCAGATGTCACTTCTTGAATAATCTTTCGGGCATTTGGGCCCCACACCCCAAGGGTGGTGTAGTCAGAAGTAATGTCATTGATCTTTGCAGAGCCATCGGCTGGCAATAAATCAGCAAACCACTTCTTATCTGCCATGCCGTGTACACCGCCAGTAACAACTCGGAAGTGATTAGTATCAAGGCGCATGATTGTTAAATCAGATTTAAATCCACCATTGGGACCAAGTACAGGTGTGTAAACAACACGGCCAATAGCAACATCCATCTGACGTAGCGCTGCCTTTTGCACAACAGCTAGAGCTGATGGGCCAGTGATATCAAAGTAAGCAAAGGCAGTTAAATCTACGATGCCTGCGCTTTCGCGCATTTGTAAATGCTCTGCATTAATAATGGGTGACCACCAGCGTGATTCCCATTCAGCAGTACGCGGCATTACTTTCTCGCCAAACTTTGCCACTAAATCCTTATTTGATTCATACCAAAATGGTCGTTCCCATCCAGCAGTTTCATAAAAGACTGCGCCGAGGGCAGCTTCGCGCTCATAGTAAGGAGATAGGCGCACTTTGCGATTTGATTCGTACTGCTCGTTTGGGTGAACAATTCCATAGGTCTTGTTAAATGATTCAGCCACACGAGACTTGATGTGTTTTTCTTCCTTATGGTGCTCATGGAATCGAGCAATGTTTGATGAATGAAGATCAATATGTGAATCTCCAAGAACCATCCACTCGGCCACAGACTTTGCAGTTCCTGGGCCTTCTTTAATCCATACCGCAGCAACAGACCACAAATTCTTTACTTCTGGAGTTTCACCAAGAATTGGCATTCCATCTGGGGTGTAAGACAAAATTCCATTACATGCATACTTCTCACGAACAGATTCATCGCCAACAATAGATGGCATCAATTCGTAAGCATGCTCATCTTGGATGTCGAAATCTGCCTGAGTGAATGCAAACTCTGTTGGAGAAAGAGCAGCTGTGGCATTTGAAGGAATGTCATCTGGTGTGTAGAGAATTGGACGGTGGGCATATGAGCCAATTTCAAGTCCAGTTCCATGTTGGCGCTCATACATAAATACATCCATGTCACGAACGATTGGCCATTCAATATCACCCTTGGTGTCTTTAAAGAATGGGACAGGTCCGATGTCTTTCATCTGGTGAACTGCAGGAGTAAGAGGAATGTGCGCGCCGGCCATTGCAGCAAGCTTGGGAGACCAGCACCCTGTTGCGATAACAACGAATTCAGCCTCAATAGTTCCTTGATCTGTAACAACGCCCCTTACAACTCCATTTTCAACTGTGATGTCTTGAACTTCAACGTTGGCAAATGATTGTGCTGCGCCCATCTCTTGTGCTTTCTCGCGCATGATTGTTCCTGTGCGAAGTGAATCAACAACGCCCACAGTTGGCTGGTAATACCCGCCTAAAATGATGCTTTCATCGATATATGGCACTAACTCTTTTACTTCTGCAGGAGTAAGGATTCGACCACCTTCGATTCCCCAAGACTTTGCAGATGTAATACGACGTGCCAGCTCTTGCATGCGCTCTTCAGATCGAGCAACTTCAATTCCACCAGTTTCAGTGAAAGTTCCAAACTCTTTGTATTGGCGCATACTTTCAGCAGTAATTGCTGTCATCTCTTTTGAGTGATCCACAGGGAAGATGAAGTTAGATGCGTGGCCAGTTGATCCACCAGGGTTGGGAAGAGGTCCTTTATCAATCTGGACTATGTCTTTCCAACCAAGCTTTGCAAGGTGATACACCATGCCATTGCCGACGATTCCAGCGCCGATAACAACGCACTTTGCCTTTGCAGGTAACTTACTCATATCTTTTATTCCTTTTTCTGTTGGTGGTGGTTATAAAGACTTACGGATTTCAGATTCAAAACCTTCAACGTGTTCTCTCATTGCCTTCGATGCTGCCTTTGGATCATTGCTTGCAATTGCTTCTAATAACACTTGGTGTTCGATGATTGCATCGGCTAAATGCTCCACACGATCAAGGGCTAAGAACCAGATGCGCAGGGCGTGGGCGTAGTAGTTATCTAGAGCCGCTGCTAGAAATTCATTGTGAGTGCACTGATAGATGTGGTGGTGAATTCGTTGATCTAACCCGATCAAAGTTGGCATATCTAAATCGCCTTTGATTGCCTTAATCTCTTTTATTAAAGCTTTTGTAATCTCTTGATCAGCGGCAGTAGATCGCGTGGCTGCTAACTCTGCCGCTTTAATCTCAAGGACTGCTCGTGTTTCAGAGAGCTGAGAAAGATTGGCAACATCAACACGGGAAACAAACATTCCACGACGTGGATAGACCTCTACTAGCTTTTCATTTGCTAGCGAGCGCAGAGCTTCACGGATTGGCGTGCGACCCATCTTGAGTGTGCTCATCAATGCACTCTCACTAATGAGTGATCCTGGCTCAAGTTCTAAAGTAATAATCATTGAGCGAATACGGCTATAGGCCGCCTCAGATAGCGAGGTGCTCTCTCTGGAGAGAATACGAATAGCTTGGCTCACATCGGAGATGATATATCAGTGATATACCAATAGATAGAGGCGCGAGGGGTGGTTTTAGCTCAGGTAATACTTATAAAACAACCATGCTGAGGCGCCAAAGCCCACGGTGAGGATCAAGCCTCGATAGACGGCGACCGGCATTCTTGCCGCATAGCGTCCCCCGTAGGTTCCACCGATGCTGGCACCTATTAATAGAGCGATGACTGCTCCCCAATGGGCCAACCCACTAAAGATATAGATGATGTTAGAGACCAAAGAGGTCCAGCCAACAATTAAATTCTTAGCGGTGTTCAGTGTCTTTGGATCACGCCTGATATCACGGGCCAATACGGCAATCACCATCACGCCCTGGCCTGGACCAAAGTAGCCGCAATATAAGCCGCTGCCTGCGATTCCTATCTTTTCAACTAACTCATGACGAGCGCCGCGATCAGGCTTAGCTTTAATCAAAAAGGACAAGCTGGCGAAGAGAAGAAGAAAGGGAACCATTTTCTCAAATACACCCGGTGGCACGTTGAGCAACAAGAGTGCACCAATTGTTGAACCGATAATGGAGATAATGATAAGCTTTTTGTATTCCTGAAAGTAACCACGCATTTGATTGCGCACACCAATGAGGGCAAAAAAATTTGCTGGTGTGACACCTAGTGCATTTGAGATTGCCGCACTGACTGGAGACATTCCGGTGGCGAGCAACACTGGATAGGAGATAACTGATGCTCCCCCAGCCATTCCATTAATTCCACCGACAAGAATGCCAGTCAGGAAGATAATGATGTACTCGAGCATTGGGTAACCATACAATGTCACTATGGCTATGGATATAGAGATTCGCTACTTTGCAGCTGCGCGCGCCGCCGCCGGTGTAAGCGTTGACCACGTGGATCCTGCTTCTTTAACTCAAATTTTGGCCGCAGTATGTGCTGGTAATCCCCAACTAGCTCATGTTATTGATCAATGCTCATTTCTTGTTAATTCAGTAGCGGTGAACGATATGGATTCACCTATTCATGCCGGTAGTTTTATTGATGTACTGCCACGCTTTGCTGGTGGCTAACCACCAATTGCTGACATTGGTCTGAGTGGAGCAATAAAAGAAGGATCGTTAATCCCGTGGCCGGGCAGCTTACTTAATACAGTTTTCTGGAAGCGGGCAGCGATTTCCAACCGCTTAGCTGCATCATCTTTATCCTCATCACGAAGTACTTTTCTCACATCTACTTCTTCATTTGAGAACAAGCATGAGCGCAGCTGACCATCTGAAGTTAATCGCAGGCGATCACATGCCCCGCAAAACGGCCTTGTCACACTGCCAATAATTCCAACTGTTGCCTTTGTGCCATTGATATAGAACTCTTCTGCTGGTGCTGAACCTCGGCCATCAACAGGAGTTAATTGGTAGTGCGTGGATAGATCTGCATAAATCTCATCTGCAGTCACCATTGTTGCTCTGTCCCAAATTCCACCAGCATCTAGTGGCATCTGTTCAATGAAGCGCAGTGAGTATTCATTCTTTAGCGCCCATTCCAACAGCGCTGGCGCTTCATCATCATTTATACCCTGAAGCAAAACAGTATTTACTTTGATAGGAAAGAGTCCTGCAGCTTTGGCTGCATGTAATCCTTCGATTACATCATCGAAGCGATCTCTATACGTCAGTTTTTTAAAGCGCTCACGGCTCAAAGTATCTAGGCTGATATTGATTCGATTCAATCCAGCTTTTGCCAATGGGAGTGCCAATTCTTTTAGTTTTAAACCATTGGTAGTCAAAGTTAAACGCGGGGCGTTAGCAAGACCGGCAATACGATCAACAATTTCAACAATATCTGGGCGAAGCAAAGGTTCGCCGCCAGTTAAGCGAACCTCATTAATTCCTTGTTCTACAGCTACTTCAATAACAGTGAGAAGTTCATTAGTAGTCAGCAAATCATCATTAGGAATCCACGCCGCAAAATCATTGGGCATGCAATAGGTGCAGCGAAGTGAACAACGATCAGTCAGTGAAACGCGAAGATTGCGGTGTTCGCGGCCATATGTATCAATGAGTTTGCTCATGCGCAGTTAACCCATTGATCTGTACCATCAGTAAATTTCTGGTGCTTCCAAATAGGCAGCTTGGCTTTAACTTCATCCACTATTGCAGAGCAGGCATCAAAGGCTGCTTGGCGATGAGCGGCTGAAACTGCCACAGCAAATGCAGTTTCACCGATAGCAATATCCCCATAACGATGGGCCACCGCTACTTTTTCAATCTCAAATCGACCAATTATGGATTCTGTGATCAGTTTGATTTGCTCTGGAGCACTTGGATGAATCTCATAAAGAAGTGATGCGACTTCTTTGCCACCATCATGGTCTCGAACATCTCCGCAAAATGTCACTACTGCGCCGCTATGTGGGTTTGCCACGAGTTTAGATAGTTCCTGAATATGGACTGGTGCATCAGTAACAACTGCATAAACAAGCTCTGGCATTAGTGATCCTTGCCATCGAGTTGATCGAGAATATGGCCCGCTAAACGTTCGATGATTACTAGACCATCTTTAATTGCGCCTTGGGAGCCAGGCAGGTTAACTATCAGTGATGATGCATGTGTTCCGACTAAACCTCTTGTTAGATCAGATGTTGGAACCTTTTCGCGCGAATGTGCGCGAAGAGCTTCGCCAAAGCCTGGAATAACCTTTTCAATAAAAGGCGCAGTTGCCTCAGGTGTTACATCTGTCGGAGAAACACCTGTACCACCTGTTGTGACAATGAGACGAGTTTTGTTAGCTAGCGCCACAGTAAGTTGCTCTGAGATTAAATCAATCGAATCTGCAACTACATGTGGTCCAGAGACTTCATAGCCAAGAGCGGTGAGACCTTTGGCAAGTGATTCACCGCTTAAGTCTGCATACTCCCCGCGTGATGCACGATTACTTGCCGTGATTACAACTGCGGTGCGCATACTCACTTGCGCTTCCAATCGCCATTCTTTCCACCGGATTTTGAATCAACGTGAATAGCGCTAATCTCTGCAGCCGGATCTAGGGCTTTAATCATGTCGATAATTGTTAAGCCTGCAACGCTTACGGCGGTTAGCGCTTCCATCTCAACACCAGTGCGATCTGAAGTAATCACATGTGATGAAATATCTACACCTGCATCAGTAATGGCTAGTTCAATAGAAATCTTATTTATTGCTATGGGATGACATAGTGGAATCAATTCACTTGTCTTCTTGGCTGCCATGATTCCAGCGATTCGAGCGGTAGATAGAACATCACCTTTTGGTGTTGAGCCATCACGTAGCAGTGCAACAACTTCACTGGAGAGTTTTACCTTTCCAGATGCGATCGCTTCGCGCACAGTTACATCACGGCCAGTCACATCAACCATGTTGGCTTCACCTGAACTATTTAGGTGGGTTAATCCATCGCTCATGCCGGTAAGTCTAACCAGCGCACTTGCTCGCCAACACCGGTCAAAGCCTTTGTAACAATGGCAAAGCCATCAGAGTGCGCTAATCCACGCAGCATCGCAGAGCCTAAATACGGCGCAACATGGAACTGACCATCAATGAGATTGCCAATGATTAAACGGGTGAAATCATGCGGTGCGCTTAATTCACTAGCTGTTATGACTTTTGCTAACTTCTTATGTGTCTGGCCTAGTTGAGAAGCAATAACTGGTTGGCCAAGGGATGCAAGTGCAACGATTGCAGATTGTGGATTCCCAGGCAGACCAAGAATGGCAACATCACCTTTGCGCGCTAACAACATGGGGTGTCCTGGTCGCACTTTCACAGTGTCAACCAAAATATCGGCGCCAACTGCTTCGAGAGCGCTGTGTAGATAATCGCGTGGGCCTTGGGCTGTGCCACCGGTTGTAATGACAACGTCTGCCTTTTCACACGCATCTTTTAGCGCAGTGATCACTAGATTTAACTGATCAGAGATGTATTGGGTACTAATTATTTGTGCACCTATAGCGTTTAACCAACCAGGTAACTGTGGTCCTAGTGCATCTCGTACTAATCCATCACGTGGAATGCCTTTAAGTTGAATTTCATCACCGAGTAAAACAAGTGCGACTCTAGGCGCTGTTACAACATCTATTTCATCAAAGCCTGCCGCGGCAAGTAAACCAATCATTGCTGGGTTTAACACTGTGCCTTTATTTACAATCACATCGCCGGCTTTGCATTCATGGGCTGGTGGTCGAATATCTTGATCTTTAACTACTGCCCCGTTTAACTCTGTTCCATCTACCTTTGCTGATTCCCACCGAATAATTCCAAATGTTCCTTCGGGAATCACCGCACCTGTTGCAATTCCAACAGCTGCACCTGATTCAAGTGCACCTTTCATCGGCAACCCAGCTTTTACTTCACCCACTATTTTCCATGGACCAGGACCACTGACTGCATAACCATCCATCGCAGAAGTTGCATAGGTCGGAAGATCAACCAGTGACTTGGCATCTACGGCTAAAGTTCTATTCAAACACTGCGCAACTGGCAAGGATTCTGATTTCAACTGCTTAAACGTGGACTGTGCTATCCCACGAGCATCATCCCAACTTCCCTCTATAAGTGCGCTCATAGTTTTGCCAGGTATTCCATTGCAACTACTAAATCATCTGGCGTATCAACATCAATCATCGCTTTTTCAATCTCTGGACTCATTTGGACTTCATGGATGTTTAGGTCTGAAATTAAAGTGCGCATCGATGCTCCATGGGGATTGCCAATTTTAGAGAGTGCATTTTCTAACGATTCACGTCGATAGAGCGCCGCCAGCGGTTGTTTAAAGCCTTTTGAATCAACAAACATAATCGCATCATCATGTGATGTCATTGCACTTAGAAGATGAATCATATGAGCGCCTGCAAATGGCATATCGGTAGCTAGAACTCCAACAATCTCACTCTCACAAAGTTCTAACGCTGCTGCAATACCTGCTACTGGTCCACCGCCAACTGGGCTTTCTTGAACACAGCGATAGGAAGCTGGCGTGAACAATGGATCTGCTCCCACAATAATGATTTCAAATTCTTTGGGAATGCCCGTAAGAATGTGATGAATTAACTGTTGATGGCCCAAAATGGCTTGGGATTTATCTGCGCCAAAGCGAGAACTGGTGCCGCCACTTAAGACGATGATGCTTCCAGCCTTGCTTTCCATTTGACTAGGATACTGACTATGGCATTTGCTCGTGGAGAAGCTAACTCATTGGGCTGGCGCAACCTTGTAAATGTGCCCGCTGAACCACATTGTGGACATGAATTCCCCGCATTCAGCACTCCCCTTTTATTGCTTCACCACCTTTCTGATCTCCATGTTTGTGATGCGCAATCTCCCACTCGACCTGAATATTTAGATAGAAATGCAGATCCTGATAGTCCAATCCGTGAACAGGTTGGAACCATTGGCACATACCGTGCGCACTCAATGCTCTCGCCACATGTTGTTGAATCTATGGTGCAATCACTCAACACAATCACAAAAGGTCCTCTATCTGGCCATGAAATTGCTGGTGCAATCATTACTGGTGACACCACAGATAACGCGCAGAAAAATGAAGTTGATTGGTATTTAGCGCTTTTAGATGGTCTTGAGATTCGTCCTGATTCAGGTGATTTTTCAAAGTATGAAGGTGTTATTGATGATGGAGCAGAACATTACGATGTTCGCTATTGGCACCCACATGGAACTCCCGCAGGAAAAGAAGATGATCTCCCTCGCGCGAAATATGGATTCCCAATTGTTCCTAATCTTTTAAACTCATGTCGCACACCCTTTAAAGCAACTGGGTTGAATTTTCCTTGGTTTGCAGTCCACGGGAACCATGATGCACTTTTGCAAGGAACTGTTGCACCTACACCTGAAGTAAATAAAGAGATGGTTGATGGCAAGCGATACACGGGGCTGCCATCAACTACAAATCTTTTTGAAGTTTTAATGCAGTTTAAAGAAGTTGGTCCAGCTGGCTACCCTGCAGCAGATAATGCGCCTTATATTGACGTTGCTGCAGATCTTGAGCGGAGAGCAATAGAGCGTGGGGAATATGCCCAGCTCCACTTGGCTTCTCCAGGTTCTCCACGTGGTCATGGCTTTACTGAAGAAAATGCACGTAATAAAACAATGTATTACTCCACTGATATTCAAGGAGTGAAGTTAATAGTTATAGATAGCGTCAATCACTACGGTGGCTGGCAAGGGTCGATGGATGAGGAACAGTTTGCTTGGCTTGAAAAGGAAGTTGCTGCATCACAAAAGCCAGTAGTTCTGGCTTCTCATCATCCCTTAAGCAAAATGTTTAATGATTATGCACCGACTGGTCGACGAGTTTGTTTAGATGAAATTCGAGACATGTTGCTCAAATATCCAAAAGTTATAGCCTGGCTTGCCGGACATGAACATCGTCACCATATTGAGTGGATTGGTGATGTGGAAGAAGTAAGTGGGTTCTGGCAGATTGAAACTGCTTCCCACGCTGATTGGCCACAGCAATCCCGTACAGTGGAAATCGTTTCAGATGCAACTGGCGATATCTACTTTGGATTAACTGTTATTGATCACGCAGCTGGCATTGATTATGCAGGGGCAACTACGCCACTAGAAATTGCTGCGCTTTCTCGAACCGTTAGCGCAAATGTTTGGCAAAAACGACCAGAGCTTGGCGCAAAGCATGGAATTGATTGGTGGTTAGGCAGAGTTACTGATCGAAATGTTGTATTAAAAATTAATAAGCGTTAGTCATGGCGATTAGTAGTTGCTTCAATTACTTGCGTTGATCGCAAGATAACCAAAATAACTAGTGTTAAACCAGCCGCTGCTACTTGAAAGCCCAAACCGACACCGATACCAACAGTTGCAGTTGTGAATACAGTTGCTGCCGTTGTGACGCCACCAATTCCTGATGAACCTCCACGCGTGTTTGTAAAAATAAGTCCTGCACCAAGGAAACCAATGCCTGTTACTACTGCGTGCAGGGCACGAGTTGGGTCACCGAATTGAGCTTCCGCACCAACGGCCGCGCCGATTGCAACAATGACTGCAGAAGATGCGCACACCAGGGCCATAGTTCTAGGCCCTGCAGATTTACCAGCCCGATCACGTTCCCAGCCAATGAGTGAGCCAAGGACTGCCGCAATCACGGCGTTGATAACTACCGCCGCCTGTTGCCATAAATCAACTGAATGTAGATCAACCATGGAGTAAGGATACTTGCTCACGTGTGAAAGGTTGGGAAGTTGGCCTATAGAATTGGCCTATGAGTGAATATCAAATCATGCGCTGGCGTGAAATCCCTTCCATGGTTGTTGCGCGCTCGGGTGAGACAACTATTAAGATCATGTTGGCTTCTCGTTTTCAAGAGGCCATTGATGAAGCAGCTATGCGCTTAGGTGAAATAGATGCAGATGCATACACCGCTGGATGGAACCGCGATTCATGGGCCCAAGCAGAGGGAGCACCTGACGTTGTTGCTGCTCAGATAGTTGAAAAGCTTGAAATTGAATTCAGTGAAGAGAAAATTACTGCACTACTAGATTCCTTAGGAGCTAAATGATGTCTGCAATCTATGAAGCCTTAGAAAAAGCAACTCTTGCTTCAGATGGTGCCATGGGAACGATGTTGCAAGATCGTGGCCTTACAGATGGCGGTGCACCTGAGCTATGGAATGTTGAAAGACCTGAGGAAATCGAAGCAGTTCTTGAAGCCTATGCAGCAGCTGGAGCAAATTTCATTACGACAAATACTTTTGGCGGAACCGCTGGCCGTCTTGCCATGCACGGACTTGAAGGTCGTCTTGCAGAATTAAATAAAGCTGGCGCAGCAATTGCACGCAAAGTTGCTGACCGTCACGCTGGATGTTTTGTTATGGGAGATATCGGTCCATCTGGTGAATTAATGGAGCCTATGGGAACTCTTACTCCTGAATCGGGAAAAGCTTTGTTTGCGGCTCAAATCAGCGCACTTGTTGCCGGTGGTGTGGATGCAATTCTGATTGAAACTATGTCAGATCTTGGTGAAGTTGAAGCAGCAGTTACAGCGGCTCAAGAAGTTGCACCTGGAATGCCAATTATTGTGACGATGAGTTTTGACACAAATCTGCGCACCATGATGGGTGTGAAACCAGCGATGGCCGTTAAGCAATTAGCAGCTCTGGGTGTGCGCATCATCGGTGCAAACTGTGGCCGTGGAACAGATGAGATGTCACAGATTGCTAAAGAGTTAGTAGAAGCTCGCCCAGAAGGCGTCTTTATTATTACTCAATCAAATGCTGGACTTCCAAAACTTCAAGGCGATGTCTTTATTTATGATGGCACACCAGAGGAAATGGCACGTTATGCCAAGGAGATGAAGGATTTAGGCGTCAACATTGTTGGCTCTTGCTGTGGTTCATCACCGGCACACACCAAGTTAATTTCAGCAGCAATTGCGTAGATGAAAAGTAAAATCCTATTAATTGGTATCGATGGACTTAATCTAGATACCGCCCTTGAGAACGCTCCGACTTTGGTAGCGATAAAAGAAAAAGGATTTTTCACACCGATAACAATTGAGCCCCCAACTTGGTCAGGTCCAAGTTGGTCTTCTTTGCTTACAGGCACAAAGCATTCACAGCATGGAGTAATTGATAACTCTTTTACTGGACACAAGCTTCTCCATCATCCTGATCTTTTGTCGCAAGCCTTTTATCAAGATCAAAGCACTACAACATTTGCAGCAGCAGGATGGCCACCATTAGTTGATCCCATTGGCCACGGACCTGTTATTCATGAACGTCGCGAGCAAGCAAAAGCTCTGCGCCATCGCGTATTAGTTAGAGATGGTGAAACCTATGGTTACACCCAAGTCGATGCAGAGATCGCAACAGCGGCGCACTATGCAATCTCCCAACATGGTCCTGACGTCTCTTTTGTTTACTTCTGTGGAGTAGATGAGGCTGGACATGCTTTTGGCTCAATTGGTGATGAATACAAGGGGGCAATTGCGCGAATCGATGCTTACTTGGATAATTTACTTCAAGCAGTTCATGCCCGTGCTAGTCAAGAAGAACCATGGTTAGTTGTTGTGACAACAGATCATGGACACATCGATGAAGGCGGACATGGAGGAGATAGTGCGAGAGAGCGTGCCTCATTTGTTGTTGCCCATGGTGTTGGTCGTGAAAACCCACAATGGCCACAATCATTTGAGCCACACGAATTAGTTTCTTTACTTTTAGCAGAGAGGGCGTAGTGAGATGAATTTCAACAAAGTCATTCTCTACTACGGCTTTGCGCCCATTGCTGATCCAGAAGCTGTAAAGCTGTGGCAAAAAACTCTATGCGAATCCCTCAATATCAAGGGACGCATTCTTATCTCACCTCATGGCATCAATGGAACCCTCGGTGGCCACATGAGTGATGTGAAGAAATACATCAAGAACACCCGCCAATATCCGGGCTTTAAGAAGATTGATTTCAAGTGGTCTGAGGGAACTGGCAATGATTTTCCAAAGCTAAAGATTAAGGTCAAGGATGAACTGGTTGCATTTGGTAATCCAGGTGAAATTAAAGTCGATGAAAACGGTGTAATCGGCGGCGGTATTCATTTAAGACCAGAGGAAGTCAATAAGCTAGTTGAAGAGCGCGGCAATGAAGTTGTTTTCTTTGACGGTCGTAATGCATTTGAAGCCAAGGTGGGTAAATTCAAAGATGCAGTAGTGCCGGATATAACAACATCACATGACTTTGTTAAAGAGATTGAAAGTGGAAAATACGATCACATGAAAGATAAGCCGGTTGTTACATACTGCACCGGTGGAATTCGCTGTGAGATCCTTTCGGTTGTCATGAAGAACCGTGGTTTTAAAGAGGTTTATCAGATGAAGGGCGGAATCGTCCGCTACGGAAACGCTTTTGGTGATGATGGTCTGTGGGAAGGCTCCCTCTATACATTCGATGATCGCCTAACTATTGATTTCAGCGATCACACAAAGTTGATTGGAACATGTGCCCACTGTGATGGCCCAACTAAAGAGTTTAGAAACTGCCAAAAGCCTGCGTGCCACCAACTAGTTCTGCTTTGTGATCCCTGTTATGACAGGCACTTAGATATGCCGTGCAAGCATGATCGTGAAATTAAGCGCAACCGCGATCTGGTTGGTTGATTCATGATCATTCAAGCACACTCAGCCGTAATCGCTGGAGCACTTGTTGGTGATACTTGGGTAGAAATATCAGCAGATTTAATCCGCTCTATTAATAAAGGTGTTCACCCTTCCCCTGATCAAATAATTGATGGGGTTTTAATTCCAGGCTTTGTAGATATTCACTGCCATGGCGGTGGAGGCAAATACTTCTCTGCGCTTACTGAGGGTGAAATTCACTCTGTCATTCAAACTCATCGTGGGCATGGCACAACTTCTCTCTTAGCCTCTCTTGTCAGCGAACCTATTGAGACTCTCAAAGAACAGATCCTTCGCTTAAAACCCTTGTATGAGAGTGGGCAAATCTTAGGAATTCACTTAGAAGGTCCCTACCTTTCCCATGCAAGATGTGGTGCCCATGATCCTCAACTACTAGTAACACCTGATTTAGCTGAAATCAAAGAGCTTCTTGAATTAGCAGAGGGTGCAATAAAGATGATCACTATTGCCCCAGAGCTACCTGGAGCGGTAGGGGCAATAAAGTATTTAAGCGCTGCCGGAGTTACTGTGGCAATCGGTCATAGTGATGGTGCATTTGTTGATGCTGCTGCTGGAACTAACGCAGGTGCCAGTGTTGTCACCCACTTTATGAATGGAATGAATAAATCTCTCACCGAAGGCTCATTTGCTTCATTCGTAGTTACTGATGAGAGATTATCTGTTGAACTCATCCTTGATGGTCATCACATCCCCTTTGCCACAGCTCGTGAAATCTACACAGCTCTCGGCCCACGCATCATATTTATTACAGATGCAATGGCTGCAGCCGGTTCTGTAGATGGCACATACTCAATAGGAAAACTGCCTGTTGTAGTTAAAGATGGTGTGGCCCGCCTTGAAAGCAATGGTGCTCTTGCTGGTAGCACGTTGACCATGGATGCAGTTTTTATCAATGCTGTGAACTCTCTAGGTTTATCAGTGAAAGAAGCAGTAGCAGCTACTTCTACGCGAGCTGCCAAGCGATTAGGTTTGAAAGATTGTGGCGAGATTACAGTTGGAATGCGGGCAGATTTACTGAGTTATAACGCTTCTGAGAGCAGCATTACTTTAATTAGTGAGTAAGAGTCACCTTAGATAAACCTTCTGGTGCATCTGGATCAAAACCAGAAGCAACAGCAAATTCCAAAGCAAAGCGTTGCAAGACCATGGCATCAACTAAAGTTGAAGTAATTTCATCATCACAGTTCGAGCCAGCCAAAACTATGTCACTTCCGGTTGGGGATCCACCATTACCGATCCAGAAAATACGTTGTGAAGTCTTTCGAATCTTTGTTGTTGCTTCAACGATTGATTCAGCTGGCATATGTTTTGGGGCAACAATAAAAACTTGAGTGTCGGCTGTGAGCGCTGATATTGGGCCATGTAGATAATCAGCCGTTGAAAGTCCTTGGACTGAAATTTTGCAGGTTTCTTGAATCTTAAGGGCAGCTTCGCGGGCATTGGGATATGCAAAGCCGCGACCCAAGATAACTAGCTCATGGGCACGAGATGTATTAACAACGGCCTTTGCCACAAGATCAGAATCAGATGCAATGCGTTTTGCCTCTTCAACAATCTTTGCTCCATTTACTTTTTTACCCGTCCAAGCACATACGAGGAGGTAGGAAACCAGTAGCTGAGCGTTATATGACTTTGTAGCTGCCACAGCCAGCTCTGGGCCAGCTAGAAGAGAAAAGTGATTGTGGGCAATCTTGGCCAAAGGTGAAGAATCATCATTAGTCATTGAAATGACATAGGCACTCGCCTCACGCGCAGCTGTTGCAAAGTGAACTAGATCAGGAGATTGCCCACTTTGGCTTATAGCTATAACAAGTGTGTTCTTGTATTTAAGCTCTGATTTATAGACAGTGACAGAAGATGGTGAAGTTAAGCCAACAGGTAGGCCAATCTGAGTCTCAATTAAGTACTTCAAATAATGTGCTGCATTATCAGAAGTTCCACGGGCCAGAATAAGAACAGACTGAATCTTTTGCTCTGTGAGCACATCTTTGATTGAATCGAAAGCGCTGCGGTTATCAAGAATTGCTGAAAAGACTTTTGGAGTCTCTGCAATCTCAGAAGACATGATTGCACCTAGTTGCTTCATGGGCTTATCTTCGCATACCTCCTCCACTATTGTTCAACCCATGACGCTCATAGTCGATTTAGGCCAGTCTGGTTCACGCGCACGAATTGATGGCCAGCAGATTGATTCAGATCGTGGCAAACTCAATGGCGAAGCAGTGGTTGATTCTCTACGCGCAATATTTCAAAAGCTACCTAAGAGCCAGGTAGATATCGCAGCGCTTGCTTGCACGGGATTTAACGGCATCGTTAGCGATCCACAACCATTTCTTTCACTTTGTAATGAGTTTTTTGGAGCAACCAAAGTCGCTGTTATCGATGATGGGCTAGCAGGATTTGTTGGTGCACTCGGTGGAAGCAATGGCGTAGTGCTCTCAATTGGAGGCGGTGTAGTAAGTGTTGGTGGAAATAATTCGCACTTCGCACACCGCGACGGTCTAGGAAGCACCTTTGGTGATGAAGGTGGTGGTTTCTGGCTTGGCAAATTAGGTTTAACAAGAGCACTCGGCATACGTCAAGGTCGCGGTGATGATCAAATTTTATTGAGTGCGTTTAAGGATGAAGTAATTGTATTTGATGCCCTTAAAGTCAAGGATGCAGCAGGGGCATCAACTCTAGCTATTACATCCGCCAAGAATTTACTCACTGCAGCCGATGCAGGAAGTCCCACTGCAATTGCTATCCGCCATGAAGGTGCTGCACTTTTATCTCAAACAGTCATTGCAACATGGTTGGGTGCTGGTGGTTCATTAGATGATGCTCCAGAGATTGCAATTCAAGGCGGTCTATCTAAGAATCCTGGTTACGTGAGCGCTATTCAAAGCAATATTTCCCGCTCACTCCCAAAGGCCAAGTTTGTAAGTGCTCGTGGTGATAATTTAGATGGGGCGATATGGATTGCTGAAAATATGTCTCAGAATGTTGAACCCCTACTGCGCTGGGCTAGTAAATCCTGATCATGAAGAGCTTTCGTGAATATCGATACTCCAAGGGTTGGATTGTCTTGCTAGCAACTGTTGTTGGCCTTAGTTATGGAGGATACACATTCATTAATCGCGCTGTGACTTCCCAGGTGTATGTGACAAATTGTGGAATGCAGGATTACAAGCCAGATGTCATCATCAAATTCTGTGCAGATGCTGGTGTTGGAGTCGGCGCCATAGAGTGGAGCTCATGGAACGCTGATGGTGCAACTGGTGAAGGTAAATATCAAATTAATGATTGCCTACCCAACTGCGCCGAAGGCAAGCAGCATTACGCCGATGTGGTTGTGGAGTTGAGTAAAGCCAAGACAATTAGCGGAAAACCCACCCTTACCTATATAAAAGTCACAACTAAAGATGGAAAGAATCTGCCTTTAAGTGATTCACCCGATGATGCTTGGCCGATGGAGCTAGCTGGCTAATTAGCGGGGCGAAGTGAGCAACAAAGTTGCTGCGAGGAACAAAATTCCCACAGCTGAAAAAGCGGTTAATCCTCTTCGTACTTTTGGCCGTGCTAGAACTGTAGTAGCTCTGCCAATAATGGAAATCAGGAATGCATACCACGATGCAGATGTCAGGGCTTGGACCATTGAGAGCAAAAAGATTCCCCACCCTAAGTTGAAGTCTTTGGGCACAAATTGAGGAATAAATGCAACGGCAAAAACTGCAGCTTTAACATTTGTTAGATTAGTTAACAGCCCTAAACGAAATGCTGGCCCCAGACCGGTCTTTGCTGATCCTTCATAATCAAATTTTCCAAACTCATTGCGCAATGACCACAGAGTTTGAAGAGCAAGGAAGGTTAAAAAGGCAACACCTGCATATTTAAGGGCCGTGTATGCCGCATGAGAGCGGGCAAAGATCTGCGATAAACCAATTGCAGATGCAGCGCCCCAGAAGATCAGAGCAGTGCTTGTACCGAGCAGAGTTGTGTATGCAGTCTTTGTGCCACCAATAATTGCTTGGCGAAGAATCATTGCAACGGTTTGGCCGGGGACAATTGCCAGTAAAAGAGCTGTCAGCACAAAGGCTGGAATGACGTGCACAAAATTGACCATACGTAGCCCCGACGGGATTCGAACCCGCGTAGCTGGCTTGAGAAGCCAGAGTCCTAGGCCGCTAGACGACGGGGCCCTAGTGTTTCCAATTAAATCTTTACATCGCTGGGGTACCAGGACTCGAACCTAGACTTACTGAACCAGAATCAGCAGGGCTGCCAATTACCCCATACCCCAAAAACAGCAGGAGCAAAGAATACCAAAGGATTTAGAGCTTGATCCCCGCGCGAATGCGGGCCAATGAAGCCTCTTTGCCAAGTAATTCCATAGATTCAAATAACGGTGGAGAAATCGTGCTACCTGTTGTTGCAATACGTACTGCACCAAATGCAATACGCGGTTTTAATCCCATCTCTTCAATAAGAGATGATCGAAGCGCAGCTTCAATGCTCTCATGGGTCCACGTTGCTAGTGGCTCTAACTCCTTTAATGAGCGCTCTAATACTTGTTTTGAGGCATCATCAGTAATCTTTGCGAGGCTATCTGCTTCAACTTCAAAGTTTTTAACAAATAAGAACTTGAGCATTGCAGGCACTTCACTGAGCATAATGATTCGCTCCTGAATCAATGGCAACGCTAGCTTCACAAGTGCAATCTCATCCGCGCTTCCAGAAACTACCCCCGCCTTAGTTAAAAACGGCAGTGACCAATCTAAGAATTCATCGATAGTTAAGGCACGGATCTTGTCACCGTTGATTGCTTCAAGTTTTTTCATATCAAAGCGGGCAGGTGAAGAGTGAACCTTCTCAACGGTGAAAAGCTCAGTGAGCTCCTTCATCGTTACATTCTCGCGATCATCCCCTGGTGACCAACCCAGCAAAGCAAGATAATTACAAATCGCTTCAGGCAAGAACCCTTTATCTCTATACCAAGCGATAGAAACTTCACCATTTCGCTTTGATAGTTTGGCATTGTCTTGGCCCATAACAAATGGCAAGTGAGCAAATACTGGGTAATCCTCAAGAGCCAAGCCCATGGCCTGATAAACACGGATCTGACGCGGCGTGGAAGAGAGTAAGTCTTCACCGCGCAAAACGTGGGTGACCTTCATTAATACATCATCAACTGCAACGGCCAATGTGTAGAGAGGTGAGCCATCTCCGCGAACTAATACAAAGTCAGGAACAAACTTATGATCAAAGGAGACATCTCCACGGATTAAGTCATTAAAGGTGGTTCCGCCATCAGGCATGCGCATACGCACTACTGGCAAGCGCCCTTGCCCCTTATATGCCGCAATTTGATCAGGCGTTAAATCACGGCAATGACCGTTATAGCCCGGTGCAACATTTGCTGCACGCTGTGCTTCACGCACTGCCTCTAACTCATCAGCTGAGCAGTAGCAGTGATAAGCATCCCTTTGATCAAGAAACTTTTGTGCCCATTCGGCGTAAATTCCTAAACGCTGTGACTGTAAGTAAGGGCCATTCTCGCCACCAACTTCAGGACCTTCATCCCAGTTCAGGCCAAGCCATTTCAACGTATCGATTGCAGCTTGAATATATTCATCTGTAACGCGGGTTGTGTCAGTGTCTTCAATACGAAAAAGGAATGTTCCGCCGGTGTGACGCGCATATGCCCAGTCAAAAAGAGCCGTGCGGATATTGCCCACATGCAGATCACCAGTTGGAGAAGGTGCGAAACGAACCTTTACTTTTTTGGTCAATTTTTTCTCACTTTATTCGTTAGCTCGCCTAGACCTTCAATGGCCATTGTGGCATCTGCCCCTGCAGCCATTGGTCCAATACCTGCAGGAGTTCCAGTCAAGATGATGTCACCTGGCAGCAATGTCATCACACGTGAGACAAAGTTAATGATTTCAGGAACTTTAAAGATCATGTCGCTCAGCTGTGCTGACTGCTTGATCTCACCATTTACTGTTGCAGTAATTTTCTGTGTGCCAGGAATAAAGTCCGTATCAATCCAAGGGCCAAGTGGGCAGAAAGTGTCAAAGCTCTTTGCGCGGGTCCATTGAACATCTTTTTTCTGTAAATCTCTTGCTGTCACATCGTTTGCGATGGTGTAACCAAAGATCACATCGTTGACACGCTCAATTGGAACATCCTTGCAAAGACGACCAATAACAATTGCTAACTCTGATTCATGATCTATGCGCTCTGACATATCTGGCCAAACAATGGTGTCGTTTGGGCCGATGACAGAGGTGTTGGGTTTTAAAAAGATGATGGGTTCATCTGGCACAACCCCGCCCATTTCAGCTGCGTGATCTGCGTAGTTCTTACCGATGCAAACAACTTTAGAACGTGGAATAACCGGTGCAAGCAAGCGCACCTGAGAAACTGGAACTGTTGCTGCAGTCTTTTGAATCCCTGAATAGATGGGATCGCCTGTGATAACCGTAATCGTGGCATCATCTTCTAGAACACCAAAGAGTGGGTCAGTGCCCAGTCCTGAGTCAGGGCCTGGAGAGAAACGGACGATGCGCATTGGGCGATTCTATCTCTTACTCGTGGTCTTCAATCTCTTTCTCAAGACGCTCGATTAACACGCTACTGATTCTGCGGCGGCGGCCTAATGGACGCTCTGATGTGATTGACCAACCATGTAATGAAACTGTTGATCCAGCAATTGGCACACGGCCCAGCTTTTGCGCCATTAATCCACCAATTGTGTCTATATCTTCAAAATCAGATTCATTAATTTCAATCTTTAACTCATCAGCTAGATCTTCAATATGGAGAGAGGCGTTAGCTCTAGCCTTATCTGGACTCAGCCAAGCAAAGTCATCTTCACCATCATCAAACTCATCTTCAATCTCACCCACGATTTCTTCGATGATGTCTTCAATTGTGATGATGCCAGCGGTTCCGCCATATTCATCAACTACAACAGCTAAGTGAATCTGATTGCGCTGCATCTCTTTGAGCAGTTCATCAGCCATCTTGATTTCAGGAACAAAGGTTGCTGGACGCATGTGTTGTTCAATGTTTTCACTTTGTTCAGCCTCATGGTGATCAAGTGCGCGCCGAGCTAAATCTTTAACATAGACAATTCCAATAATGTTATCTGGACCTGTTCCAACAACTGGAATACGGGAGAAGCCAGAGCGAAGGGCAAGGGACAAGCCTTGACGCAGAGTCTTATCCTTTTCAATCCAAACCATCTCTGTGCGGGGAACCATGAGTTCGCGCACCAAAGTGTCTCCTAGTTCAAATACTGAGTGAATCATTTCGTGCTCATCTGATTCCACAAGGCCACGCTCGTGGGCTTGATCTACTAGGTCGCGAAGCTCGGCCTCTGATGTGAATGGACCTGAACGAAAACCTTTACCTGGAGTCAGAGCATTACCTAGTGCAATCAAAAGTTTGGTAACTGGGCCAAGTGCAAAAGCCAACCCGTATGCCACGATGATTCCATAACGTGCATATTTGTGAGGCTGTTGTTTGCCCAGAGTACGTGGGCCAACACCCACCACCACATAAGAGAGCACAACCATGATTGCAACGGTTAGAGCCATGGCTTGAGCAGAAGAGTAATTGCGCAGCAAAATAACGGCTAATAGAACTGTGGCAGTGAATTCACAGAGCTTTCGCACAAGAAGAATCACGTTGAGATATCTAGCGGGCTGAGCACTGTATTTGCGCAGAAGCATTCCCCCGCGCTTGCCCTCTAACTCTTCAACAACGATGCGAGAGATAGATGTGAGAGCAGACTCAGATGCAGCTAAAAATCCTGCAAAAGCCAACAATAAAATAATGCTAACGATAGCTATCGGACTCATTGAGTTTGCTTCCACTTTTCTACGATTTGTTCCTGCAGGGCAAACATAACCTTTTCTTCATCCGGTTCTGCATGGTCGTAGCCAATTATATGCAATAAACCGTGTGTGGCCAGAATATATATCTCATGCTCAATTGAGTGCCCGGCAGTTAACGCCTGCGCAGCAGCAAAAGTTGGGCTAATCATGATGTCGCCAAGTGTGACAACTTCACCCTCAACTTCAGGCATATCCATCGGAAAAGAAAGAACATCTGTGCTTCCGGGTTCATCCATCCATTTAATATGAAGTTCAGTCATGTATTGATCATCAATAAAACCAAGATTGAGATCACACTCTGCATTAAGTTTTAACTCACCCATCGCAAAAGAAAGCAAAGAAGTAACCTCTGCACTTGGGACTAGCTGTCCCGAACTATTTGTAACTTCTATTGTCATCTATTTGCGAATCGGGCGAAGGGCTTGTTTCGCCTCATCAAATTTGTCATAGGCCTTCACGATGTCGCCAATTAATCGGTGGCGAACAACATCCTCAGCGGTGAGTTCAAGGAAGGCAATGTCATCAATATCTTTCAATATGTCTCTCACAACTCGAAGACCTGAATGCTGGCCATTAGGTAGATCAATCTGAGTAACATCGCCTGTAATAACCATCTTTGAACCAAAGCCCAGACGAGTTAAGAACATCTTCATCTGCTCTGGTGTGGTGTTTTGTGCTTCATCTAAAATAATGAATGCGTCATTGAGTGTTCGACCGCGCATATAAGCAAGTGGTGCAACCTCAATAATTCCGCTCTGCATCATTCGTGGAATAGTTTCAATATCAATCATGTCGTGGAGTGCGTCAAAGAGGGGGCGTAGATAGGGATCAATTTTCTCATTTAAGGTTCCTGGCAAGAAACCTAGGTGCTCCCCTGCTTCAACTGCAGGGCGCGTAAGAATAATGCGATTAACTTTCTTGGCTTGCAGCGCAGAAACTGCTTTAGCCATTGCCAAATAAGTCTTACCTGTTCCCGCTGGACCAATTCCAAATGTGATGGTGTGATCCTCTATTGCATCCACATAGCGCTTTTGATTGGCAGTCTTTGGTCTAATTGAACGACCGCGATTGCTAACAATATTTAAGGATAAAACCTCTGCTGGATGATCCACTGGCTTGCTCTCAAGCATTGCAATTGAGCGCGCAACAGCGTCAACGGTTAGAACATTGCCGGAACGAATAACAACCATGAGCTCACCAAAGAGATTTTCAAGGGCGATGCAATCAACATGAGGACCGCGCAAAGTAATTTCATTACCGCGAACAGTGATGTTTACAGAAGGAAAAGCTGCTTCAACTGCGCGAAGGTTGTCATCATGTGGTCCGATCAGTGCAACCATGGGAATAGCGGTTGGGACCGTGATGAGTGTGCGTTCCATTAATGCCAAATCTATCTTTAACCTGGGGGCCAAGCCAGTCCACGCCCACCCAGAAGATGTAGGTGAGCGTGAAAAACAGACTGTCCGGCCTCTGCGCCAGTATTAAAGACGGTTCGATAACCAGTTAGGCCATGAGTTGCTGCAATCTGCCCCGCTGCAACAAAAAGGTCAGCGGTCAGCGTTGGCGAAATCTTTGCCAGCTCCGCCGCATTTTCAACATGCAGAGTAGGAACAATTAACACATGCGTTGGCGCTTGTGGGTCAATATCATTAAATGCTACAACATTTTCGCTGCGATAAATGATTTGCGCAGGAATATCTCCTGTAATGATTTTGCAGAACAAGCAGTTTGCATCTAGCGCCACGTAATTACCATACCTTGAGCAGCGCTGAAATAGCCGCGACTGCCGCAATACCAGCATGGGCTGAGCGCAAGATTGGTCGTCCCATCAGCGCAACCTTTGCCCCAGCTTCAACAAATTGATCAAGCTCTGTTGTTGTTATTCCACCCTCAGGACCGATGATGATGAGCAGATGTGCAACATTGTGAGAAGAGATTGCATCACTGAGCTTGGTTGTTGAACTCTCATGAAAGACAACAGCTAAATCACTGAGCTTGATTGCTTCACAGATTTGCTGGGTTGTTGCGATATCTGTAACTTCTGGAATACGTAATCTGCGTGATTGCTTACTCGCTTCACGGGCTGTAGTTGAGAACTTCTCAGATACTTTGCCTATGCTGCGTGATGCCTGCCAAGGCACGATGCGATCAACACCAGCTTCAGTTAATAGTTCAATTGCCTCTTTTGCACGATCACTTTTTGGCAATGCTTGCACGACTGTGATAGTTGTTGCTAAGACTTCTTGAAATCCTGAGGCCATGACTTCAACTTCAAGTGACCTCTTTTTTATGGCAAAAGCTTTTACCTGGCTCCAGCTACCTTGCCCATCGCTGAGCATGAAAATATCCCCAGCTTTCATCCGCAATACCCGCACGGCATGGTTGGCATCTTCATTATCGAAGTCATAGATCTGCCCTACTGTTATTGGTAGGTCATCGACAAAAAATAGAGTCAACATTATTTGGTAAACGCACCCTTTATCTTGGAAAAGATGCCACCATCTGGGTTCTTAACGTGTGCATCCCCTGATTTTTCTCCGCGCAAATCTGCAAACTTCTTGAGTAGTTCTTCCTCTTCGCGGCTAAGTTTGATAGGAGTTTGAACTTCAACATGCACAACCAAATCTCCACGGCCACCATGTCGCAATCGAGTCATTCCCTTGCCCTTAATGGCAATAGGAGTTCCACTTTGTGTTCCAGCTTTAACCTGAACATCAACTGGGCCATCTAAAGATTCAACAGTAACTGTTGTGCCAATGGCTGCAGCACTCATAGAGACAGAGAGAGACATATGCAAAGTATCGCCTTCGCGAATCAAATAGTCATGATCTATCTCAACTATTTCAACATATAAATCACCAGCAGGTCCTCCGCCATGGCCAACTTCACCACGGCCTGATAGTTGAATGCGATTTCCTGTTTCAACTCCAGCAGGGATCTTTACTTGAATATTTTGACGTGATCGAACGCGACCTTCTCCTGCGCACTCACGGCAAGGGTTTTGAATAACGCTTCCATACCCACCGCAAGCATTACATGGACGTGATGTCATCACTTGGCCAATAACCGAGCGCACTACTTGCTGAGTTTCACCGCGTCCTCTGCAGACTGCACACGTTGATGCTTGGGCCCCATCAATACAACCGCTGCCTGTGCACTTGGGGCACACAACTGCGCTTTCAACTGTTATCTCACGCTCTGTTCCAAAGCATGCTTCGTGCAAATCAACTTGTACGCGAATAAGAGAATCTTGTCCTGCACGCATACGTGGACGTGGTCCACGTGATCCACCGCCACCAAAGAATGCATCCATGATGTCGCTAAATCCACCACCAAAACCGCCTCCACCAAATGCGCTGCCACCCATGTCATATGACTGGCGCTTTTGTGAATCACTTAATACTTCATAGGCAGCAGTAATCTCTTTGAATTTATCCTGCACCGCAGGGTCTGGGTTCACATCTGGGTGTAATTCACGGGCAAGTTTGCGATAAGCCTTCTTAATTTCATCAGCTGAAGCTTCGCGCGAAACACCGAGCGTTTGGTAATGATCGCTCAACTTATGCACCTTCACTAATGAAACGGCCAACATATCGAGCAACTGCAGATACTGCGGCCATAGAACCTGCGTAATCCATACGAGTTGGTCCGATAATTCCTAGGGCACCAAGAGGTGCATTCTCAGAACCATAACCAACTGCAACTAAAGATGTAGTGCGAAGGTTGACATCACTTTGCTCAGAACCAATGCGCACCTTGACGGTCTCATTGGCATCTCCTAGCAAACGAAGAAGTACAACTTGTTCCTCAAGGGCTTCAAGAACTGGGTGCATATTTGTTGAGAAATCTTCTTGAAAGCGCGCTAAGTTGGCAGTTCCTGCTAAAACAATCTTTTCTTCTGGTCGCTCCATAGACATTTCAATGACAGTTGAAACAACGATGGCAACATCTTTGCGCTCACTAGCACCGTAACTCTCCATCACATTAGTAATGCGATCTGCAACATCAGGCAAGCGATGTCCCATCATGGCATTGTTGAGCTGAGTTCGAAGTGCATTCAGGAAACCCTCTGAGACATCTTGAGTCAATTCAATAATTCTTTGCTCCACACGACCTGCATCGGTAATCAAAATCATCATCAGACGAGAAGGTGTAAGTGCAACTAATTCAATATGGCGAACACGTGACTTCACCATTGTTGGGTATTGCACAACAGCTACTTGCTTGGTCACATCTGCCAATAAGCGGACCGTGCGCATCACAACATCATCTAAATCAAGTGCACCTTCAAGGAAAGTTTCAATTGCCCGGCGCTCGGCTGCAGATAAAGGCTTAACTGTTGCTAACTTATCAACGAAGACTCGATAACCCAGATCCGTTGGAATGCGTCCAGCACTCGTGTGAGGCTGAGTAATCAAGCCCTCATCTTCAAGCACAGCCATTTCATTTCGAATAGTTGCAGGTGAAATGCCTAAGCTATGGCGATCAGCAATTGATTTAGAGCCGACAGGTTCCTGTGTCGAGACATACTCCTCGACGATTGCTCGTAGGATTTCAAGGCGGCGTGATGACATAGTGGGCCTAGGTTACTAGAAAGTTATTTCTCGCACGATTCGATCTGCAATCAAGCGTCCTACTGGAGTCAGCAAGACACGATCATCACGCAGTTCGATATATCCATTTTCACGATAAGTCCCTAATAGCTCTAATTGGTGCGGTTCTAGCAGTGAAATCTGCAAACCATCTCGCATGCGGATTCCAAGCATTATCCCTTCACGCGCTTTTTGTTCTGACGTTAAATCTTCACTTTCGTGAATGGGTGATTGTGAAGAAAAGAGTTTTTCTTTGTAAGCATTTGGGTGCTTAACATTCCAAAAGCGTTTTCCATCAACGTGCGAATGTGCTCCTGGCCCAAGTCCCCACCAGTTTTTATTTTCCCAATAAGCAATATTGTGGCGGCATTCATGGGAAGGCTTAGACCAGTTAGAGAGCTCGTACCATCTAAGTCCACGTTCTTCACACATTTCATCAACTAACAAATACATATCTGCCATCAGATCATCATCAGGCATTGTTAAATCACCACGTTTTATTTGAGCAGCTAACTTTGTGCCTGTTTCAACAATGAGGGCATATGCGCTGATGTGATCAATGTCTAGATCGAGTGCTTCTTGGACGCTTTCACGCCAATCATCTAATGACTCCCCTGGAGTTCCATAAATAAGATCAACACTAATGCTCTTAAAACCTACAGCACGTGCCATATCAACTGCGCGCTTAACATTTACAGGATTGTGCGTGCGATCAAGCACAGCTAGAACATGTGGTTTAGCTGATTGCATTCCAAATGAGATGCGATTAAATCCAACTTCTAGGTAGCGCTCTAGCTTCTCTTTTGTTACTGAATCAGGATTCGCTTCAAGAGTTATCTCACAATCGGAAGTTAAGCCGTTGCGAGCTTTAATGGCTGCAATTACACGTCCTAGATCATCTGCTGGAAGCAAGGATGGTGTTCCTCCCCCGAAAAATATTGTGGGTACCTGATCTTTTGGTGCTGCATCTAACTCTTTTAAGACGGCATCGATGTAGTCATTACTAACAATTTCTAGAGTTGCACCATCTTGGAGTTCAGATGGTGTGTAAGTGTTGAAATCACAGTAGCCGCACCGCTTAATGCAGTACGGGATATGTACGTAAAAAGAGAGTGTCATTGCCCTGCTTTGCGTGCAGCCTTGACCTTTTCAATATCTGCATCAGTTGCAAGTGCTGCTACGAAAGCCTCTTGTGGAACTTCAACACGGCCCACCATCTTCATGCGCTTCTTACCCTCTTTTTGCTTCTCCAACAGCTTTCGTTTACGCGAGATATCTCCGCCGTAACACTTAGCCAAAACATCTTTGCGGATAGCCCGAATACTTTCGCGGGCAATAATGCGAGATCCAATTGCGGCCTGAATAGGAACTTCAAACTGCTGACGAGGAATTAGCTCGCGCAACTTGCCCGTCATCATTACGCCATAGGCATATGCCTTATCACGGTGAACGATTGCACTGAACGCATCGACTGCTTCACCTTGTAGCAAAATATCTACCTTTACAAGATTGCCTTGCGCATCTCCCTTTTCTTCATAATCAAGGGATGCATAGCCTTTCGTGCGAGATTTAAGTTGATCAAAGAAATCAAAAACAATCTCTGCCAAAGGAAGGTCATAGCGAATTTCCACTCGATCTTCTGAGATGTAATCCATACCTAGCAAGATTCCTCTACGTTCTTGGCAGAGCTCCATGATTGTTCCGATGAAATCAGATGGTGCCAGAATCGTTGATTTAACAATTGGCTCAAAGACTGTTTCAACTTTGCCTTCAGGAAACTCTGATGGATTTGTAACACGGATCTCTTTGCCATCATCCATGATCACGTTATAAACAACGTTAGGGGCAGTTGAGATTAAATTAAGTTTGTGTTCGCGCTCTAAGCGCTCACGCACAATTTCCATGTGGAGCAAGCCCAGGAAACCGCAACGGAAACCAAAACCAAGTGCTGCTGAGCTCTCTGGTTCATAGACAAGGGCTGCGTCGTTGAGTTGTAATTTATCGAGTGCTTCACGAAGCACAGGAAAATCCGCACCATCTAGCGGAAATAACCCTGAGAAAACCATTGGCTTAGGATCTTTATATCCGGCAAGTGCGACCTTGGTTGGGTTGTTATAGGTAGTAATGGTGTCGCCCACACGTGATTGGCGCACATCCTTAACACCTGTAATTAAATACCCTACTTCACCAACACCTAAGCCTTTAGATGCAACTGGTTCTGGTGAAATAACGCCAACTTCTAGGGCTTCATGTCGAACACCAGTTGAAAACATTTGAATCTGTTCGCGCGGAGATAAGTGGCCATCAATAACGCGAACATAGGTAACAACACCGCGATAGGAATCATAGACAGAGTCAAAAATAAGTGCGCGAGCAGGTGCATTTGCATCACCCTTTGGTGCTGGGATTTGAGCAATGATTTGATCAAGTAGCTCTGCCACACCATCGCCAGTCTTACCTGATACACGTAAGCAGTCCTCAGGCTGGCAACCAATGAGCTTTGCTAACTCTGCTGCAAACTTTTCAGGTTGGGCGTTAGGTAGATCGATTTTGTTGAGCACAGGAATAATCGTTAAATTATTCTCCATCGCTAAATAAAGATTTGCCAAAGTCTGAGCTTCAATTCCCTGAGCACAATCCACTAGAAGAACTGCTCCTTCACATGCAGCCAGCGAGCGCGAAACTTCATAGGTGAAGTCAACGTGACCTGGTGTGTCAATCATATTCAGGATGTATTCCTGACCATCAAGTCCACTGCGCCATGGCAAACGAACTGCTTGAGATTTGATTGTGATTCCGCGCTCGCGCTCAATATCCATTCGATCTAGATACTGCGCACGCATATTGCGCGCTTCTACTACCTCGGTAATTCCCAACATGCGATCGGCAAGAGTTGATTTACCGTGATCAATGTGGGCAATGATGCAGAAGTTACGTATCTGCGCCGGATTAGTTGCTGCTGGTTGTGGCGCCTTAGCAAGTGAAATTGCAGGCATGAACCTAGCCTCGCTTTAAGATCGAAGAAAAATTAACGTGCGCCGGCTTTGGCAGCTGCCTTAGCCATTGATGACTTCTTGTTTGCTGCAGTGTTCTTATGAAGAACACCCTTTTGAACAGCAACATCGAGAGCCTGTGAAGCTGTGCGAAGCTCAGTTGTGATTGCAGCTGAATCTCCTGCAGTGACGCTCTCACGGAATTTACGGACAGCGGTCTTGATAGATGAGCCCACAGACTTATTACGAAGGCGTGCCTTCTCGTTGGTCTTGATGCGCTTAATCTGAGACTTGATATTTGCCACGCTGTAGTACTCCGAACTTCTAGGTGTGTTGAAGGGTAAAGGTTACCCGTTAGGGCCCGAAGGCTCAAATCAAGCAGTAATTATGCCTGAGGAGGCTGCTCGGCGGCGCTTTCGCCCACCAGCTGGCTTGGTCTCTACAGGTGGCTGATCATCATTTAAAGATTCATGGAATTCATGCTCGGTAGCATCTTTTTCCTCTGCATCTTCATGTTGTGATGATGGAACATCGAGTTGAGGCATTGGTGCCTTCATCTTCACAGGCTCCATATGTATATGAATTCCGCGTCCGCTACATGAATCACATGTAGTTGAGAAGGCTTCGATTAATCCCTGTCCAACACGCTTGCGTGTCATTTGAACAAGACCAAGGGAAGTAACTTCTGCGACCTGGTGCTTGGTGCGATCGCGGCCCAAAGATTCAACGAGTCGGCGCAAAACCATCTCGCGGTTTGATTCCAAAATCATATCGATGAAGTCGATTACAACGATTCCACCTAAGTCACGAAGACGTAGTTGACGTGCAATTTCTTCAGCTGCTTCTAAGTTGTTCTTAGTAACAGTCTCTTCCAGGTTTCCACCCTTACCAATGAATTTACCAGTATTAACGTCGATAACAATCATTGCTTCAGTGCGATCAATAACAAGTGAACCACCTGAAGGCAAGTAAACCTTGCGATCAAATGCCTTAGCTAGCTGTTCTTCAACTCTAAAATCTGCAAAGAGATCGCCGGTGCCTGTGTATTTTTCAATCTTTGTTGTTAGCTCTGGTGCAATAAAGCCAAGATAACTTGTTACTTCATCCCAAGCAGTTGCACCTTGAACTGTTAGCTTGCGGAAATCTTCATTGAAGATATCGCGAATAACGCGAACAGCAAGATCAGGCTCTTGGTAGAGAGCAACGGGAGGATTAAAGTTTGTGTTCTGCGTCTTGGCATAGATGTCATCCCATTGAGCCTTAAGGCGTGCCACATCACTGGTTAAATCTTCTTCACTCACACCTTCAGCAGCTGTACGAACAATCACGCCAGCTTCTTCTGGAATTAGGTTCTTTAAAATTGCTTTCAGACGTGCGCGCTCAGTTTCAGGAAGGCGCTTTGAAATACCTGACATTCCGCCACCTGGAACATAAACAACATAGCGTCCTGGCAATGAAATTTGGCTAGTTAAGCGTGCACCCTTTTGACCGATGGGATCTTTTGTAACCTGAACTAATACTGGCTGGCCAGTCTTTAATACAGTTTCAATTTTGCGTGGTTCAGATTCAGAAATACCAGCAGCATCCCAGTTGACTTCACCGGCATACAACACAGCATTACGGCCCTTACCAATATCAACAAATGCTGCTTCCATAGATGGAAGAACGTTTTGAACGCGACCTAAATACACATTGCCAACGTAAGAAACGTTGCTATTGCGGTTTACATAGTGCTCAACCATGATGCCATCTTCAATAACAGCAATCTGCGTGCGATCTGCAATTTGGCGAACAAGCATCTCGCGATCAACATTTTCACGACGTGCTAAGAATTCCCCATCAGTAATAACTGTTGAACGTTTGCGATATGGCTCGCGGTATTCAGAGCGAGCGCCACGATCATTGCGATCGTTGCGATCACGACGTCCCCCACGGCGATCATTTCGCTCTGGACGTTCAGTGCGTGCTGGACGAGCTGGGCGTTCGCGAACTTCGCGGACCTTAACAACTGTTACAACACCATCTTCATCAATTACTTCCCCTGGTGTTACACCTTCAGCATCTCCTGCTGCGCGGCGGCGGCGGCGACGGCGATGTGTAGTTCCATCGCTATCAACTGCCTCTTCGCCGGTTTCTTCTGTTGAATCTTCATTTGTTGCAACATCTGCGCCAGGCTTTCGACGACCACGGCCACCACGGCGGCGGCGGCGGTTGCGATCGGGACGATCTCCACCCTCTGTCTCAGGTGCATCAGCTATAGGAGCCTCTTTAACCTCTGCTTTTTTGCGCGTAGCTTTTGTAACCGGCTTATCTGGAGCTGCTTGAAATACTGGAACCGGAATAGCTGCTTTTTTGCGCGTAACTTTCTTAGGTTCTTCCGTTGTAGCTTCAGTATCTACCGCTTTAGTTGAAGCTTTCTTAACCGCACGCTTGCGCGGTGTTTTAGGCTCAATAGCCATGGCACCAAATCCTCTATGCGTCTTTTACAACGCTTATCTCGTTAAAAAATCCCTGTTTTAGGTTTTTCTTACCTGTTCGCGCTGGGCTTTTACCGCGATGGATTCGCGAGCCGCGCTGAACTATGTGCCCTCAGTATGGCAGATAGGGGCCTAATTGCCTACTTCAGCCTCTAGAACGAGCGTGAACGTTCTGCAGAAGGCCAAAACCGATCAAAGTGGCAAACATCGATGATCCACCGTATGAGATGAAGGGCAGTGGGACACCTGTCATTGGCATAAGCCCTAATGTCATTCCAATATTTTCAAATATCTGAAATGCAAACCAGGCGATAACACCTGTTGTTACTAATCGCCCAAAGGGGTCACTGGTTCTTCGTGCAATTGCAAAAGCTCGCATAAGCATAATTAAATAAAGAATCACAATTAATCCACTACCGAGGAAACCTAACTCTTCACCGGCAACGGTGAAAATAAAGTCAGTTTGTTGTTCTGGCACAAAGCGACCATTTGTTTGCGGTCCATTAAATAATCCAGTTCCAATTAATCCCCCAGATCCCACAGTGATGCGGGCTTGGCGTAGTTGATAACCGGTTCCTTGTGTGTCAACAGTTGGATCAACGAAAGTCTGCAGACGCTTAATCTGATAGTCACTAATGACTCCAGTGTTAGTGGCAACAACGCCTCCTAATACTGCGATTAGCAATAGCCCTACTACCCACTTAGTAGGAGAGCCAGAAACGGCGATGATTGTTACAACTGATGCAGAGATAATAAAAACAGTTCCCATATCGGGCTGTATCAAAATAAAGATAACTGGAATTGCGGCAATAGCTAGGGCTTGTAGGACATCTCTAGAAGTTGGTTCATCTCTATCGTGAGAACGCTCAGATAAAATCATCGACATCCCAATAATGATGGAGATCTTTGCCAGCTCTGCTGGCTGAATCTGGAAACCTCCAGGAAGGGCAATCCAGGCCTTAGCACCGTTTACTTCACTGCCTAAACCTGGAATCAAAACAATGATTAATCCAATAACGCCTAAGCCCCACACAATTGGTGTGTAGGCTCGCAGTAAGCGGTAGTCAATTGTTGTTGTGCCATAGGCCAAAAGCACACCAATAGTGATGTTAATAACGTGACGCTTCAAGTAATACTGCGGATCTAAACCATTGCGTGCATACCAATCACGCGTTGCTGCATAGACCAACAAGGTTCCAATGAATAAAAGTGCGGCAACGGCTGCAGTTAATACAGGATCAAAGCCATGAAATATTGAGCTTCGGTGGCGGCGATAAAGGCGTTGGCGCGCAGCTATTTGGCTCATGGCGCCTCCTTAGGCTTTGTAGCAGGTGAGATCTTTGGCAAAGTAGTTGGAGGCTTTCCATTTTGATAGATCGCAGCTCCTGGAACAACAGTATTGCCTTTAACGCCAAAAATCGCTTCATAGATGTGTCTGACACCCACACCAGAAGTTGATGCACCGAATCCACCTTGTCCAACCATCATGACAACTGCAAATCGTGGATTCTTACTTGGCGCAAATGATGCAAACCAGGATGTGTCATCTTTTTGTGTTCCATTAGGATTGCGACCAAATACTTGACCGGTTCCTGTTTTTCCACTGATTTGAATTGGAAAACCAGCAAATACGCCAGCACCGGTTCCGCTTACAACTACTTCACGTAAGGCGGCTTGTAAGAATTTTAAAGTTGAAGGCGCAGTGGTAAGAGTTCCTAGCTTATTTGGCTCAATGGTCTTAATAACTGTTCCATCTGTCTTAACGATTGCTTTGGCAATAGTTGCTTGCCAAATTGTTCCACCATTGCCAATTGCTGCATACATCTGAGTTAACTTAAGAGGTGTTACTACCGTGTCACCTTGTCCAATAGAGAAGTTCACAGCATCTCCAGCTCGGACCTTGTCACCGTCGACACAATTTTCTGCAGCTAGCTGAATAAGAAAGGGAGTCAGTTGGGCTTTAGTAGCACGAGTTTTGTAGTTGCAATAGAACTCTTTGTTCTGTTCAAACCAACTCTTTTTGTAGTCACGATCAGCTAAACGTGATTTTGATTCAGATGGCAGGTCAATTCCTACTTTTTCAGTAATGTGGAAAGCCTTAGCTGCTTTAAAGAAGTAGTCATTAGGACTAGATTTTGGTCTCAAACCACCATCGCGCAGCCATTCATCAAATGCGATTTGGTACCAAATGGTGTCGCAAGAGACTGCAATAGCCTTCTTTAAGCTCATTCGCCCCTGATCTCTACTATCAAAGTTTTGAAATGCGCGAGTACCTACCTGCACTTCAGAAGGACAGATATATGAGGCGTTAAGGTCATAGCCGGCAGCGGCGGCGGCAACAACTGATACAGATTTAAAGGTTGAAGCCGGAGCATATAAACCCTGAAGTGCGCGGTTTAGTGCTGGCACAGCCTTTTTCTCACTAAAAAGATCTGAAGCTTGCTGAACGGTTAAACCCTTTTCAAAAGCATTGGGGTCATAGGTGGGATATGAAGCAAGAGCCAGGATGCGCCCTGTTCTAATATCCATAACAACGGCTGCTCCTGAGTCTGAGGTGTAACCATTTGCCCGTCCGCGCTTCACTGCATCGGCTAAAGCTTGTTCGGCGGCAGATTGTAATCTGATATCTAAACTTGTTACCAAATGATCGCCAGCTATTGGCATTGTGTTTTGGCTCTCTCGAGTAATCGCTTCTTTTCTATCCACAATAAGGGTTCTAATTCCTGGAATGCCACGTAGATATGAATCGTATTGGATTTCAAGACCAGCTTTTCCAATTGATTCACTTCTAAAATACTGCTTACCTGTGTCTTTTGATAAATCATCCTCGGTTAATGGCCCTACGTATCCTAAAACATGTGCGGCATTAACATCAAATAAGCCTGGATAACTACGAATTGAAATTGGCTGTGCATCTACCCCAGGGAACTGATCTGGGCGTTCTACGATTTGTAGCGCAATATCAGGATCTGCTTCTTTAGTAATAGGAATAGGTTGATATCTAGAACCAGTCCAGCAACCTGCTCGTTTTCCAACAGGTAGTTCTCCACACAAGCGTGTATTTGTATACACGTCCTTGTACTTAAGTTTGAGAAGAGTTGCAAGACGCTGCATAACTGCCACACCTTTATCGGGCTGCTTATCAATTGCAATGCGATCAATAGTTATTGCCAGCCCCACTTTATTAAGGGCCAGTGGGACGCCAGAAGAGTCAACAATTAAGCCACGATTAGCTGGTGCCACAACGTCGCGACTTTGAATACTCAGTGCTGCATCACGGTATATTGGCCCAGCAGCGATTTGTAAATAGAACAAGCGCCCTAGAAGTGCTACTAGTAAAGAAACAATAAGAATCTGTGCAACAAGCAGACTTAATCGTGAACGCTGGTTCATAACACCGAACGCGTTTCAAAGACAAGATGGTGCATAAATGAAAATACTGGCAACACGATAGGGGTTAAAACCAAAGTCCATAGTGAGTTACCAAGCAAAGTAAGCAGTATTTGCCCGAAACTACCTGTTGTAACACCCAACAATGCACTGCTTGCCAGGAAAAGTAGTCCCGTTATTAGATTGGCAACAACTACAAAGAAAACTACGCCAATTGGATTTCCGTTGATATTGCCATCACCATAACCCAAGTATGAAACCCCATAGCAAACAATAATCATAATCAGAGTCCATTGACCCACAGGACCACCTGCACTATGCGACATATCCATCAATATGCCTGCGCCAAAACCAGTTAACGCTGCAATCTCTGGCGTGCTGATAACGGCCCAAACAAGTGCAAAGATGCCAAAGAGTGAGAATCCCCCACCTGGCAGTTTGAATTGATTAACGACTGCTTCTTGAAAAATAAAAATAGAAAGAAATATCGGTGCAGAAAGTGAAATCTGGCGGGTCAACATCGCTAGCTACTTTGTTGGAGACGGTGATGGTGTTACATAAACCGTGACCGTTGGAATGGGAGTTGGGACTGGCTTAGGTGGAACAAGTGCATCACCGGGATTAGAAGATGAAGCAGCTACTACAACTGCTAGAACACCAAGCCCACCAAAATTTGTGTAATAACGAACTGTGCCAGTTTGAGCGATTTCTCCAGCAGAGTTATCAACAGCAGTTACATAACCAACAGGAACTCCTGGAACAAAAGGACGATTTGCCACACTTCCGCGGGCTAGTAGTACATCGCCGACTTTTACGGTTGTTAAATTATCAAGTAATTGCAGCGCGCCTGAGCGGGAACCGCGGCCAGATAAAATGCCTATTTGCTGGGTTCCTGCAATACGAACACCGATTTTAAAGGCTGGATCAGATGCAAGCATTACCAATGCAGATGTTGGATAAACATCTTTCACAACTCCTGCAATTCCACTTTGTGAAAGCACGGTCATATTTTTCTTAATACCAGCATTTGAGCCACTATCAATAGTTACTGTTTGAGAAAATGACTGGCTAGAACCTTGGCTGATGACACGAGTGTTCACCACTTTATAGCCAGCAGTACCTGCTAAATCCAAAATCGATTCGAGCTGCTTCAACTGCGCATCGGCATTTTTGCGATTAAGTAAATCAGCTTTTAACTTTGCATTATCAGCACGCAGCTTTTCAATCTGATTGCGTGTTCGACCTAAGTGCGTAATATCTGTAACGAAGTTCTTCACCGGTGAAAGAATGAAATTTCCAGCCTTTTGGAAAGGCGAGAGAATTGTCTGAGTGCCTTGACGCGCACCATCTAGAACTGCAACACCACGTAAATCTAAAGTAATCAGAAATAGCGCAGTAACAATCAAAATAATTAAGAGAAGACGGGTACGACCCTCTCCGCCGTAACGCATCTTCTAATAAACCTATCGACGAGGTTCGGAGATTAAGACCTTCTCTAAAGCCTCAAACTCTTCGATGCATTTTCCGGAGCCTTCAACAACTGCATCCAATGGACGCTCAGCAATGTGAATTGGCATTCCAGTTTCTTTACGAAGACGCTCATCAAGACCCTTGAGCAGTGCACCGCCACCTGTAAGAACAATTCCGCGATCCATCAAATCTGATGCAAGCTCTGGAGGAGTCTTATCCAGTGTGCTCTTTACCGCGTTAACAATTGCATTAACTGGCTCTTCAAGTGCTTTGCGAATCTCTGCAGCTGAAACCACGATTGTCTTAGGCAAGCCTGTTGCTAAGTCGCGACCGCGAATTTCAGCATCATTTTCACCAGCTAATGGATAAGCAGAACCGATAGCCATCTTAATTTCCTCAGCTGTGCGCTCTCCCAAAAGAAGTGAGAATTCACGCTTAACCCAGTTAATAATCGATTGATCGAGTTCATCTCCGCCAACGCGAATTGAGAGTGAACAAACAATTCCTCCCAGTGAAATGACTGCAACCTCAGTAGTACCGCCACCAATATCTACAACCATGTTTCCTGTTGGTTCGTGAATTGGTAGCCCGGCACCAATTGCCGCAGCCATTGGCTCTTCAATAATATAAACCTTACGAGCACCAGCAGCATATGCAGCATCTTTTACTGCGCGCTGTTCAACACCAGTAATACCTGATGGAACACACACAACGATGCGAGGCTTAGCTAAGTAGCGGCGACGGTGCACTTTTTGAATAAAGTAACGGAGCATGCGCTCGGTTGTCTCAAAATCTGCAATAACACCGTCTTTAAGTGGACGAATAGCAACGATATTTCCAGGAGTACGGCCAATCATCTTCTTGGCTTCAAGACCCACAGCTAAAATTCCACCAGTATCTTGATTGACGGCTACAACAGATGGCTCATTCAAAACAATGCCACGTCCGCGCACATAAACAAGCGTGTTTGCAGTTCCAAGGTCAACGGCCATATCACGACCGATGAAAGACATTCTGCTTTGTGAACTCATACTTTTGTACTCCTTGATTATTTAGGGAAGAAAATTTGAATCTCGCGCGCAGCTGATTCAGGTGAATCTGAGCCGTGCACAATATTCTGAACTACTTTGGTGCCTTGATCGCGAGCCAAATCTCCGCGGATTGTTCCGGGCGCCGCAACTGTTGGATCAGTAACTCCAGCTAAGGAACGAAACCCTTCGATAACGCGATTACCTGAAGCAACCATTGCAATAATTGGTCCTGACATCATGAACTCAACGAGTGGTTCATAAAATGGCTTACCAATATGTTCTGCATAGTGCTGTTCAAGTAATGCGCGATCAGCGTTAAGTAAACGTAAAGCTTCGATGGAATATCCCTTTGTTTCAACACGAGAAATAACTTCGCCCACTAAACCACGACGGACTCCGTCTGGCTTAACCAGGATTAAGGTTTTCTCAGTACTCACCTGCCTAGTCTATTAGGCCTTTTCCCCTGCCTGTGCCATAAGAGCCGCACGCGCAGCTTCTCCCTTGCGGCCCACAATGATGGCCGCGGCCCATAGTCCTAGGAATATCACCCCAATGAGAAAAAAGGCTGGGACGAAAAAGCCGAAGCTAATCATGAATATCTGCAAAACCGAGCCGATATATAAACCTGAACGTCGCTTGAGGATGCCGGCGTTTAGAAAGAGCAGCAGTGAAATTACCGAGCCATAGATTAAGGCAGCAGTTGATTGATCTTTGGTTGCAAGCAAAATCGCAAAACCCAAACTCAAGCTCTCCATAACAAGAACGGTTGCTCCTAAAACTTTCATTGCGCAAACTTCTTTCTTAAATAGGTTCGGGCTTCACCAACTGTAACAACCGAACCGGTCACAATTATCCCAACAGTGTCTTCACTTAGGGGTCTAGTTGCATCACCCACGGCGCGATCCAGGGCGGTACCTAAATCTTTGACTTCAAAAACTCGATCATTACCAAAAACTGACGTTGCTAGCTTTTCTAAATCAGATGATGACATGGCACGTGAAGAAGAACTTTGGGTGATAATGACATGATCAACAACTGGCTCTAGCTCTTGCAAGATTCCAAGGCCATCTTTATCGCCAAAAACACCCACAACTGCCACAATCTCATCAAAGTTAAATTCATTCTTAAGTGTCTGGGCAAGTGCTTTTGCGCCATGTGGATTGTGTGCAGCATCTAAAATTATTGTTGGATCACGGTGCACAACTTCACAACGACCAGGTGAAGTCACTGCAGCAAAACCTGCCCTCACCGCTTCAATATCTAGCGGTTGATCGCCAAAGAACGCTTCAACTGCCACAAGGGCACTTGCAGCGTTTGCTGCTTGGTGCTTGCCATGTAGGGGTAGAAAGATTTCATCGTATGTATCGTGTAAACCTTGAATGGTGAGTAGCTGTCCCCCAACTGCAATGGCTCTTGAAGCAACTGAGTACTCAACTCCTTCTCGCACAACATCTGCGCCAACTTCTGCAGCTTTGCGAATTAACTCTTTAGCTGCCTCTGGCTCCTGTTGGGCTAAGACAATAAAGCCACCTTCTTTAATGATTCCAGCCTTAGTTGCAGCGATTTCATGGAGCGTATTTCCTAGATATTCCATGTGATCAAAACCAATAGGCATAATTACTGAAACATCAGCGTCAACAACATTGGTTGCATCCCACTGACCGCCCATGCCAACTTCAATAACACCGACATCTACTGGGTGCTCGGCAAAGGCTACAAAGCCAAGGGCTGTAATTGCTTCAAAGAAGGAGATGGGATGTTCAAACTTTTCATCCATTAAATCTAAGTAGGCTGCGATGTCGTTATAAGCAAAGATTAAATCTTTAGGATCAATAGGTTCACCATTGATAGCAATGCGCTCACGATAGGTTTCAAGATGTGGGCTAGTAAAGCGTCCAGTGCGCAAGCCATGAGCAAATAACAATGAATCAATCATTCGTGTTGTGGTGGTCTTTCCATTGGTTCCACCAACATGAATTGTTGGATAGGTCAGTTGCGGTGAACCTAAAATATCAACAAGGGCCGCGATGCGCTCTGTTGTTGGATCAATTCGAACTTCAGGCCAGCGCGCAAGTAAAGCTTGTTCTATAGCGTCAACGCGCTCTTGATCATCGGGTGAAATAATCATGCTTTGGGCAGTGCGCCGAGCTGGGCGGTAATACGTTCGATGTCAGTACTTGTTTTAGCAAGACGCTCGCGGATTTCAAGAACAACACTTTCAGGTGCTTTAGCCATGAAACCATCATTGTTGAGTTTTACCTCAGCAGTTTGCTTATCCTTAATCGCTGCAGCTAAATCTTTCTCTAGACGTGCACGCTCTGCAACAACATCAATAGATCCAGTTAAGTCGAACTCCACTTTCACTGAACCAATTTCAACCTTGGCACTTGGCGTAATCTCACCTATTTCAAGACGCAAAACAAAGGCCATCGCACTTGAATAATCGGCAATGGCACCATTTGCCACAAATCGTGCAGGAATCTTGAGCGAAGTCTTAATTCCTTGATCATTTCTAAATCTGCGAACATCAGTAATGATCTCTTGCATCTCAGCCACTAGCTTCTCTGATGCCTTATCAACGTGTGCGGCATTTGCCACAGGCCACTTCGCAATAACAAGTGATTCTGCCCCAGTTAATGTCGTCCAGAGCTGCTCGGTAATAAATGGCATTACTGGGTGAAGCAGGCGCAAGAGTTGATCAAGAACATGACCTAGAACGCGCTTGGTCTTATCTGCATCAGTTCCAGCAAAGGTTTCCTTAGAGAGCTCTAAGTACCAGTCACATAAATCATCCCAGGCAAAGTGATACAAAAGCTCGCAAGCTCGAGCGAACTCATATTTTTCAAGCAGGGAATCAACTTCAGAGATAGTTTCTGACAAACGGCTAAGAATCCACTTATCAATAGCGCTCAGTGAATCAGCGGCTGGGAGCTCTCCTTCAATGTTTGCTCCATTCATCATGGCAAAACGTGTGGCGTTCCAGAGTTTGGTAGCAAAGTTACGTGAGCCGCCAATCCAATCTTCAGCAAGTGCTTGATCTGTGCCTGGGTTAGCACCACGCGCCAAAGTAAAGCGCAAAGCATCTGCACCGTATTTATCCATAAACTCAATGGGATCAATAACATTTCCACGACTCTTTGACATCTTCTTGCCAAATTGATCGCGCACCAAGCCATGCAACATGATTGTTTTAAATGGTGGCACGCCATCCATTGCAAAAGTACTCATCATCATCATGCGCACTACCCAGAAGAACAAGATGTCATAGCCAGTTACTAGAACTGAAGTGGGATAGAACTTAGCTAAATCAGCGGTTTTTTCGGGCCAACCAAATGTTGAAAATGCCCATTGTCCTGATGAGAACCATGTATCTAAAACATCTGGATCTTGCGTGTAATCAGGCGGTGCTGTTTCACCCGGGCCTACAACTATGACTTCATCATTTGGTCCATACCAAACTGGAATGCGGTGACCCCACCAGAGCTGACGAGAAATACACCAGTCATGCATGTTATCTACCCAATCAAAATAACGTGGTTCTAACTCTTTAGGTTCAATTGTTACTAAACCGTTGCGCACAGCATCTGCAGAAGCTTTAGCAAGAGGTGCAACCTTTACGAACCACTGCTTAGATAAACGTGGTTCAATCGTTATCTCACAGCGTGAGCAGTGCCCCACTGCGTGAATGTATGGACGCTTTTCAGCAACGATGCGCCCCATGGAGCGTAGTTTTTCAACCACAGCCACGCGTGCTTCAAAGCGATCCATGCCATCAAACTCAGTTCCAGTGCCATCCATAACACCGTGCTCATTCATAATCACAACGAAAGGAACATTGTGGCGAACGGCCATTTCAAAGTCATTGGGATCATGGGCTGCAGTTACTTTTACCGCACCAGTTCCAAAATCAGGATCAACTAACTCATCAGCAATAATTGGAATCATGCGGTTAACAAGTGGGAGTAACACTGATGTGCCAACCATGTGCTTATAGCGGGGATCATCTGGGTGCACGGCAACTGCACCATCGCCCATCATTGTCTCTGGTCGTGTAGTTGCAACGGTAATGCTTTGTTCGCCTTCTCCATATCGAACTGAAACAAACTCACCTGAATCATCTTGGTGTTCTACTTCAATATCTGAGAGCGCAGTTAAACAACGAGGACACCAGTTAATGATTCGCTCTGCGCGATAAATTAATCCCGCATCATGCATCTTCTTAAACAAAGTAACCACAGAGTTAGACATCGCTTCATCCATAGTGAAGCGCTCTCGTGACCAATCAACAGATGAACCAAGTCGCTTCATTTGTTCAAGAATTGCACCGCCAGATTCGCCCTTCCACTCCCAAACTTTCTTAACAAATTCGTCACGTCCTAGATCATGACGAGATTTACCATCTGTAGCTAACTGCTTTTCAACAACGTTCTGTGTTGCAATGCCTGCATGATCCATTCCAGGAAGCCATAGAACTTCAAAGCCCTTCATGCGCTTCATGCGTGATAAACAATCTTGAAGTGTTTGATCAAGTGCGTGACCAATATGTAAAACACCTGTCACATTCGGTGGTGGTAAAACAATTGAGAAGGCAGGTTTGCTAGATGCGGCATCTGCGGTGAAGTAGCCAGCACTGACCCACTTTTGATACAGGGTTGCTTCGATATCAGCTGGTGAAAAACTGGAAGCTAGGTCGCCGGACATGAGGAGCAGTCTAGATTATGCGCTCTTCTCCTCTTGACCCTTTGCTGCGCGTGAGCGCTTTGGAATATCACCAGTTCGTTTAATAAATTGCGGTTGTGCCCCATTTTCGATGCAATCTTTGTTCACAATGACTTTAGCTACATCGCCACGGCTAGGAACGTCATACATCACACTCAAAAGCGTTGATTCCATGATTGCGCGAAGGCCACGGGCACCAGTTCCACGATCCAAGGCAAGATCTGCGATTGCATCCAAGGCGGGGGCATCAAACTCTAATTCAACATTATCTAGATCAAAGAGTCGTTGGTACTGCTTCACAAGAGCGTTCTTAGGCTCTGTCAAAATCTGCATAAGTGCTTCTTTATCCAAGTTCTCAACACTTGTTAGAACTGGCAAACGGCCAATGAACTCAGGAATCATTCCGAACTTCAAAAGATCCTCAGGCATAACATCGGCAAAGATATCTTTACGGTTTTTATCATTTGCATCCTGCAAAGTGGCATTAAAGCCCACTCCTGATTTACCAACACGGCTTTCAATGATCTTCTCTAATCCAGAAAATGCCCCACCAACAATGAAGAGAACATTAGTTGTGTCGATTTGAATGAACTCTTGGTGCGGGTGCTTGCGACCACCTTGTGGTGGAACAGATGCAATAGTTCCTTCAAGAATCTTAAGGAGAGCTTGTTGAACACCTTCACCTGAAACATCGCGTGTAATTGAAGGGTTCTCAGATTTGCGAGCAACCTTATCGATTTCATCGATGTAAATAATTCCTGTTTCTGCCTTTTTAACATCGTAGTCGGCAGCTTGCAGGAGCTTGAGCAAAATGTTTTCAACATCTTCACCCACATAGCCAGCCTCTGTTAGCGCAGTTGCATCTGCGATAGCAAAAGGAACATTGAGCATACGGGCAAGAGTTTGAGCCATCAGAGTCTTACCGCAACCTGTTGGGCCAAGTAGCAAGATATTTGATTTAGCTAATTCAATTTGATCTTCACGGTTTCCACTTTGCACGCGCTTGTAATGGTTATAAACGGCAACTGAGAGTGACTTCTTCGCACGGTTTTGTCCGATGACATATTGATCGAGGAATTCAAAGATCTCTTGTGGCTTAGGAAGTTCTGCAAGTCCAAGGGAAGATGCCTCAGAGAGTTCTTCAACAATGATCTCATTACACAGTTCAATACATTCATCACAGATATAGACGCCAGGTCCGGCAATGAGTTTTTTTACTTGCTTCTGAGTTTTTCCGCAGAACGAACACTTGAGCAAGTCGCTTGTTTCACCGATTCTGGTCATGGGCAAATTTTAGATTCTTTAGCGGTTTTATGTGCAGCTTTTTACGCTTATCTCTGTTCGCCCTGAGAATAATTAGCGGGTGCTTTCATATCTTTAACACCAGGAACTCGAAGAATGGCAAAGCTAACTAACACATGAAAGATTGATGCGCCAATAAGCAGTTCTTTTTCACCAAAGAATGCAACTGCTGGCCCAATCAAGGCCATACCAATCGGCATTAACCCGGCAGAACCCATGTGATCAATTGAAAATACACGACCTTGCAAATGTGATGGAACCTCTCGCTGCACAGCAGAGGACCACCATGCCTCCCAAGGCCCAACTGAAAATCCAGCGAACAAATATGCAATCACTACGAAGGTTCCTGAAACCGGAAATGCCAAAGCCAATGGAGCGATGACTATAAACATCCAGACAAAGATAGAAACATAGCCTTCATGTTTGACTTTTATTTTCACGCAAAGCAACGCTGAAATAATGCTACCGATTGAAAAGGCAGATGCTGCCAATGCAAATGGAGTATTTGAATCAAACTCGCGGCGGCTAATAACTGGCAATAAAACAGTTTCTGCTGCAAGAACCACCATCAACTGAACTGACACCATAAGAATAAAGGCACCAATCCAAGGAATGTCTCTGACCGTGCGCAAGCCCTCACGAAGTTCAACAAAGAACGGCTCTTGCGCACGCTTATTGCCGTTAATATCTTCTTGAATCTTAAACAGAAAGTACGTACCTACAATAAAAGCTATGGCAGTAATAAGGAAAGTAAATCTGCCACCAATCAAAAACACAGATGCACCGCCAATACCTGGACCCACGATTGTTGCACCCTTGGTCATGATGTTTCGCGCAACATTTGCAGCGGGCAGTTTTTCATCCGGAACAAGACTTGGAATTATTGCGCCAGCTGCCGCTGCGCCAAAGGCATCGCCAACGCCTACCAAGAAAACTGCAAGTCCTAATAAGTAGTGCGGCATTGATGGTGCTGAGACAAAAACCATAGAGATTACAACTGCGGCTCTGAAAAGATCTGCCCCAATCATTACATTTCTGCGGGGCAATCTATCTGCCCACACGCCAGCAAATGGTGCAAAAACAACGCCAGATAAAACACGTGCTCCAAGGATGAGACCTAGTGAAGTTGCTGTGCCTCCAGCATCTAGAACCGTTACGGCTAATGCAATTGGAAATGCAGATGCACCTAAAACAAAGATTGCATTTGAAAACCAAAAGAGACGGTATCCCTTGTAAGAGAAAAGGGAGCCCGCCTCAAATAGTTTCATATGAAAAAATTACTTCGCTGGCTTGGCCTTACGTGATGCCAATACCTGATCAATGATTCCGTACTCAACAGCTTCTGCAGCTGTAAGAATCTTGTCGCGCTCGATATCTTTGCGAATCTCTTCAGATGACTTCACAACGTGGCGTGACAAAAGATCTTCTTGCAGGCGAGTAATTCGATCGATTTCGCGAGCTTGAATCTCGATATCAGATGCTTGACCGCCACCTTCTGATGAAGGTTGGTGAATCAAGATACGTGAGTGCTCAAGAGCGTAACGCTTTCCCTTTGCACCTCCCGCAAGAATGACTGCTGCTGCAGATGCTGCTTGACCCAAGCAAATAGTGCTGATATCCGGGCGTACAAACTGCATGGTGTCATAGATAGCTGTTAGTGCTGTGAAAGATCCACCAGGTGAGTTGATGTAGATCATGATGTCGCGATCTGGATCCATAGATTCCAGAGTCAAGAGCTGAGCCATAACATCGTTTGCAACTGTGTCATCTATTGGTTGACCCATGAAAATGATGCGCTCTTCAAATAGCTTGGTGTATGGATCTTGGCGCTTGTATCCATAGGCAGTTTTTTCTTCAACAGTTGGAAGAACGTAGCGTGAGTTAATCTCGTGAATAGTCATTACGCTTTTCCTCCAGTGATTTGTCCCAATGCAGTAACTACATGATCCACAAAGCCATAATCCTTTGCATCACCGGCGTTGAACCAGTTATCACGATCTGAGTCTGCAAGAATCTTTTCTAGGCTCTGACCAGTGTGCAAAGCGTTTAGCTCTGAAAGAGTTTGCTTTGTAATCGCCATCTGTTCAGCCTGAATACGAATATCAATAGCTGTTCCACCAATTCCACCCAGTGGCTGGTGCATCAAGATACGAGAGCTCTTAGTTGCATAACGCTTTCCCTTTGCACCAGATGTAAGAAGGAACTGACCCATTGATGCAGCCATTCCAAAGGTAACTGTTGCAACATCATTTGGAATTAACTCCATGGTGTCGAAGATGGCCATACCCGCTGTTACAGATCCGCCTGGTGAGTTGATGTATAAGAAAATATCTTTCTTTGGATCCAAAGAAGATAGAAGAAGTAGCTGAGCACAAACCATGTTGGCCATGTCATCGCGGACTTCACCTGACAAGAAAACAATGCGCTCTTCAAGCAAGCGGTTGTAAATCTGGTCCTTCATTTTGTTTTCTAAATCCACGTCAATTTCCTCCTGTATTTTTTACCTGTAGTGACCCTAACAATATTGGGGACTAAATGCTTCCCAATATCGCCAATTAGGAGCGTGAACTGGGCGATGTTCGCTCAGGGCTAAAGAGTATTAAGCCTCTTCGACTAAATCAGCAGGTGTTGGCTGTGGACGCAAGGCTTCAAGATCAATGACGGCACCTGATGCATCTTTAACCGTGATGCGACCAAGGACTGAAGCCAACGCCTTTGCGCGCGTTACTTCTGCTACCAACTGAGAAATCTGGCCAGCCTTTTGTAGTTCTTCAGCAAATTGCTGAGGAGCCATTCCATAGCGCTGTGATGTGCGAACTAAATACTCAGTTAACTCAATCTCAGTGACCTGAACATCTTCACTTTGAACGATTGCATCGAGTAGGAAATCAGATTTGAGTGATGCACGGACTTCACCATCTACTTCTGCGCGGTGAGCTGCATCTTCCAAGCGGCCTTCGCCCTCAAGGTGATCATTTACTTCTAGTTCAACTAAAGCATCTGGAACTGGAATATCTAGATCTGCCAATAGTTTTTCAACCAGGCGATCGCGTGCCTGTGTTCCTTGTTCCATCTTCTTCACGCGGCTGAGGCGCTCGCGGAAATCTTCACGCAGCTCGGCCAAAGTATCGAACTCTGAAGCTAGCTTTGCAAAAGCATCATCGACTGGTGGGAGCTCGCGCTCTTTGACAGCTTTAACTGTTGCCTCTACTTCACCCTTTTCACCCTCTTGTTGACCAACAAGCTCAGTTTCAAAGCGCTTAGTCTCACCAACGTTCATGCCAATCAAAATCTCATCAAGTCCAGGAATCATCTTGTCTGAACCAACTTCATAGGAAAGATCATTGGCCTGTCCACCCTCAACGCTTTCACCGTTAATAAAGGCGTTCATATCAAGAGTTGCAAAGTCACCGTTAGCAACTACGCGCTCAACTGTCGTGAGAGTTCCAAAGCGTGTGCGCAGAGATTCCACCTGCTCATCAATATCTGCATCTGCCACAGTGACATCATCAACTTCAACTTCAATCTTTGAAAAATCAGGCAAAGTTACTTCTGGGCGTACATCTAC
>ERZ889217.72-NODE-72-length-60670-cov-11.161511_pt1 | contig 60670 bp, 65 predicted proteins | sample MGYA00521098_ERZ889217 | MGnify/ENA primary metagenome ERZ889217 (study PRJEB32303, sample SAMEA104408613) | aquatic metagenome | biome: Brackish water; feature: Pelagic; material: water | place: Baltic Sea | collected 2014-06-10T22:04:00 | depth 2,362 m ... | reverse complement strand
GGAACCCAAGTAGTTTCAGATTCTCGTTCAAGATCAAGACAACCTATTTCTGGTTCTATAACTTTGGCAGCAAGAATTTTTCCTGAAATAACTTCTTGAAAAGAATCATCTTTCTTTTTTACTTGCAATAGCCCATGGGGCCAATCACCTTTCCAGGAATCTAAAATTCCCAGCACATCGGTTAACTGATCAGCATCTAAAAAGCGCACACTTACTCGTCGACCGATATCCGAAGGGCAAATCCTAAGCCTGCCGATTGTGGTCATACGAGAAAAATTGTTCCTTTCATATACTCTTTACTTGTAAATAGTAGAGATGAAGTAGTTTTGTCTTACTTTCCCAAGTAGAGGAGTCCAAGCGTGACCTACATTATCGCCGAACCATGCATTGATATCAAAGATAAATCATGCATTGAGGAATGTCCGGTGGATTGCATATATGAAGGTGAACGCATGCTTTACATCCATCCTGATGAATGCGTTGACTGCGGAGCATGTGAACCCGTTTGTCCAGTAGAAGCAATTTATTACGAAGATGATGTTCCAGAAAACTTTAAAGACTACTCTGCATCAAATGCCGCATTCTTTTCTGAAATTGGTTCACCAGGTGGAGCAGCTAAATTAGGAATGACTGCAAATGATCCTGCTGTGATTAAAGCAATAGCTCCCAAGAGTAAATAAGAATTATTGTGAGTAATCAAAAACTGGTTTATCTTGGACCACCTGGAACTTTTACTCACGCAGCAATTGATCTAATGACAGTCCCATGGACTGGAGAAATAATTGCAGAAAAAGAAGTTTCAGACGTGGTATTCGCAGTTGAGTCAGGAAATGCGGATGCAGGTTTAGTTCCACTGGAAAATTCTGTGGAAGGTGATGTCTTAAGCACACTAGATGAATTAATTTTTAGAGCAGCACAATGTTTCATAAACGAAGAAATAGTTGTTCCTATTTCTTTTGTGCTCGCAGTTCCATCTTCAACTAAAAATGCAACAATTACAAAAGTTTTAACACATCCACATGCTGCGGCACAATGTAAAGAGTTTTTAAAAGCAAACAAGATAGAAGTTGAATTTACCGCGTCAACAGCTGATGCGTGTCGAATTGTGGCTGAAAGAAAAGAAGCAGGACTTGGTGCAATTGCTGCAACAAAAGGTGCTGACACCTTTGGATTGTTTGTGAAGCAAACAAGATTAGAAGATTTTGCTGGTGGAAAAACTAGAATGGCTTTAATTTCTAGAAATCTTTCATCCCCAACCGGACATGATAAAACCACATTGGTAATCACACCGGTTGCAGATCGAAATGGTTTGTTATCAGATATTTTGACATGTTTTGCTAAAAGAGATATTGGTTTAACATCAATTAGTTCAAGGCCTTTAAAAACCCGTTTGGGTGAATACACTTTTATGGTTTCGGCTCGTGGTCATATTGGTGAGCCAACACTGCAAGCAGCAATTATGGATGTCAGTAATTTAGGGGCCGCAGTTAAAGTGCTTGGTTCATACCCAATGAACCCTGAAATTAGTTCTGCTCGGGTAGGCGAATCATTACCTCCTGGAAGTGTGACTTCAGATGTTTTGAAGGACTGGGTTGAAAGATTAGTTAAAGCTGCAACTGAAGTTCCACGTTAACAGTTTTAAAAGAATTATGAAGATTTCAATTATTGGCTTAGGCCTAATCGGTGGCTCAATTGCTATCGGATTAAAAAATAAACATCAAATTACAGGATTTGATCCAGATTCAAACACACAAAGTTTGGCAATAAAATCAGGATTAAATGTTTCGAAAGATTTTGCAAGTTGTGTTAAAGATGCAGAACTTGTAATTGTGGCAGCCCCCACCACACAGAGTGAAGAAATATTAAAAGAGTTAAACAAATTAGATTTCTCAGGTTTTGTGACAGATATTTGTTCTGTGAAAGCCCCTTTGTTAACAGCGGCTAATGGGTTAAATTATGTGGGATCTCATCCTATGGCTGGTTCAAATGAATCAGGCTTTAGAAGTGCAGATCAAAATATTTTTAAAGATGCTCCGTGGGCAATTTCTATCACAAGTGATACAAAGCAAGGTGCATTAATTTCAGTAATAAGTTTTATTTCAGATTTAGGTGCATTTGTAGTTCCAGTTAATCCAATTGAGCATGATGAATCAGTTGTATTAAGTAGTCATTTGGCTCACGTAGTTGCATCTGCTTACGCTAAGAGTGTGGGTGAATCTGAATTTGCTCAGCTTGCGCAATTATTGGCCGGTGGAAGTTTCAGAGATTTAACCAGAGTTACAACTTCTCCTGCACAAAGAACTGCCGAAATAGTTTGGCCCAATAGAAAATCTCTTTCCAAGGTTGTTGAAAATTTGGGCGATAATCTGACTAAACTGCAAAATCTGCTAGACCAGGGTAGCCAAGCTGATATTGAAAAATTCTTAACCGAAGCTAGCGCTTTACGTACTATTTCTGATGAAACTTTAAATAAAGTGAAAAATCATCAAGGTAATAAAGTTAATTCAAAATTTGAAAGTTTGATTAGGGATTTTCTAGAACTATCGCAAAAGCGAGTTGTTACCTCTGATTTTAAGATAAATGCAGATTCTGTTGATTATTTGATTAACGAGATTTAATTCTTATGCAGGACAGAATTTAATCCACCCCAACTACCAGTTCTGTTTTGAGCTTCAATTGAACCTGTTTGAGAATTTCTTCTAAATAACAAATTATTTCCACCCGATAATTCTTTTGCTTTTACTATGCTGTTATCGGGCAATAAAACTTTAGATCCAGCAGTCAAATAAAGGCCTGCTTCAACTACACAGTTATTTCCTAAACTAATTCCTAAACCTGCGTTAGCACCGATTAAACATTTTTCACCAACACTAATAACTTCTTGGCCACCACCAGAAAGTGTGCCCATAATGGAAGCACCACCACCGATATCAGTTCCATCACCAACAACAACGCCTGCAGAAATTCTGCCCTCCACCATAGAAGTTCCTAAAGTTCCTGCATTGAAATTAACAAAGCCTTCATGCATAACTGTTGTGCCAGCAGCAAGGTGTGCACCAAGTCTGACTCGATCAGCATCTGCAATTCGCACACCACTTGGAACTACGTAGTCAAGCATTCTAGGAAACTTATCAACAGAAAATATTGTTAAATGCGTACCGGATTTTTTAGCAGTAGCTCTGACCTGTTCAACTTTTTCAGGTAATACTGGACCAATTGTTGTCCACGCAACATTGTTAAGTATTGCAAAGATTCCCTCAAAATTAATCGTTCTTGGTTTTACTAAACGGTACGAAAGTAAATGCAATCGAAGATAAGCATCCTCAGTACTTTCTGCCGGTTTTGATAAATCTTTAATAATTGTTTTAACAATTTTTAACTCACAACTTCGAACTAAATCTTTTCGTTCATGACTGGATGCATCAAGCAATTGAATGGGAGAGGAATTAAGCACCGGATTTGGATACCAGACATCAAGTGTTTTTTTACCATCAATTGTGGCAATACCTATTGCACTAGCTGCTTCGGTTATAAAACTCATGAGTCAAAACTATCTCTTAATTGGGGTTAGTGGTCGCATAAGGGTTGGCTTGTTGGCAGAATAGACACGTGTTGAAAATAGATCAAGAACTTGGACAGTTAACCCTGGATCTTGTCAACATATCAAGTGTCTCCCAGGATGAAAAGGCAATCAGCGATCAAGTCCAAGAGTCACTGGGCTTAGTAAAGCACCTAAAAGTCACTCGCATTAATAATTCCATAATTGCTCAAACAAACTTTGGACACAACAAAAGAGTGGTAATTGCCGGTCATCTCGATACAGTTCCTGCCAATCATAATTTTCCAGGAAAGAAAATAGACAACGAAATTGTTGGTTTAGGTTCTGTTGATATGAAAAGTGGTATTGCTGCTGCTCTTAAACTTGCACACGATGTAAGTCAAGCAAAATATGATATTACTTATTTATTTTATGAATCAGAAGAAATTGAAACAAAATATAACGGATTAGAGCTAATCACACAACAATCTAAAGATTTATTGAATTGTGATTTTGCTATTTTGATGGAACCAACTAACGGTATTATTGAGATTGGCTGCCAAGGAAGTTTGCGATTTGAAGTTAGTGCCAAAGGTAAAAGATCACATTCTGCACGTTGGTGGAATGGGAAAAATGCTATCCATGACTTAACAAATTTATTACAAATTCTTAATTCTTATAAATCAAGAGAACCAGTAATTGATGGATATAAATTTAGAGAAGGCTTACAAGCTGTAAAAATAAATGGAGGAGTAGCCGGAAACGTAGTACCAGATTTAGTTACGGTAAATATCAATCACCGCTTTGCACCCGATACCACCCCACAGGCGGCTGAAGAAAATATGAAAAAACTATTTAAAGACTTTAATTTTAAATTAATAGATGCAGCAGCAAGTGCCCCAACTGGATTAAATAATGAATTAATAAAAGAGTTTATTTCAGTTATTGGCACAGATATTGCACCTAAATTTGGTTGGACAGATGTAGCACGCTTTGCATCTGCTGGAATTCCTGCCATAAATTTTGGTCCAGGAGATCCAAATCTGGCACATCACCCAGATGAAAAAGTAACGATAAAACAAATTGAGGATGTTTTTAACTCTTTAAAAAAATGGTTAACTACTAAATGAAACCAGTTGATATTTCTTTAACCGTAGATATTAAAGCCAATCAAAAGAAAGTTTTTGACAAAGTAGTTGACTGGGAAAGCCAAGGAGATTGGATGCTTGGCACAAAGGTTTCACCAACCAAAAACAACGGCCAAGGAATTAATGGAGAAATAGTGGCCTGGACTGGTATTTGGAAATTTGGTTTTAATGATCCTATGGTGATTACCAAATGGGTTGAGCCAGAAGTTGTTGATGTTAAACATTTAGGCAAAGTTGTTAAAGGAACTGGCTCGATGATTGTGGAAAAAGTTGATGAGAATAATTCAAAATTTATTTGGAGTGAATCAATTGATTTACCATTAGGAATTTTTGGAAGAATTGGATGGATATTTGTTAAACCTTTTTTCGTAGCAGGAATTAAGTACTCATTGAATAAATTCGCGCTCTCTTTTGCACAAATAGACCCAAAGTAGACGAAATCGCTGGGTTGCGAGATAATAGATATATCGAACATTAATTATTGAAAAGGTGTTTAAATGGCCGCAATGAAACCTCGTACCGGTGATGGACCAATGGAGGTTACAAAAGAAGGACGTGGAGTAGTTATGCGCGTTCCCCTTGAAGGAGGCGGACGTTTAGTTGTTGAAATGACTGTTGAAGAAGCTAAAGAATTAGATGTGCAATTGGAAGTTCTTAAGTAAATTAGCTAGGTCTATAAGAAGCAGCAATAATTCCTGATCCACTTGGAATCATCACTGAAATTAATCTTGAATCATCTTTAATCTTGTCACTAACTGCACTTATTGCTTGTGCATCTGAAGTGCTAAATTCACCCAAAATATTATTAAAAATAAGAATTCCACCAGGTCTTAATAATCTTAAAGATTGTTCAAAAAGTGTTTCATATTCTAATTTTTCACCATTAATAAACATTAAGTCATAAGCATTGTCTGTTAATTTATCAACAACCTCAATAGCGCGTCCAGCAATTAATCTAATTTTATTTGCAGCAATTCCTGCTTCAGAAAAGATTTCTCTTGCGGCACGTTGTCTTTCCGGATCAGAATCAATGGAGGTTAAAACTCCTGCAGAATTCATACCTCGGAATAAACACAATCCAGAAACACCCGTGCCAGTACCAATTTCAACAACATTTGAAGCATCAATGGTGGAAGCTAAAAATCTAATTAGGGCACCGGCACCTGGGCCAATTGTGATCAAACCTAATTCTTTAGATTTTTCTCGTGCATTTAAAAGATGAGAATCCTCATTAATGTAACTTTGAGAAAGATTCCAGTCATTATTAGATGGCATTTGAGTCATGTTTAATTCAGCCCTTCGTTGAAATAGAATCTTAATGAATTCTTAGAATTTGGTAGTAATTTCCTAGGCATTCTCTCGAAGACTACTTCCTGGGAGGCCAAAATAGTTGTCACACATTAAACTTACAAGTAAATAGCTTGCTTTGATCCCTAGAAGAGAGTGAAGTTTAAACAAAATATGGTTGAACCATCAAACTCACCAACACCAGGATTTAGGTCATACCCGACGCAGCCTTCTTGGGCTAGAACAAAGAAAAGAAAAAGCACTCCACTTTCAGCCGTCATTGTGCTTGCCTTAGTTTTTGGTGGAACAGCTGGTGGAGCTTTGGGATATCTAGCAGCAGATTTTTCAAACGGTATTTCTAATTCAACAACTCAAGTTTCAGAAACACCAAGTAATAATGAAAATAGTGTTGCAATAACACCTGCAACAGAAACAGTTTCACAAATTGTACAAAATATTAAATCAAGTGTTGTTTCAATAAAAGCTGATGGTAGGTCAGGTGCAGGTACTGGTTCAGGATTTATTTACCGAGAAGATGGATATGTAATAACTAATAATCACGTAGTTACGCCATCACTTAATGGCGGAGAATTAACAGTTTATTTAGAAGATAAAACTCCTTATATTGCAAAATTAGTGGGACGTAATGCTTCTTATGATTTAGCAGTCTTAAAAATTGAAGCCCAAGGTTTAAAACCAGTTAAAATTGGTGATTCTAGTGCAATTAATGTAGGAGACTTAACTGTTGCATTTGGTTCACCCCTTGGTTTAACCGGAACAGTAACTTCAGGAATTGTTAGTGCAGTTAATAGACCAGTTACCGCTGGGGGATCTGATGATCAATCTTTTATTTCAGCAATTCAAACTGATGCTGCAATTAACCCAGGTAATTCAGGTGGACCACTTGTTAACGGTCAAGCAGAAGTAATTGGTGTTAATTCAGCAATCGCCACATTGGGAATTGGTGCTCAAAGTGGAAGCATAGGTTTAGGTTTTGCAATTCCTATGAATCAGGTTCAAAGAATTATCACCGAAATAATTAACACTGGAAAATCAAGTACGCCAATTGCTGGAATTAGTATTGATTCAACTTTTGATGGTGAGGGTGCAAGAGTTGCTGAAATTGTTGCTGATGGACCAGCTTCCACAACTGATCTAAAAGTTGGCGATGTGGTGCGAAGAATTAATGGTGAGATAATTGGTAATTCAACTGAATTAATTGTTGCGATTCGAAGAAATAATCCAGGAGATACAATAGTTCTAACTGTTAAGGACATTGCTGGAAAAGAAAGAGAAGTATCAGTGATTCTGGGAAGTAGAGAAGAAGGCTAATTAGTTAAAATTCCTAGGTTCTTTCCCACTAAACCTTTTGGATTTTTTAATAACGCTTTAGCCATATTTATAATTTCAACTGCAGCAGGTGACTCTGGATTTGAAACAACTAATGGTTCACCATTGTCTCCACCTTCTCTAAGGCGCTCATCAAATGGCACTTGAGCAAGTACTTTTACATTTGTGCCTAATTCATCACTAATTGCTTTAGCCACAATTTCTCCACCACCTTTTCCAAAAAGTTCCATAATTTCACCACAATGAGGACATGGCACACCACTCATATTTTCGATCACACCAGCAACTATTTGGTGTGTTTGTTTAGCTAACGTTCCTGATCTAACTGCAACTTCAGCGGCACTAATTTGAGGAGTTGTCACCACAATTATTTCTGATTTTGGAACAAGTTGGGCAACACTAATTGAAACATCACCAGTTCCTGGAGGTAAATCTAAAAGCAAAATATCTAAATCACCCCACCAAACATCAGTCATGAATTGCTCAACTGCTTTATGAAGCATTGGTCCTCTAAATGCAATTGGTTGGGTAACACCACCTGGTTTAAATGACAACATCGAAATAATTCGAACCCCATGTGCAATTTGAGGCATAATCATTCCTTCAACTACCGTTGGAGGAATTGTGACTCCCATGATTCTGGGAATTGAATGTCCATAAATATCTGCATCAAGTATTCCAACAGATAAACCTAACTGGGTAAACGCGATTCCTAAATTTGCAGTTAGTGAAGATTTACCAACCCCGCCTTTACCTGAGGCGATTGCATAAACCCTGGTTAAGTTTTTCTCACTAGAGAAAGGATTTTCCTTAGTTGGTCCGCGAAGTAATTCTTTGAGTTTTTTGCGTTGATCATCACTCATAACATCTAAAACAACCTTGGTTTGAGCAGATTTATCTATCTCTAAAACGGCATTTGTTACTCTTTTAATTATTTCTTCCTTTAAAGGACAACCAGAAACTGTTAAATAAATTTCAACTAATACATTTTTATCTTGAACTTCTACGTTCTTGACCATGCCAATTTCGGTGATTGGTCGTCTTATTTCTGGATCTTGCACTGTGGAGAGTGCGGACATAATTGTTTCAGTACTTAAAGTCACAGAAAATTAATCTTTTTTGTCTTTGATAATTTGTAATTCCTCAATTAAATCTCTCAATTCACCTTTGATGTAATCACGAGTAGCAACATCATTTAACGCTATGCGAAGATCAGCAAGTTCGCGAGCCAAGAATTCGGTATCTGCGAGTAATCGATTTGCTTGAGAGCGATCCTGGGCATTGGCAACACGATCACGGTCTGTTTGTCTGTTTTGAGCAAGTAAAATTAGGGGAGCAGCATAAGAAGCTTGTAATGAAAGCATCAAAGTAAGAGCAAGAAATGGCCATGGATCAAATCGAAATTCCAGCGGGCCAATTGTATTCCATAAAACCCAAGATGTGACAAATACAGTCATTAAAGCGATAAAACGCCATGAACCAATTTTTCTTGCAACTCTTTCACTTACTAAACCAAATTTTTCAGAATCGTAAGGATTCCTGAATTGTAATCCTCTGCTTCTTGGTTGATCTAAACGTGAGATCTTAGTTTTTTTCATAATCTCACCTCAACTGAATCCTGATCGCGCCAATCATCAGGAAGCATATGATCAATAACATCATCCACAGTTACTGCTCCGAGTAAGCGGTTTTCATTATCGACTACTGGCAATGCAACTAAGTTATAAGTGGCAAAATATTTTGTCACCTGGGCAAGAGTTGTGCTTGGGCCAACAGGTTCCATTTCTGAATCAATCACACTAGAAACTAAAGTTCCTGGGGATTCTCTTAAAAGTCTTTGCATGTGAGCAACACCTAGATATTTTCCAGTAGGAGTATCAAGTGGAGGTCTAACTACATAAACTTGGCTTGCTAAAGATGGAGGCAGTTCCGGATTCCTGATACTTGCTAAGGCTTCAGCAACTGTGGCATCTGGTGTCAAGACAACTGGTTCAGTTGTCATCATTCCACCTGCTGTGTAATCACCGTAAGTTAGAAGCCTTCGAAGATCATCTGCTTCTTCTGGCTCCATCAATTCTAAAAATTCTTCAGCTTTTTGCGGTGGTAATTCTTTCAATAAATCTGCTGCATCATCTGGTGCCATTTCTTCAATTACATCCGCAGCTCGTCCCATTTCTAATTTTCCAACAATTGCTACACGGGTTTCTTCACTCATTTCCTCTAAAACAGTTGCAAGTCTTTCATCATCAAGTTTTGAAATAACTTCAACTTGTTTATCAATTTCAAGATCTGCTAAGTAAGTTGCAATATCTGGTGCTCTCATATCATTTAACGAAATTAGTAAATTATCAAAAGGTTTTCCTTGGACCTGTAGAGTTAAACCTTCGACTTCACTCCAGTCTGCAAAAAATTTTTCGCCACGTTTAGCAAAACCAGTGCCACTTCTACGCAAATAAAGTTTTGTGATGTGCCAATCAGCTCCGGGGCGAGATTGCTCCATTGCAATATCAAGTAAAGTAACTTCTTCACCTGTGTGTTTTAATCTCATTTTGTGATCAAGAAGTTCACCAACCACTCTTGATTCTGATTCTCTTTGTTCAAAACGTCTCATATTTACCACACCTGTGGAAATTACTTGTCTGGCATCAAAATCTGTAACTCTGGTCATGGGTAAGAAGACAAGGCGTCGTTGCGGAACTTCAACTAACAAACCAATAATTCTTGGCGGATTATTACTGTGTCTTAAATGGACAACAGTGTCACGCACTTTGCCCAGCTGATCTCCTTGCGGATCAAATACAGCTGTGCCAGTGAGGCGGGATATGAAGATACGGTCAGACACATGGAAATGTTACTCCTGGGACATGATTGACTAACAACTCATATGAAATCTACGAAAGCAAATAGTAAATTATCCATAGATTTCATCATTTTGGCCATCGCCATATTGGCAATATCAACCTCAGGTCCACTTATTACTGTCACTGCGGCTCCAGCGATTGCAATCGCATTTTGGCGCTGTTTCCTCGGAGCAATTGCGACGATGCCTTTTGCGTACAAAGACGGATTAAAAAATATTAATAAAAAAACTTTCCTAACTTCAGTTAGCGCAGGTTTGCTATTAGGAATCCACTTTGCGGTGTGGATTCCAAGTTTGAGATTTACCACGGTTGCTGCCTCAACTGCCATGGTGGCAACTCAACCTGCTTGGGCTGCATTGATTGCAAAAATAAGAGGAGAAAGTATTCCAAATAAAGTTTGGGTTGGAATATTTGTAGCACTTGCTGGTGCAATACTTTTAACTGGAATTGACATCACAATAAATTCAAGAGCAGTGATCGGAGATTTATTAGCTCTCTTGGGCGCAATTTTTGCAGCACTTTATGTAACTGTAGGGCAAAGTGCTCGAGAAAAACTTACAACAGCCCAGTACACAATGATGGCATATTCTGCTGCTGCTTGCGCATTATTGGTTTTGGTTGTAGTTACTGGCACTAATTTAACTGGTTATTCTAGGCAAGCTTGGGTTTATATTTTTTTACTAACACTTCTAGCACAAATTCTTGGTCACACATTATTTAATATAACTTTAAGGTCTCTTTCAGCCACAGTTGTAAGTATGGGAATTTTATTTGAAATGCCAGGTTCAACAATTATTGCCGCACTAGCCATAGGTCAGCTGCCTCCATGGCAAACAATTCCTGCCATAGTTCTTTTAATGGTGGGGATGTTTTATGTTGTTACAGGTTATAAAACTAAATAGTTTTTAAAAATGTATCGATTTCAATAGCCGTTTTATCTGGTAGTTCCCTAGCAGGAGAATGTGCTGCGCCAATAATTTCAATAAAAGCACACTCAAGTTCTTGGGCCATTGCTAGTTGCTGATCTTTAGGCCAAGCATCATCATTTTCTCCACGTAACACTAGAACTGGAATTTTGTGTCTTTGTAATGTAATTTTTAATTTATTGGTCACATTTTCAACCGACATCAATAATTGTGACATTACTTTTAAGGATTGTGGATTAGTGCTTAACCATCTTTGTTTTCGCCATTTTCTAACCGGTTTAGAAAACTTTTGTAATCTTAAAATTGTGAGAGTTAGTGACTTCACAAACCAAATAAATCTAAGACTTCGACCCTTTTCAACAGCTTGAACTAGTGCTGGAAGCCCACCCCATTTTTCTTTAGGTAAAGGCCCTGGTCCGCTACACATAAGTATTAGAGAAGCAAAAACTTCTGGGTTCATAGCAACTGCAGATTGTGCAACGGTTCCGCCAAAAGAATGACCTATGACGTGTACTGGTTCAGGAAAATTTTTTGCCACATCAATTAAGTCTTGGGCAAATATTTCTAAACTAAAAGCGTCTTCATTGCTTGGTCCATAACTTGAAGGTTGACCAAGTTGATCGATAGAAACACAGTGCCAACCAAGCGAGGAAAGAATTGGCATGACTGCCACGAAATCTTCACGACTGCCGCTCCATCCTGGCACAAAAATAATTGTGCCAGCATGAATTGCTTCAGGTTCGGAAACTAATGCCCCAATAATATTTTTGTTAGTGGTGAACTTTTCTTCAGTGATACCTGCAGGATTTACTAATAATTGCTCTTGCATTTAGTTATCCAGCAAAACCAACACGTCGTTGTTCTGAGGCTCCAATTTCTACAAAAGCCAGACTTTCACCTGGAACCAATATTTTTTTGCCTTTGTCATCAATTAGGGATAACAAGGTTTTATTCTTCACGGCTGATTCAATTTCTTTAGTTATTTGATCAGCTGTGGCAGCTGTTTCAAACACGATTTCTCTTACTGTGTTTTGAACACCGATTCTTACTTCCATTACCTCAGGGCTCCTAGATATTTAATGTCCTTCTAAGACTATTCCCAAGGACTAAGCCTCGCATCCTCACCGGCTATTTCCAAGTCAATGTTGACCGGAGTAATCTCATGACTACTAAATTGCACGATGGAAGAAAGTGTGGCCAGATGAGTGGTTCAATCAAACAATCAGCAAATGCTCCTTTAAAGGTTTCTCAGCTAGAAGCAGATATTAAGTCAGGAAAAATTGACACCGTGGTGGTGGGCGTTACCGATATGCAGGGACGTTTACAAGGTAAAAGAGTTCATGCCCCTTTCTTTTTAAAAGACACAATGAGTCATGGAACTGAAGGTTGTAATTATTTGTTAGCAGTTGATGTTGATATGAACACTGTTGGTGGATATGCAATGTCATCTTGGGATTCAGGTTACGGCGATATGGTGATGGCACCAGATTATGACACTTTGAGATACATTCCCTGGCTTGAAGGAACCGCCATGGTTTTAGCTGATTTACAAAAACTTGATCACACAGATGTTTACGCATCACCAAGACAAATATTGATTAAACAAATTAACAGATTAAAAGAATTAAAACTTGTTCCTTATGTTGGAACAGAATTAGAATTCATTGTTTTCAAAGATTCATTTGAAGAAGCTTTTGATAAAGGCTATAAAGATTTAATTCCTGCCAATCAATATAACGTTGATTATTCTCTACTTGGCACCACCAGAGTAGAAGGATTACTACGTGCTATTCGTTTAGGAATGGATGGAGCAGGTTTAGAAGTTGAGTCTGCAAAGGGTGAATGCAATTTTGGTCAACATGAAATTGCATTTAGATTTAAAGATGCGCTAACTACTGCTGATAATCATGTTATTTACAAACTTGGGTCAAAAGAAATAGCATCAAGTCAAGGTATGTCTTTAACATTCATGGCTAAATATAATGAACGTGAAGGAAATTCTTGCCACATTCATTTATCCGTTAGAGGTCTTAACGATGAACCAGTTATGTCAGATCCAAAGGATTCTCAAGGATTGAGCGCATTGGGTAAATCATTTATTGCCGGACAACTTAAATACATGCGAGAAATGACATTATTTTTTGCGCCCAATATTAATTCTTATAAACGATATGTTGAAGGATCCTTTGCACCAACAGCCATGAAATGGGGCAGAGACAATAGAACTTGTGCCATTCGTTTAGTTGGCTCTGGTCATTCATTGCGCTTTGAAAACAGAGTTCCAGGTGGAGATGTAAATCCATATCTAGCAGAAGCAGCAATGATTGCCGCAGGTATTGCTGGAATTGAAGAGAATTTAACTTTGGAACCAGCATTTGAAGGTAACGCTTATGTTTCAGATGCCATAAGAGTTCCATCAACTTTGGCAAAAGCAACAGAGCTTTGGGAAAAGAGCGAATTTGCTACCAAAGTATTTGGCAGTGAAGTAAAAGCTCACTACTTGAATATGGCTAAAGTAGAGTTAGCTGCCTTTGATAAAAGTATTACTGATTGGGAAAAGTTTCGTAGTTTTGAAAGAATGTAAGTCCAAGAATTACCTAAAAGGAGTTAACATAAATTGACCGCACTTCATGATGTAATTTCACCAATCACTGAAAAGAAAATAACTGCTGTTCCAGCGTTAAATGCAGAAGAAACAGTTGCTGCAATAGCAAAGTCTGTAAAAGCTTGGGAAACCTGGAAGAAAGTTGCCCCAGGAGATCGTGCGAAATTACTTAGAAATTTTGCTTCACTTGTTGAAAAAAATATTGAAGTTTTAGCAAAATTAGAAGTTGAAAACGCAGGTCACACCATTGGAAATGCTCGTTGGGAAGCTAATAACGTTGTTAACGTTTTAAATTATTACGCAGGCTCTCCTGAAAGATTGTTTGGTCGACAAATTCCTGTGCCAGGCGGAGTTGATATTACTTTTAGAGAACCAATTGGGGTAGTGGGAATTATTGTGCCGTGGAATTTTCCTATGCCAATTGCAGGTTGGGGTTTTGCTCCAGCACTAGCTGCAGGTTGCACAGTTGTTTTAAAACCTGCTGAAGTTACCCCTTTAACAGCTATGAAATTAGCGCAACTTGGATTAGAAGCAGGAATCCCAGAAAACGTATTCCAAGTTCTCACAGGCTCTGGTCGAATTGTGGGTGAAACAATTGTGCAAGATCCAAGAGTAAGAAAAATTGTTTTCACAGGTTCCACCGAAATTGGCACACAAATTATGGCTAAATGTGCACCAAATGTAAAAAGAGTAACTTTGGAATTAGGTGGTAAATCTGCCAACGTCATATTTGCTGATTCTGATTTAGAAAAAGCTGCCGCCAGTGCACCTGGTGCAGTTTTTGATAACGCTGGTCAAGATTGTTGTGCTCGATCACGAATTCTGATTGAAAAGAAAGCATTCGATAAATTTATGCCGCTTTTGGAACAATCAGTAAAAGCATTTAAATGTGCTGATCCAAATTTGGAAACCACAGAAATGGGTCCACTTATTACTTCAGCACACAGAGACAAAGTTGCATCATATGTTGAAGAATCCTTAGTTGCCTTTAGAGGAACTGCTCCAAGTGGTGCAGGATTTTGGTTTCCCCCAACTGTTTTGCACATAACTGATAGAAAACATAAATCATTAAGTGAAGAAATATTTGGGCCAGTTGTTTCAGTGGTGACTTTCGAAGACGAAGCAGATGCTATTGCTTTAGCTAATGATTCAGAGTTTGGATTAAGTGGATCAATCTGGACAAACAACGGAGCAAAAGCGTTAAGAGTTGCCAGAGGAGTAGAAAGTGGAAACCTTTCTGTTAACTCACACTCTTCAGTTAGATATTGGACTCCATTTGGAGGATTTAAAAAATCAGGTTTGGGACGCGAACTAGGTCCAGATGCACTAAACGCGTTTACCGAAGAAAAGAACGTATTTATTAATACAGAGATATAAGGAGAAAATATCTTGAAAAGATTAGAAGGCAGAGTTGCCACCATTACCGGTGGAGGATCTGGTTTAGGAAAAGCAACGGCTATTCGTTTTGCATCAGAGGGTGCTCATGTTGTTATTGCTGACATGGATGAAAAGAGCGGTCAAGCAGTTGCAACCGAAGTAAATGGAACATTTATTAAATGTAATGTGAGTGATAAAGCAAGTGTGGACAACATGTTTGCTGAAACTTTTAAAAAGTTTGGCAAAATTGATATTGCTTTTAACAACGCAGGTATTTCTCCACCTGATGATGATTCAATTTTGACTACAGAAATTGAAGCTTGGGACAAAGTTCAATTAGTGAACTTAACTTCTGTTTATCTGTGCTGTAAAGCAGTGTTGCCATACATGCTAAAAGCTAAAAAAGGTTCCATCATTAACACTGCTTCATTTGTAGCAACTCTTGCAGCTGCAACTTCACAAATTGCTTACACCGCTTCCAAAGGTGGAGTACTGGCAATGACACGTGAACTTGGTGTGCAATTTGCTCGCGAAGGAGTTCGAGTTAATGCTTTATCTCCAGGACCAGTAAACACACCTTTGTTACAAGAATTATTTGCTAAAGATAAAGAAAGAGCCCAACGCCGCCTAGTTCATATTCCAATGGGACGTTTCGGTGAAGCTCATGAAATTGCTGCCGCTGTAGCGTTTCTAGCAAGTGATGATTCTTCATTTATCACCGCATCAAATTTCCTTGTTGATGGTGGAATTACTGGAGCTTACGTAACTCCCCTTTAAACAAAAAGAAAAAAGCTGATAAGTGCTTATCGATTACTTCGGTAAGCACTTGCTGCATTTATAAGGGCAACAAATAATCTTTTATCTTCATCCATTTCAGGGTGCCATTGCACACCTAAATGAAATTTTCTACTTGGGTCTTCTAAAGCTTCAATAGTTTCATCTTCAGCCCAACCTGTAATAGTTAAAGAGCCTGGATTATCAACTGCTTGATGATGAGAAGAATTAACAACTATTTCAGTTCCGACAATGGAAGCAACTAGAGAGTTAGTTTCAAATCTTGCTTTATGTTTAGAAAATTTGGCAGGAGCTGGTCTGTGATCAAGTTTTGTCACATCAGGAAGATGTTGAATTAAAGATCCACCTTCAGCAACAGCCATAATTTGTACTCCTCGACAAATACCAAGAATTGGTAAACCAATTTCTTTGGCACTTTTATAAAGACTTACTTCACCTGCATCGCGATTTTCTCGAGGTTTATCAGCTGTGTCATGAGGATTTTGTTTATATAAACGTGCATCAACATCAGCACCACCTGCAATTATTAATCCATCTAAATTGTTTACAACATGACCACCATTTTGATCTGGGGGAAGAATTACTGCTCGCCCTCCAGCATTAGTAACTGAACTTACGTATTCAAATGGCAAAACTGCTGCAGTGATATCCCAAGCACCCCACTTGGCAGGTTCGACGTAGCAAGAAATTCCGATTACAGGTGAGTTCATAAAGAGGAGTCTGGCAGGTACTTCCTTCTAGGGTCGTTATTGGGGAAAAATGGCTATATATATGACCCAAGTGGTGAGCGTGAATTGTGAGGCTCATAGACTCGTGATTCGGTTATTCAAAAAGCTGACGTTAAGAGAGGTATGGCAAAAGAAGGCGCCATTGAGCTTGAAGGCACCATTGCTGAAACTCTTCCCAACGCAATGTTTCGGGTAGAGCTAGACAACGGCCATAAAGTTCTCGCACACATCAGCGGCAAAATGAGAATGCATTACATCAGAATTTTGCCTGACGATCGCGTAATCGTGGAGTTATCTCCCTACGATTTAACACGTGGTCGGATTGTTTACCGCTACAAATAAACCAATTACGAAAAAAGGAAAGTATGAAAGTACAACCAAGTGTTAAGAAGATTTGCGATAAGTGCAAAGTCATTCGTAGACACAAACGCGTAATGGTTATTTGTGAAAACCCACGACACAAACAACGTCAAGGATAATTCACAAAAATATTTGTAGTAACCATTTACGGTTATCCGTCACCTCAAATTAAATCTTGCCGATTTAAATAGAGAACGACACCTTTGGTCATCAGAAGCCAAAGACTTACCCAGGGCGGGTAAGACCGATAACACGTAACAAGACTTCTGACTTATTAGAAAAGGAAAACCGCCCAATATGGCACGTTTAGCTGGAGTTGATCTTCCTCGCGATAAGCGCGTTGAAGTTGCTCTGACATACATTTATGGAATTGGAAGATCACGTTCCAATCAGATGCTGGCAGCAGCAGGTGTTAATCCAAACACACGAGTTAAAGATTTAGATGAATCCTCACTAAATTCACTTCGTGAATATATTGACCAAAACTTTAAAACCGAAGGTGATCTTCGCAGAGAAGTTTCATCAGATATCAGAAGAAAAGTAGAAATTGGTTCATACCAAGGTGTTCGTCATCGTCGTGGACTTCCAGTTCGTGGACAAAGAACTCACACCAATGCCAGAACTCGTAAAGGCCCGCGCAAAACCGTTGCCGGCAAAAAGATTGCATTGAAGTAGGGGATTTGAATAATGGCTGAAAAAGAAAAAGAAAAAGAAAAGAAAGCAAAACCTTCAGGTCCTAAAAAAGTTCGCAAAAAAGTTAAAAAGAATGTTGCACACGGACAAGCACACATCAAATCAACATTCAATAACACAATTGTTTCTATTACAGATTTAACAGGAGCAGTTATTTCTTCATCTTCAAGTGGTCAAGTTGGATTTAAGGGTTCACGTAAATCAACACCATTTGCTGCTCAACTAGCTGCAGAAGATGCAGCACGAAAAGCAATGGAACACGGACTTAAAAAAGTTGACGTGTTTGTTAAAGGCCCAGGATCAGGTCGCGAAACTGCAATCAGATCTTTACAAGCCTCTGGTCTTGAAGTTGGTCAAATTCAAGATGTCACCCCAGTTCCTTTTAACGGTGTGCGTTCCCGCAAACGCCGTCGCGTCTAACTTTTAACAAACAAGGAGAAAAGAAAACTTATGGCACGTTATACAGGGGCAGATTGCAAGAGATGCCGTCGAGAAAAAGTAAAACTTTACTTAAAAGGTTCCAAGTGTGATTCACCAAAGTGTCCAATGGAATCACGTCCGTTTCCACCAGGACAACATGGTAGAAACCGTAGCAAAGAATCTGAATACTCATTACAGAAACGTGAAAAGCAAAAAGCTGCACGTATCTATGGTGTATTAGAAAGACAATTTCGTAACTATTACGAAGAAGCATCAAGAAGAACTGGTAAAACTGGTGAAAACCTTCTTGAAATGTTGGAACGTCGTTTAGACAACGTCGTTTATCGCGCAGGATTTGCTAAGAGTCGTGACATGGCAAGACAAGTTGTTCGCCACGGTCACATCTTGGTTAATGGTAAGAAATTAAATATTCCTTCTTACCAAGTTTCACCAACAGACATCATCGAAGTTCGTCCCGAATCACGCGAATTAACACCATTCGTTGTGGCACGTGCCGAATCAGGTGAAAAACCAATTCCAGCATGGTTAGACGTAGCACCACACACCATGCGCATTTTGGTAACCGCAACACCATTGCGATCACAAATCGACACAGCTGTTCAAGAACAGTTAATCGTTGAGTTGTACTCCAAGTAATAAAGCAATTCCCCAACTAAGTCATCAAATATAGGTTGACTGAGAGGCAGTAAAAATGTTAATCGCACAACGCCCGATCTTGGTTGAAGAACCAATTTCAGATACACGAGCCAGATATATTCTCGAACCATTGGAACCAGGTTTTGGTTACACATTGGGAAATTCACTTCGTCGCACCCTTTTATCTTCAATTCCAGGAGCTGCTGTAACAAGCATTCGCATTGAAGGTGCATTGCACGAATTCACCACCCTTGAAGGTGTGGCAGAAGACGTCACAGAAATCGTGTTAAACATTAAAGAACTAGTTGTTTCATCAGATAACGATGAACCATCAGTTATGTACTTAAAAAAATCAGGCCCAGGAGAAGTAACTGCTGCTGATATCACTGCTCCTGCCGGAGTAGAAGTACACAATCCAAAACTTCACATTGCCACCCTTAATGGCAAAGGCAAGATTGAAATGGAATTAGTTGTGGAACGCGGTCGTGGTTATGTCACAGCTGTGCAAAACAAAGTAACTGGAGCAGAAATTGGTCGTATTCCAGTTGATTCTATTTACTCACCAGTTACCAAAGTAACTTACAAAGTTGAAGCAACCCGTGTGGAACAAAGAACAGACTTTGATCGTTTGATCATCGATGTTGAAACCAAACCATCAATGAGACCAGCAGATGCAGTGGCATCAGCCGGTAGAACATTGGTTGAACTATTTGGTTTGGCACACGAGCTAAATGTAAATGCTGAAGGTATTGAAATTGGACCATCCCCAATTGATGCTTACGCATTAGAACAACTAAACATGCCAATTGAACAACTAGATCTAACAGTTCGTTCATATAACTGCTTGAAGCGCGAAGGCGTTCACACAGTTGGTGAATTAATCACCAGAAGTGAAGCAGATTTGATGGATGTTCGTAACTTCGGTCAAAAATCTATTGATGAGGTTCATGCCAAATTAGTAATGCTTGGTTTGAAACTAAAAGATTCACCAGCAGGTTATGACAGAACTAAAGCTGCCGGCTACATCGAAGAATCAGATGAAGACGGCGTTGCTGAAGACGAGAAGTTTTAAGAACCCACCGAGTACAAAAGAATAAGTAGGAGATAAAAATGGCATCACCAACCCAAGGTACTCGTCTTGGTGGTTCTGCAGCCCATCAAAAATTGATTCTTGCTAATTTAGCAACTTCACTTTTTGAAAAAGGCAAAATCACAACCACAGAAGCCAAAGCAAAAAAACTTCGTCCCTTTGCCGAAAGAATAATTACTTTTGCAAAACGAGGAGATCTTTCTTCACGTCGAAGAGTGCTAGCAATTATTAGAAATAAATCTGTGGTGCACTCATTGTTCACCGAAATTGGTCCAAGTTTTGCTAAAAGAGAAGGTGGCTACACCCGTATCACCAAACTTGGCACCAGAAAAGGCGACAACGCATCAATGGCAGTAATCGAACTAGTTGATGGCTTGGCCCAAAAAGTTGTGGCTGAAGCAGAAGGTGCAACTAAAAGAGCTGTCAAAGAAGAAGCTGCAGCACCAGCACCAGTAAAAAAAGCAGCTAAGAAAACTGCAGCAAAAAAAGAGACTAAGGACGAGTAAATAACAAGTCGTAAAAAAGTTCACGAGCCTGCTTCTAAAAGAAGCGGGCTCGTTCGCATTCGTCTAGATATTGCATATGACGGTACTAATTTTTCAGGTTTTGGAATTCAACCATATATGAGAACTGTGCAGGGAGAATTAAATAAAGTTTTAAAACAATTTCTTAGATTAGACAAAGTAAAAACAGTGGGAGCTGGAAGAACCGATGCTGGTGTTCATGCTCGCGGACAAGTTGTGCATTTTGATATTGATCAAGAATTATGGTCAAAAATTAAAGATCCTATGTACAAATTCAGAAGAATTCTGCCCTCAGATATTCAAGTAAGAAAAGTCGTTATTGCACACCCTGACTTTGATGCTAGATATTCAGCTTTAACAAGAAGGTATTCCTACACAATTTCAGATGCTAAAGATGGACTAGATCCCCTAAATTCTCGCTATGTGCTTGATTATCGAAAGAAACTTGATCATCATGCGATGAATAAAGCAAGCAAAGAATTAATTGGTCTTAATGATTTTTATGCTTTTTGTAAAACACGCAAAGGTTCCACCACCATTAGAAATTTGATTAAATTTAATTGGACTAGAAAAAGTGATTATGTGATATGTGAAGTCATCGCTGATGCATTTTGTTATTCCATGGTGAGAGGACTTGTGGCTGCTGTTGTCCAAGTTGGTGAGGGCAAACGAGATTTTTCCTGGCCTAAAGAAATCATGCTCAAAGGTAAGAAGATAACTGATTTAAACGTGGTTTCAGCAAATGCTTTGGTGTTGGAAGAAGTTACTTATCCTCATTCTTCAAAACTAAAAGAGCAATATGAGATTACAAGACGGATGAGGAAACTCGAAGAGTAGTAATAGATTTGCTTTGTGTATTGTTGGGCCTAATAATAAAAACTCCTAGAAACGAGTAAATCAGGTGAATACCACCAAAGTTTGGCTAAATGATGAATTGGTGGACGCCCAAAAGGCAACAGTTAGTGTTTTTGATCACGGTTTTACCGTAGGTGATGGAGCTTTTGAAACATTAAAAGTTGTGAACACTCAACCAGTAGCCCTCACCCGTCATATAAAAAGATTAGTTCATTCATTAAACACAATTGGAATTGAATTTGATAAAGAAGATTTGTTAAAAAAAGCCATTAATGAGGTTATATCTGCAAATAAATCACTTGGTGAAGTAATGAGAATGCGCATTACCTATACCAGTGGAGTGGGTCCTCTTGGTTCAGATAGAACTAAAGATAATTTCACACTGGTGGTGGCAGTAAGTCCTGAATCAATTTGGCCAGATACAGCACTTGTTATAACAGTTAGTGATCCTAGAAATGATAAATCAATACTCGCTGGATCAAAAACCACCTCTTATGCTCAAAATGCTGCCTTATTATCTGTGGCTAAAAAGCAAGGTGCGCATGAAGCAATAATGCCCAACACAAAAGGTGAATTGTGTGAAGGAACTGGTTCAAATATTTTTGTGGTAAAAGATGGTCAAGTAATGACTCCACCATTGAGTGGTGGTTGCTTAGGTGGCATAACTAGAGCATTAGTCATTAAATGGTTTGATGTTAAAGAAGTTGATTTACCAATGTCAGTTTTAAGAGATGTTGATGAAGCATTCCTAACTTCTTCAACTAGAGATATCCAACCAATTTCAAATATTGATGATCGAGTGCTGAATGCACCTGGTCCTATTGCCTCAAAAATGAGAAAAGAATTCATTGAGAAATTATCACAGAATTACGACGCTTAATTTTTCAAATATTTTTTTAGGTCTCGATAGTAGTTTTCATGAGTAGCTAAATATATAAATTCTATTTTTTTCTCTGATTTGATGATATAACTTAGTAACCAGATTTGTTTATTCTCATCTTTAAAAGCATAAATCCAGATAAAATTTATATCGCCGTGTTTGAGTTCACCAATTTTGGGGTCAATTTCTATTTCCCTAATTATTGAGTCTAATTGGGTTTTCAATCGTAAGGGTAATTTTTTGACTATTCGTAAAAATTTTGGCCTGGCCTCAGAAATCATCAGCCGAACTTATATTCTTTGCTTTCCCCTTCTTCTTCAATAGATTGCATAGTTCCCAATACGAAATTAAAAGGTAACTCTGGATTTTGAATTGCTGCTCTGGCAACTCTGTAATAGAACTCAATTTGTTTGGGAACAGAGCGATGTTCTTTGATCGCAGCTTTTTTGACTTCCGCAACGAATGCTTCAGGAAGTTTCACATTTTTTCCCACAATAAGTTCCAATCCAACAGCCTTTCTCATAAGGGTAACAGGAAGAAGTAAAAAAGGTAACCTTAGGTTACCTTTTAGGAGTGCTTCATAAAGTAAGACGAATCAGACCAATCAAAGGTTCACTTCGAGGTCAATTTTGAGTAAAGACCCTCGGTGTTACTCATGAGGCGTGGTCTAGGTAATCTAGGACTTCGAGCAAGATCAAGAAATAAAAGCCCCAAACCGAAAAGAAAAGAAAAACTGTGCGTACTTTTAGCCCTAAGGCAACCGAGGTTACTCGTGCTTGGCACATTATTGATGCCAGCGAAGTTCCTCTAGGTCGTATTGCATCAGTTGCAGCAAGTATCTTGCGTGGCAAACACAAAACAATTTTTGCACCACATGTTGATACAGGTGATTTTGTTATTGTTATTAATGCAGGCAAAGTCGCACTTTCAGGATCTAAGAGAGTTCAAAAGAAAGCTTTTACCTACTCTGGTTTTCCGGGTGGTTTAACTGCTATTGGTTATGACAAATTATTAGAAACTAACCCACAACGTGCAATTGAAATTGCAGTTAAAGGAATGCTTCCACACAACAAACTTGGTCGACAATTAATCAAGAAACTAAAAGTTTATGCAGATGCCAACCATCCACATGTGGCACAAGATCCAAAGCCTTACGAAATTAAACAAATTAAACAGATTGCCAACTAAGAGGAAAATATCTTGAGCGAATCAGAAAATTACGTAACCAGCGAATCTTCAAAATCTTTTGCACCACTAAAAACCGGTAAACAAGCACCAAGTGCTGGAACTGGTAGACGTAAAGAAGCTATTGCACGTGTTCGAATTGTGCCAGGAAACGGTAAGTTTGTAGTTAATGGTAAAGAATTAGCAGTTTATTTCCCCAACAAATTACATCAGCAATTGGTTAATGATCCATTCAAAGTTTTAGGTATTGAAAAAAATTATGATGTAATTGCTCACATCGTGGGTGGTGGCTCAAGTGGTCAAGCAGGAGCATTGCGCTTAGGAATTGCCCGTGCGCTAAATGAAGTTGATAGAGAAATTAATCGCCCAGTTTTGAAAAAAGCAGGATTTTTAACTCGTGATCCAAGAGTTATTGAACGTAAAAAAGCTGGTTTGAAGAAAGCTCGTAAGCGCTCTCAATACAGCAAGCGCTAATTACATGGGCCGATTATTCGGCACCGATGGTGTGCGAGGAAGTGCCAATAAAGATTTAACTCCTGAACTAGTTTTCTCCCTTGGAAGATCAGCATCCTTAGTTATTGCTCAACAACATGGCAAAGGTAAAGCAAAAGCTGTTGTGGGCAGAGACCCAAGAGCATCTGGTGAAATGCTTGAAGCAGCATTAATTGCAGGTCTTGCCACAGTTGGTGTTGATGTTTTAAAAGTTGGTGTTTTACCAACACCTGCCATTGCTTATTTAACAAAATATTACGGTGCAGATTTAGGTGTGGTTTTATCTGCTTCACATAACGTTTTCTCAGACAATGGAGTTAAATTCTTTTCAAAGGATGGTAAAAAACTTCCCGATGGTGTTGAAGATGAAATTGAAAAAAATCTAGAAACAAAAGTTCCTCATCCAACAGGAAGTGAAGTTGGCCGAGTTAAAGAAATGGCTGATGCCTACGAAGCATATTTAGCTCACCTTTTAGAAACAGTTGATACTGGTGCTTTAAAAGGTTTAAAAATTGCTGTTGATTGCGCCAATGGTGCAGCAAGTGAAGTTGCTCCAGATTTGTACTCCAGAGCAGGAGCTCAAGTTATTGCAATTCACAATGCACCAAATGGAATAAATATAAATGACAATTGTGGCTCTACTCATCTGGAATCCTTAATTGAAACTGTTAAGAAAAATAATTGTGATTTGGGAATTGCTCATGATGGCGATGCTGATAGATGTTTAGCAATTGACAATGAAGGAAACGTAATAGACGGTGATCATATTTTGGCTCTTTTGGCGCATGATTTTAAACAAACAGGAAAATTGACTTCTGACACTGTTGTTTCAACAGTTATGGCAAATCTTGGCTTTAAAATTGCTATGAAGTCCTCATCAATAAGTGTTATTGAAACTGCTGTTGGGGATAGATATGTTCTTGAAGCAATGGAAGAAAAGAATTATATTTTAGGTGGCGAACAATCTGGTCATATAATAATGAGAAACCACTCCACCACTGGAGATGGATTATTAACAGCCCTTCATTTAATGAATGCTGTTTCTGCAACTAAAAAATCACTCAAAGAATTAGCAAGTATTGTCAAGAAATTTCCACAAATCTTAATTAATATCCCTGATGTCGATAAAGCTAAAATTAATAACTTAGAGCTAAATACTGCTGTAAAAAAATATGAAACAGAACTTGGTGAAAAAGGAAGAGTGTTACTTAGACCAAGTGGTACTGAACCCTTAATTAGAGTAATGGTTGAAGCAGAAACAATGAAACAGGCTAAAGATATTGCAGATTCTTTAGCAAGTATTGTTAAAAAAACCTGTTAATTCTTAACAATTACATCTAGAAACCAACTTTTTTTGGCTTCTGGTTTCACTAACTCACACTTGAACTCTTTGGACAATAATTTTTGCAGCTCTTGAGGAGTCTTTGGGGTCTTTGATTGTATAACTAAAAACTTTGTGACATCACCTCTGGTTTTCTTTGACATGTGAGTAACCACTGTTCTTTTGCCAGATTTTTCGGTAAACACCCTTATGCCAACTGTTTTTTTTAATTCTGGGGTCCAAACAGCTTGATAAGTAGATGATCGACAATCAATAATTAAATCAGTTTTAATAGCAGCAAGAGCGCTAGTCACAACTGGTTTCCATAGTGCATTTAAGGAACCAAGTTTAGGTAAAGATTTAGCCATATCTAATTTGTAGTAAGGAATTAAGTCATTGAGCCTTACTGCGCCAAATAATGCAGAAATTATCACAATGCATTTCTCAGATTTTTTCTTAGCCGCTGAACTTAAGTTTTTGTAATCAAGTGCTTGATATAAAACTCCTGAATAAACTTCAACTGCTTTGGCACTTGGTGATTTCAATATTTTTGCACCCATTGCTGAAAGTGTTTTCTTTCTGGTGGGGTTTAGATCTTTTCCGAAAGACATTGAGTTTAAAGAGACGGGTTTGCCCTTTGGTACAGAGTTCTTGCCCTCGCTGGGCGGTAGGAGGATGAGCATAAGTTGAACACTACGCCAAATCTTGATTCGCGTAGGCTGTAAACACAATGTGTGGAATTGTTGGCTACGTAGGAAACAAGCAAGCCTTAACGGTGGTAGTTGATGGATTGCGTCGACTTGAATACCGCGGTTATGACTCTGCTGGTGTTGCTGTTGTTTATAACAAAAAACTTGATGTTAGAAAAAAAGCTGGAAAGTTAACCAATCTTGAAACACTCTTAGGTAATGATCCACTTCCAGATTCCACAACTGCAATAGGACATACTCGCTGGGCAACCCACGGCATTCCAAATGATGCCAATGCTCATCCCCACACTGATGTTTCAAATGAGATAGCAGTTATCCATAACGGAATTATAGAAAATTTCTCTGAGCTAAGAGCCGAATTACAAAAAGCTGGTGTCAAATTAAATAGTGACACTGACACCGAAGTAGTAGCACATTTACTAAATTTTGAATATCCAAAATCAAATAATGATTTAGCAGAAAGTATGAGAAAAGTAGTGAGAAGGCTTAAAGGTGCATTTACTTTAGTGGCAGTCCATGCACAGCAACCCGATGTTGTAGTAGGGGCAAGAAGAAACTCACCGTTAGTAGTAGGACGCGGTAAGGGAGAAAATTTCTTAGCATCAGATGTGGCAGCGTTTATATCTCACACAAAAAATGCTATTGAATTAGGACAAGACCAAGTTGTTGAACTTCGACATAACAAAATAACAATCACAGATTTTGATGGCAAACCTGCTCAAACTAAAGAATTTGTGGTTGATTGGGATTCAAAGGCTGCAGAAAAAGGTGGCTTTGATTTGTTTATGTTAAAAGAAATATTTGAGCAACCAAAAGCTGTTGCCGAGACTTTGGTTGGGCGCTTAGCCGGAGATGGCAAATTAATTTTAGAAGAAATGAATTTATCAATTGGTGAAATTGCAAATATTGAAAAAATAGTTTTTGTAGCCTGCGGCACTGCTTTTCATAGCGGAATGATTGGCAAATATGCCATGGAGCGCTGGACAAGAATTCCGTGTGAAGTTGAATTAGCAAGTGAATTTAGATATAGAGATCCAATTTTAAATGCTAAAACTTTAGTTGTAGCAATTTCTCAAAGTGGAGAAACTATGGACACTTTGATGGCGATTAGACACGCCAAATCTCAAGGAGCCAGAGTTTTAGCAATTTGTAATACCCAAGGATCAACTATTCCTAGAGAATCTGATGCAGTTTTATACACTCGCGGTGGGCCAGAAATTGCAGTTGCTTCAACTAAAGCATTTTTAACCCAAGTCGTTGCAGTTGAACTACTATCACTTTATTTTGCGCAATTGCGCCTTGATAAACCAACCGCTGAAATTAAACAAGTGATGAATGAATTAGCAAATATTTCTCACCAAATAGATGTAGTGCTAGATACCACAGATGCGGTCAAAGATTTAGCTAAAAAATATGTCAATGCTCAAAGTGTTTTATTTATTGGTCGACACGTTGGCTTTCCTGTTGCCCTTGAAGGGGCTTTGAAGTTAAAAGAACTTGCTTACATGCACGCTGAAGGATTTGCTGCCGGAGAGCTAAAACATGGTCCAATTGCATTAATTGAAGATGGAATCCCAGTAGTAATAATTGTGCCAAGTGTGAGAGAAGAAAAAGAATTACATGAAAAAGTTGTCTCAAATATTCAGGAAGTAAGGGCAAGAGGGGCTAAAACTATTTTGATAGTTGAAGAAGGAGATGAGTCTGTGGTGCAGTTTGGCGATCACATAATAAGAATTCCTCAAACCACGAGTTTGCTCCAACCTTTAGTTGCCACAGTTCCTTTACAAGTATTTGCCTGCGCATTGGCCACACTGAAAGGCCACGATGTTGACCAACCCCGTAATCTGGCTAAATCAGTAACAGTTGAATAGAAGGAATTAATTTCTCATGATCATTGGTATTGGTGTTGATGTGGTTGACACCCCTAGATTTCAAGGCTCCCTTGTGCGAACTCCTGGTTTAAATAGCCGTTTATTTACAGAAAGAGAATTAAATTCTCCTGGCGGTAAAGGAGAAAATGCAGTTTCACTGGCAGCACGTTTTGCAGCAAAAGAAGCAGTGGCAAAAGCTTTAGGTGCACCAGCAGGTTTGAGTTGGCAAGATTGTGAGATTTTACTTGGAGATCGTGGTAAACCATATTTAGAAATTAGTGGCACAGTTGCCAATGAAGCAAAACGTCAAGGAATAACTAATTGGCATCTTTCTCTTTCCCATGATGGCAATATTGCAACGGCTTTTGTTATTGCTGAAAAGCAATAAATAGTTTTAGAGAAATGAAAAATGAGTAACTTACGCGGTGCCTATGTTGATTTAGAGGCAATCCGAGACAACGTAAAAGTTTTACAAAATTTAGCAAAAAACTCTGAAGTAATGGCTGTGGTAAAAGCAGATGCTTATGGTCATGGACTAATTCCTGTTGCAAAAGCTGCCCGACAAGGTGGGGCAACATGGTTAGGAACTGCACTTTTAGAAGAAGCAATTAGTTTAAGAAATTCTGGGGATTCAGGTCGCATATTAACTTGGTTGGGATCTCCCAATGATAAATGGCAAGAATGTATTGATTTAGGAATTGATATTTCTGTTTCTAGTATTGAAATAGCTTCCGGAGTTATTAAAGCAGCTAAAAAAATTGGCAAGAAAGCAAAAATTCATATCAAAGTTGACACAGGGTTAGGTCGAAACGGAGTAATGCCTGATGATTTAGCAGATTTGACAAGTTTACTTGAAGAAGCAACAGCAAATGGTTTAGTAGAAGTTGTAGCAGTTTGGACACACTTTGCTTTAGCTGATGCTCCAAGTAGTCCCACAATTGCAAAACAACTGGAAGTTTTAGATGCAAGTTTTAAATTTGTTGAGTCAAGAGGGTTTAAAAATTTAATGAAACATGCAGCAAATAGTGCTGCAACCTTAACTTCTCCGCACACCCATTTTGATTTAGTGAGACCAGGTATTGCTGTTTATGGCATAACTCCAGGTGGTGAAGTTGGTAAAGCTAGTGAATATGGATTAAGACCAGCTATGACCCTAAAAGCACAAGCAGCGTTAGTTAAAGATGTACCTGCAGGACATGGAATTTCTTATGGTGCTGAATATGTAACTAAACAAAATACAAAAATTGCTCTAATTCCTTTAGGTTATGCAGATGGAATACCAAGAATTGCTGGAAACAAAGGACCTGTCTTAGCTAATGGCAAAAAATTTAGCGTAGCAGGAAGAGTTTGTATGGATCAATTTGTTATTGATATTGGTGATCTTGATTTTTCAACTGGGGATGAAGTAATTTTATTTGGAGACCCTGCTCAGAATGAACCAGATGTTGAAGAGTGGGCAAAAGCTTCACAAAGCATAGGTTATGAAATTGTGACCAGACTTGGATCAAGAGTTCCACGAATTTATTTAAACGAGATTTAATAAAAGAATGACTTTTTCTATCATCACCTCTAATTCTCATGAGACTAAAGAGTTAGGCAAAAAACTTGGAAAACTATTAAAAGCAGGTGATTGTGTTTTACTTGATGGAGAACTTGGAGCTGGAAAAACCACTTTTACCCAAGGAATCGCTAGTGCCCTAAAAATAAAGGGTGAAGTTACAAGTCCCACCTTTGTTATTGCTCGTGAGCACAAATCATTAAACGACGGGCCAAATCTTGTTCATGTTGATGCGTATAGATTGAGTACCTTGGCTGAAATTTCACATTTAGATCTGGCTTCAGATATTGATAAATCGATTTTGGTTGTGGAATGGGGCAAGGGTTTAGTAAATGATTTAGTAGCCCAACCTATTCAAATCAAAATTAATCATGACATAACAGATGAAAACAAAAGGGAATTTATTATTACCGCAAACGAACATATAACAAAAGGACTTTCATGAAAGGTCCCACAAACTTATTAGCTATCGACACATCAACTAACAGAATTGCAGTAGCTCTATTGCAATTTGGAAAACAACCAGTTGTGGCTATCAAAGATGATGGATTGCGCCACGCTGAGTATGCAGCAGAATTAATTAAAAAAGTTGTCAGTGATGCAGGGCTAATGATGCAAGAATTAGGAGGCATTGTTTGTGGTATTGGACCAGGTCCATTCACAGGTTTACGGGTCGGAATTGTTAGTGCTCAAAGTATTGGATTTGTTCTAAGTATTCCAGTTTTTGGAGTTTGTAGTCATGACGCTATAGCTTTTGAATATGCGCAACAAAATCCCAACAAAGACTCAATTGTCATCACAGATGCCAGACGAAAAGAAGTTTATTGGACAAAGTATCAAGGAATTAAAAGAACAAGTTCTCCTAAGGTTTCTAAATTAGAAGAAGTTCCAACTTCTGGTGTACACCTTCTTCATAAACCATTAGATCCCATTTCACTTGCTCAAGTTGCTATTGAAGCTATGAATAGAACTGAAAAAGGAATTGAAATTAAATCATTTGCCACCGATTTAGCAACTGGTGATGGATCAATCGTGGCATTACCAAATCAAGTGCTATTGCCCCCTATTCCTTTGTATTTGAGAAAACCAGATGCACTCACCTTGGCGGAGCGATCATGAATCTAAATCTGGTTAATTTTTCTTGGTGGCATGTCACAAAAGCTCACCAAATCGATAAAGAAGCATTTAATGCCACAGCTTGGTCATTGGAAACATTTTGGAATGAATTATCTCAACAAAATCGCTACTACTTGGCCCTAGTTGATGAAAATAAAGAAATCGTGGGATTTGGGGGCATTGCTTTTAATGGTAGTGATGCCGATATTCAAACTATGGTGATTAAACCTGAATTTCAAAAAAAAGGATTTGGTAAGAAATTACTTGACGCTTTATTAGAAAAAATTAAAGAAAACAGAGTCAATAGAGTTTTTCTAGAAGTAGTCGCTGATAACAAACCCGCCATTTCTTTGTATTTATCTAGAAAATTCACCCAAATAGCTAAAAGATCAAATTACTATCCCAATGGATCAGATGCGGTAATTATGCAACTTGATTTGAGAGCACGATGACAAATCCTCTCATTTTAGGTATTGAAACTTCATGTGATGAAACCGGAATTGGAATAGTTAGAGGAACAGAACTTTTAGCAGACACATTGGCATCATCTGTTGAAGAGCATGCAAGATTTGGTGGAGTTGTTCCCGAAGTTGCATCAAGAGCTCACGTAGAAGCAATGATTCCAATATTGAAAAAAACTATTGCAACTGCTGGAGTTGGTTTAAAACAAATTGATGCCATCGCTGTGACAAGCGGACCGGGTTTAGCAGGGGCTTTAGTTGTAGGAGTGGCAGCCGCTAAAGCATTAGGAGTTGCACTTAATAAACCTGTTTATGGTGTAAATCATTTAGCATCACATGTTGCTGTTGACACGCTAGAAAATGGCAAACTTCCAGAACCTACTTTGGCACTACTGGTAAGTGGTGGTCATTCATCACTTCTTAAAGTAAATAACATAACTTACGAGATTGAATCATTAGGAAAAACACTTGATGATGCAGCTGGTGAAGCTTTCGACAAAGTGGCAAGAGTTCTTGGTTTACCTTTTCCAGGTGGACCCTGGATTGATAAAGCAGCCAAAGAAGGAAATGCTTTAGCTATTGATTTTCCTAAAGGATTAATGAGTAAGGAAGATTTAATAAATCACACCTTTGATTTTTCTTTTTCTGGATTAAAGACTGCTGTGGCAAGATGGGTGCAGGCTTGGGAAAAAACTGGTGTCGCCATACCAGTTCCTGATGTAGCAGCTTCCTTTCAAGAAGCAGTTGTGGAAGTTTTAGTTAAAAAAACTTTATTAGCTGCTAAACAAACCGGAATCAATACCGTTGTTATCGGTGGTGGAGTTGCTGCTAATTCAAGATTAAGAAGTATGGCAACTAGTGAAGCTGAAAAAGTTGGGGTAAGCATAAGAATTCCTCGACCAGGTCTTTGCACCGATAACGGAGCAATGGTGGCAGCTCTTGGATCTCATCTATTTAGTGCAGGAATTGAGCCCAGTGCGCTTAACTTTGAAGTTGACCCAATCTTTCCAATTACGCAGGTCAAAGCCCTCTAGGGCCTATTTGCTGGCACTCAACTTGAGAGAGTGCTAAGGCCTTGGTAAGTTAGGGGATAAGTCTTTCCGAACTTTTTTAAGAAGTTAGGCAAGAAAACCATTCCAAGTAAATATCCCATGAAGGGGAGTAGACCGTGGCGGTCCAAATTAAACCACTCGAGGATCGAATCCTCGTTGAAGTACTAGACGCTGAAACAAAAACTGCGTCAGGCCTAGTAATTCCTGACACTGCAAAAGAAAAACCTCAAGAAGGAAAAGTTATTGCAGTTGGTCCAGGTCGCTTTGATGAAGACGGTGAAAAGCGTGTTCCTATGGACATCAAAACAGGCGACACCGTAATTTTCTCAAAATACGGCGGTACAGAAGTTACTTATGACGGTAAAGACTATTTACTGTTGTCAGCTCGCGATGTTCTCGCAATCGTTTCTAAATAAGAAACAAAAATAATTAAATTTACTCCGGAAAATCAATTTTCCGGAGTAAATAAAAATGATAAATAGCCGGAAGAGGAAATAAAAAATGGCAAAGATTTTGGACTTCAATCAAGAAGCCCGTCACAAATTAGAAAATGGCGTTGACATTCTAGCCAACACTGTTCGTGTCACACTAGGACCAAAAGGTCGAAACGTTGTAATTGGTAAAAAATGGGGTGCCCCAACAATCACTAATGATGGTGTAACCATTGCCAAAGAAATTGAATTAGAAGATGCATTTGAAAACTTAGGTGCCCAACTGGTAAAAGAAGTTGCCACCAAAACTAACGATGTTGCAGGAGATGGAACAACCACTGCAACTGTTTTAGCTCAAGCGATGGTGCATGAAGGTTTACGCCAAGTTGCAGCTGGAGCAAATCCTATGGGGATTAAGCGTGGCATGGATGCAGCAGTTGAAGCGGTTAGTAAAGAACTACATCGCCTAGCTAAACCAGTTAATGGCAAAGAAGAAATTGCACAAGTTGCAACAATTTCTGCCCAAGATTCAAAACTTGGTGATTTAATCGCACAAGCTTTCGACAAAGTAGGACGCGATGGTGTGATCACGGTTGAAGAATCTTCAACTATGGATGTAGCACTTGAATACACCGAAGGTATGCAATTTGATAAAGGCTATATCTCTCCATATTTTGTAACCGATGCTGAACGCATGGAAACAGTTTTGGAAGATGTATTTGTACTACTAGTACAAAACAAAATTGCCTCAATCAATGAATTGCTTCCTCTAATGGAAAAAGTCGTTCAAGCAGGCAAACCATTAATTGTTATCGCTGAAGATGTTGAAGGCGATGCTTTAAGTGCCATGATCGTCAACAAAATTAAAGGCACCTTCACCTCAGTTGCTGTTAAAGCACCTGCATTTGGTGATCGCCGTAAAGCAATGTTGGAGGATCTAGCAATTTTGACTGCCGCTCAAGTTGTTTCACCAGAAGTTGGTTTGAAACTTGATCAAGTTGGTCTAGAAGTATTAGGTAAAGCCAAGCGAGTAGTTGTCACAAAAGATAACACCACAGTTATTGGTGGAGCAGGCGACAAAAAGGCAGTTGAAGCTCGCGTTTCTCAAATTCGTGCTGAAATGGAACGAACAGATTCATCATGGGACAAAGAAAAACTGCAAGAACGCTTAGCAAAAATTTCAGGCGGTGTTGCTGTTATCCAAGTAGGTGGCGCAACTGAAGTTGAATTAAAAGAAACAAAGTTTCGTGTTGAAGATGCAATCTCTGCCACACGTGCGGCAATTGAAGAAGGAATTGTGGCCGGTGGAGGATCTGCATTAACCCAAGCACTGACAGTTTTGAAAGATAAATTAAACAAAACTGGTGATGAAGCAGCTGGTGTTGAAATTATTCGTTTGGCAAGTGTGGAGCCACTTCGTTGGATTGCACAAAACGCAGGTGCTGAAGGCTACGTTGTGACAGCAAAAGTTGCTGAAATGAAAACCGGTGAAGGCTATAACGCTGCAACTGGTGAATTCGGTAATTTATTAAAAGCTGGAATTGTTGATCCTGTGAAAGTTACAAGATCTGCGCTACAAAACGCAGCATCAATTGCAGCAATGCTATTAACCACTGATGTTTTGATCGTGGAAAAGAAAGCCGATCAAGAAGAAAAAGGTCATGGCCATAGCCACGGCGCAGGCGGACATAATCACTAATTAATTAGAAAATAAAATAAGAGACGTTCAAAAAATTTGAACGTCTCTTATTTTTTACGCATCTTTAAAAAAAATGTGATTGCAATACCAATAGAAGCACCAAGTGACAACCATTGCAGCCAACTAATATTAGATGAATTTGGTTCAACTGGAGCACTAATAGCCACTACTTCTTCTTCAACTATTTCCTCAGTTAGACTTGTTGCTGGTTCTGCCTTTGTTTGAGCTAGAAAATATTTAATTTCACCATCAAGTGGATGGCCATCAGAAGCCGTAGTTTTCCAAGCAATAGTTATTTCAGGTGCGACAAGACCAGATGGAATCAAAATATAAACATTTGCTGCTTCAACTCTTAAGGTTGCCTGAACTGAACCTGATTCTGAAGTAATAGATGCAAAAGTTGCATCAGCAATAATTGCTTCTCCAAAAGTTAATTTAATCTCGGCAGGATAGGTAAGCATTGCAGTTTCGGAGGCAGGGTCTACTGAAATTAGTTTAGTGTGAGCTTGGACTGGAGAAATAAAAAGTAAAAACAAGAGTGCTGAGAGAATAATTGATTTTAATTTCATTTTATCTTGTTCTTAAAATTAGAAATTGAAAACGGCCTTTCATGAAATAAGTTCTGCTGTACATTAATGGTTCACCATCTCCTGCGTAATGAACTTGTTGAAGTAAAAGAAATAAATCATCATTTGGCCTTTGTGAGCCCCAGCCAATATTTTTATCAATTACTGCGTCAACTTCGGCAAGTGCTCTAATTGGTCTTGAATTAATTGTGTCAAGGGAGGCAAAAACACTTCCCCGTTTCATTTCCTCAACAACTTGTTCAGGAAGTGAACTTATATTAATTGTGTCATAAGAAAAAGCAACAGCTTTACCATCTGCTAAAACTGCTCTTTCTAAATAAAGAACTAATTCGGGTGCATCTAGTTGTAATTTTTCTCTTTCTAAATCTGTGGCAGGTCTAACATCGGCAATTTTATATTCCATACCAGGTTCATAGCCAAGTTCACTAATAGTTTCAGACATTGAACGCAGTTCATTTAAACCCGTAGGAATAGCTCTACCGAAATCGTTTACATAAGTTCCAGAACCATGTCGAATGTCAACTAGTCCTTGATATTCCAAAGTTTTCAAAGCGGTACGAACTGTTACACGAGAAACTTTGTAGTTAGTAGACAGCTCTGATTCGCTGTGGATCTTTTCTCCAGGTGCCCACTCTTTAACCAGGATGCGTCTTCGAATATCGTCGCTAATTCGACGGGTCAGACTGGCTCGACCGCCAAACTGCTCAGACGATGTGTTCACGCTAAGTCCTTCATTTCTTTTCAATAACGCTTTGTCCAGAGGAGTTGACATTCCCGAGAATATCTAAGAGGCTATTATCCACTAGTTGTAGGACAACTATTGACTAACAATTAAAGGGTGTCAAGTGAGTGAAATTCGAGCCATCTCGTGGGTAAGTGACGGACTTGTCCTAATCGACCAAACAAAATTACCGCAACAAGAAATCAACTTAAACATAGAAACAGTAGACCAATTAGTAGACGCCATTAAAAAACTGGCGGTGCGCGGAGCACCTGCACTAGGAGCAGCTGGTGCTTGGGGCGTTGTCATCGCCATGCGACAGGCAGTGAAAGAAAATTGGAGTAATGAAAAACGCAACGAAGAATTCTTAAGAATAAGAAATGCTAGACCAACAGCAGTCAACTTAGCTTGGGGAGTTGATAAAGTTTTACCTTTTGTCGACCAAGGCATTGACGAAGTACTTGCCAAGGCAAATCAAATTGCCGCAGAAGATGAAGCTGGTAATAGACAAATGGGCAAATTTGGTTCCAGTTGGATTGAATCCAAAGTAAAAAATAGACCAATACGTGCCCTCACACATTGCAATACCGGATCTTTAGCAACAACAACTTGGGGAACAGCACTTGGAGTAATTAGAGAAATGAATGCACGCGGAATTCTAAAACACGTATTTGCTGATGAAACAAGACCACTACTGCAAGGTGGAAGACTAACTGCTTGGGAATTAGCTCATGACAACATTGAACATTTTGTAATTGCAGATGGAGCTGCCACAAGTATCATTGCTCGCGGTGAAGTAGACGTTGCTTTAATTGGTGCAGATCGAGTTGCTGCAAATGGTGACACGGCAAACAAAATTGGTTCATTTGCAGTTGCATTGGCTTGTAAATATGCAGGGATACCTTTTGTTGTTGTAGCACCTGAATCAACTGTTGATGTTGCTACATTAACTGGTGCTGATATTGAAATTGAATATCGTGATGAAAATGAAATATTAAGTTTAAATGGACAAAGAATTTCACCTGCTAAATCAAAAGGTTTAAATCCTGCATTTGATGTAACTCCTGCTGAATTAATTTCAGCATTAGTCACTGAAAAAGGTGTTTATGAAATATCAAATGGAATAACACCTGGCTCAAAGTTAGCGAAGGCTTAGATGACAAATATTCCAACACCTTTAAAAGATTTAGTTGAACGATCTAAATTCTTAGGTGCCAACCAAGAATTTGTTGTTTATGGCGGAGGAAACACTTCTGCTAAAGGTGAAATTGTTGATCATTTCAACAGAAGTAAAAAAGTTTTATGGGTTAAAGGCTCTGGGGCCGACATGATGAACGCCGAAGCAGTTGATTACCCAGCCTTATATATGGATGAATTACTTCAAATACTTAACTTTGACAAATTATCTGATGAGGAAATGACTGATTTAGTAAGTAGGGCATTGGTTGATCCTGCAAGTAGAAGACCATCAATTGAAACTCTTTTGCACGCCTTCTTGCCATTTAGACATATTGATCATGTGCACGCTGATGCAATCTGTGCTTTAACTAATCATAAAAATGGAGAAAAGGCAGTTAAAGAAGCTTTAGGTGAAAACTTTGCTTACGTTGATTGGATTAGACCAGGTTTTGAATTAAGCAAACAAGCATCGTTTCTTAAAGATGCTGAGGGAATTATTCTTGCCCACCACGGATTGATCGTGTGGTCAGATGACAGTGATGAATGTAAGCAAAAAAATCTTGATGTCATAAACAAAGTAGAAAAATATCTTGGCTCACTATCAAAAAGACCTGAATCAATTTTTCAACACACTGATTACAGCGATGAAGAATATAAGAATTTATTGCTTCAAATCAGAGGCAGACTCAATAAAAAAGGGAAAAAGATTTTAAGTCTTGATTCTCGCTTGAAAGAAATATCAAGTAGAAAAGATGTTGAAGAAATTTTAAGTGCTGGTGTTTCTAGTGCTGATCACATGTTGAGAATTAAACCTTGGTCTGCAGTTTTAACTCAACCAAAGGATAAAGATAAATCAATTAAATCAATAGATGATTATGCCAAGAAGTATGAATCTTATTTTGAAGCAAATAAAAATCTCTTGACTCCTGGTTATTCAATTCACGAATCAGATCCAAGAGTGGTATTAGTTCCTGATCTAGGAGCAATAACTACAGGTCATTCTTTACCCGAATGCAAAATGTATGCAGATATTTCCTTCCACACCCACAAAGTTGCTGCGATGGCTAAAGATTCATTTGGCAACGTTGAAGGATTACCGGATGCTGAAATTTTTGGATTTGATTACTGGCCAATGGAGCTCTACAAATTAGCCAGCAAACCAGCACCTAAGAAATTTGCTGGAAACGTTTTTGTTGTCACAGGTTCAGCAAGTGGCATTGGCCTAGGAATTTCTCTGGAACTAGCCAAACAGGGCGCCAGTTTGGTTTTAGCTGATTTGGATGAAAATGCCTTGAATTCTGTAGCAGCCAAAATTAAAGACGTAAAAGGCTTGAAACCAGAACTTGTTTCTGGAGATCAATCTGATGAGAAAGTTGTTAATAAAACAGTTGATCAAGCGATCAAAACTTATGGTGGATTAGACGGAGTAGTTTTTAGTGCTGGAATTGCAGTGACAGATCAATTAAAGGATTTAACAATTGACAAATGGAACAAAGGATTAGCAGTCAACTTAACTAGTGCCTTTTTGATGACAAAAGCAGCAATGAACGCCATGAGAACTCAAAACTCTGGTGGTTCCCTTGTTTATATAGCAAGTAAAAATGCTTTTGCTCCTGGCGTAGGATTTGGTGGATATTCAGTCAGCAAAGCAGGAATGTTGCAACTGATGAGAATCGCAGCACTTGAAGGTGGCGCAAATCAAATTAGAGCAAATGCCATAAATCCTGACGCAATTTTTGATAACAGCAAACTCTGGGAAGGAGGAATCAGAGAAGAGAGAGCAAAAGCTCACGGTGTTAAACCCGAAGAATTAGAAGACTTTTATGCGCAAAGAAATATTCTCAAATCGCATGTTACTTCTAAAGATGTAGCTAATACCACTGCTTTTCTTTTGTCTGACGAATCCGCCAGAACCACAGGCTCGGTCATCGCCGTCGACGGCGGGGTGGCTGCTGCGTTTCCGCGATAAACGGAAATGAGTAAGAGCAAGTGAGTTAAGTAATTCACTTGTAAAAAGAAGGAGAAAGAATGATTAAGAACAAAGCATTAGCTGGAATTACAGTTGTTGCTGCGTTGCTTCTTGCTGCATGTTCCCAAGGAACTAGCGATACCGCTACAGGTGCAGACGAAGGAACAGTTGCAGAAGCAACCGGAACAAAGCCAGCACCATTTGATGCTGGTCCGGTAAAGATCGCCATTGTGCAAAACAGTGGTGCCGGTGACTATTTCCAACAATGGACAAACGGTGCTAACAAGCAAGCAGAAGCAATCGGATTTGAAGTTCAAGTCTATGATGCCCAAGCTGACAATGCTAAACAAGCAACAGACATGGAAACTGCAATTGGTTCAGGCGTAGCCGGAATCATTGTTGACCACGGTCAAGCAGACACTATGTGTCCATTGATCAACAAAGCACTTGACGCAGGAATCCCTGTTGTTGTTTACGACGTTGCAACCGCTGAATGTGCACCACAAGCTGTTACAACTCAACAAAGCGATGCTTCACTTGCACAAGCAGTACTAGATCAAATGGCACTAGATCTTGGTAAAGATGCCAAAGTTGGATACGTAAACGTATTAGGTATCGCACCTTTGGATCGTCGTCACGTTGTATGGGAAGCAATTGTTAAAGCTAACAATTGGTCCCAGTCCTTCTTCGTTGGTAAATTTACCAACTCAGTTGCAACTGATAACGCACAATTGGTTGACGCAGCACTTAAGAAGAGTCCAGACGTAGTGGGTATTTTTGCTCCTTACGATGAACTAACTAAGGGTACTGTTTCAGGAATTGAATCAAACAACCTTCAAGCTTCAATTAAGGCATACGGAATTGATATTTCAAATGCTGATATTGAGATCATGACAAAAGAAGGTTCACCATGGGTAGCAACAGCAGGTACTGATCCAAACGCGATCGGTGCAGCAGTTGTAAGAAACATGGCTCTTGAAATCGCAGGCCAATTGGGAGTTAAATCAGTTGACTTCCCAGGTGTTCTAATTACCGCACAGTTCCTAAAGGACAATGCAGTTAAGAACATGGTTGACTTGCGTGCCAAGTTGCCAGAATTGAACCTTGCATCTGTCAGCGGCGCTGACTGGATTCCAGCAGTTCAGTTCTAATTAAGTAGTAAAAGGAGGCGAGTTAATGGTTTCAGCTGTTGAAGTTAGAAACATTTCAATGGCATTTGGTTCAAACCAAGTGTTAACTGGAGTGGATTTAACAATCGACAAAGGACAAACCACAGCATTGTTAGGAGCTAATGGTGCCGGTAAGTCCACATTAATAAAAATATTATCCGGAGTTTATTCATCCTTTACCGGGGAAATATTGATTGATGGAAAAACTGTATCTATTGACTCGCCAACTACTGCCAAAGCAGCTGGAATTGAAACTGTTCATCAAAGAATTGATGAAGGCGTAATTCCTGGACTAACTGTGGCAGAAAATTTATTGTTTGAACGAATCGTCTCAGGTGAAATTTCCAGAACAGTTTCTCTAAAAACAATTGTTAATGAAGCAGAAAAAATAGCATCTGCCCTTGATCTCAAATGGAGCAAATCCAAACTTAGAAATGATGTTTACGAATTAGGTATTGCTGAGCAACAAATGCTCATACTGGCTAGAGCGCTTTCGCGCTCACCTAAATTATTAATATTAGACGAACCAACTTCTGCTTTATCAAATGCTGAAAGTCAAAACTTATTTAAGTTTATAAAAAATCTTGAATCACAAGGAATAGCAATTCTATATGTCTCACATAAGTTAAGTGAAATTGAACAATTGGCAAAGAACCTAGTTGTCATCCGGGATGGAAAAATTAGAAATGAACAAAGTTCACCATTTTCATGGGATCTTGCATTAAAAGAAATGTTAGGTCAACAAGAACTAGGACAAAGGAATAATTTTGATTATATTCAAGGAAACGAAGTTGCTCTGAAATTAGAAGGGGTAAAACTCTTTAAGGAGTCTTCTGCATTTGATTTAGAAATAAATCGCAAACAGGTAACAGGAATCATTGGATTATTAGGTGCAGGAAAAACAGAATTAGCCAAAGTAATTTATGGTGCAGACAATTTGATTTCAGGAAACATGAAATTTGATGGGAAAAATTACAAACCAACTCATCCTTCAGATGCGGTCAGCAGTGACATTTACTTAGTACCAGAAGATCGCGCAGCCGACTCAATGATTCCCAACTGGAGTATTGCCCACACTGCAACTTTGCCATTTATGGGCGAATTCTCAGTTAAAGGAATGATCAAAAAAGTTTCGGAATCAATTAGAGGAAAACAGTTAGTTGATGATTTAAAGGTAGTGACAACATCACACGAGGCTATCGTTGACTCACTTTCAGGAGGAAACCAACAAAAAGTAGTTGTAGGAAGATGGTTGCAATCAAAACCAAAAATGATGATCCTGGATGAACCTTTTAGAGGAGTAGATATTGGGGCAAGAAGAGATATCTCAAAACGAGTAAGAGATTTAGCAGCGACTGATGTTGCTGTTTTAGTTCTAGCATCTGATGTTGACGAGATATTAGATGTGGCAGATCGAATTATTGTCCTTGTCGAAGGAAAAGTAGTAATGGATGTAAATGCAGGAGAAACATCAAAAGAAAAAATAGTTAACAAAATGTCGGAGGTAGCTTGAAATGAGTATCGGTAAAACAACCGCAACAACAGGATTTGACCTAAGAGACTTTATTGTTAAATACGGTTTCATTCTAGTGACAGTAATTTTATTTGTTTGGTTTGCTTCCACAGAGCCTACTTTTAGAATGCAAAACACATTATTTTCAATGCTGAAATTTACTTCCGTTGTGGCAATCACGGGTCTTGGTGTCACTTTGACAATGGTGGTCGGTGGACTTGATCTTTCAGTAGGAGCAACTGCTGGATTGTCTGTGACACTTTCAGCAATGACCATGGTTATCTATGCCCAAACTGGTCCAGTAGCTTTAATTGTTGTGCTTTTAGGTGGAGCATTAGTTGGTTTATTTAATGCTTTTTTAATTGTGGTTTTGAAAATTCCAGACTTATTGGCAACACTGGCCACAATGTTTACCATAATGGGATTAAAACTTGTTCCAGTTGATGGTCAATCAGTTTCATCTGGCCTGATTTTAAGAGATGGAAGCGTTGCACCAGGAAGATTTACTGAAGGCTTCTTGTTAATTGATCGTGCCTACATTGGACCAGTTCCATTACCAGTTGCAATATTTTTCTCACTCGCATTTGTAGTTTGGATATTTTTAACCCGCACCAGATGGGGCAGAGTCATGTATGCAATTGGCTCTAATCCAGAAGCTGCAAGATTAGCTGGAGTAAAAGTTCAAAGATATCGCGCACTTGCATACGTATTATCTGGTGTTTTTGCATCCATTGGTGGTTTAATTCTTTCTTCACGAATTGGACAAGGTGACATCAGTGCTGGAAATTCACTATTACTTGACGCTGTGGCAGTTTCCCTAGTGGGAACTTCGGTGTTAGGAATGGCCAGACCAAACGCCTGGGGAACAACTCTTGGTGCAGTGTTAATTGGAATTGTTATTACCGGACTAACAATCAAAGGCTTTCCTTACTACGCCCAAGATGTGGTCAAGGGACTTGTGTTGTTAACAGCCTTGATATTCTCCTTTACACTCTCGAGACGAAAGTCTAGATTTGTTCCAGCGGTGTAAGGAAAGAAAATGGCTGACCAGTACGAATTCTTAACAAAAGATAACATCACTGAATACTTATCTAGCAAACAAGTATTTGCAGAATTGATTGACGCGAATAATCTTGTTGAGTTCAAAGAAGTAGGTGATGGAAATCTAAATCTTGTTTTCATAATGAAAGACTCCTCAGGTAGAGGAATAGTTTTGAAACAAGCTTTACCTTATGTTCGTTTGGTTGGACCAGATTGGCCAATGACTCCATCCAGAGCAAGAATTGAGTCTGAAACAACAATAATTCATTCAAGATTTGCAAAAGATCTTGTTCCAGAAATTTATGATTACGATCCAGATCGATTTATCATCGCCATGGAAGATTTATCTGATCATGTTGTTTGGCGAGGGGCATTAAATTCTGGATTAAGATTTGATGGTGTTGCAGGACCTCTTGGTAAATATGTTGCCAAAACTGCTTTTGGAACTTCTATTTTTGGTTTAGGACAAGAACAGCACAAATTAGAAGTAGCTCGAGCTATAAATCCAGGACTTTGTTTGATTACCGAAGATTTAGTTTTTACTGAACCTTATTTTGAAAATGGTAGAAACTCAGTTCTGCCAAGTAATGAAAAAGACGCACAAGAGCTTGCTAATGATAAAGAGATGGTTAATGAAATTGGTTTATTGAAATACAAATTTATGACTGCAGCAGAATCTTTGATTCATGGAGATCTTCACACCGGTTCAGCCATGATCAAGTGCGAAGATAAAAAAGAAGCTGTGAGTGTCAAAGCCATTGATTCAGAGTTTTCGTTTTATGGCCCGATAGGTTTTGATTTAGGGGCATTAGTTGCAAATTACACAATTGCAGCAGCAAGAGCTTGTGCTTTAGGAAATATTGAACAAATGCATTGGGCATTGAGTCTGGGTGAACAAACTTGGGTTGAATTTGAAAAAGAATTTAGAAAACTTTGGCCATCTAGAGTCGATAAAAGAGTTTTCACTGATCAACTTTTGGAAGAATTAATCAAAACCTGGAGAGCAGATACTTTGGGCTATGCAGGAGCAAAGATGGCAAGACGAATTGTGGGCCTAGCAAAAACTTCTGATATTGAAACCCTTGAACCAAATGTTCGTGAAGGCGCTGCAAGAGCAGTCCTGCAGATAGCCAGAAAAACAACAAAGGAAAGAAACCAAGCTAAATCATGGGCCGCTCTTGCCAAAGAAGCAGCCGAAATTATTCAAAAAACCGCAACAAAATAAGGAAGATATGAAAACACCTAGAGAAATTGCTGAGTCATACTGGAAAGCAGAATGCGCTCGAGACACAAAAGCTGTTTTGGAGCATTACCACCCAGATGCAATTTTTTGCCCACCTGGACAAAAACTTGTAGGACATGATCAAATAAGTACTTTTTATGATTCATCTGGAGAAGCTTTTCCTGGTTTAAAAGTAGAGATACTTCATGAAGTTAGAAATGGTGATGAAAGTTGTTTAGAATGGTATGCGACTTTAACTGATAAAAATGGAAACGTTTTTAATATTCCTGGAGTAAATGTTATTAAGGTAAGAGATGGAAAATTTGAGTCCGTACACGCTTACTTTGATCCAACAGTTTTAAACGCCTAATTTTCTAACGCATCAACAAAGTTTCTTAATCCTTTAGCGTTCTCTAAAAGATTTCCACGATGTAGTGCACCACCAATTAGTAAGAATGTGTCTTGACCAAAAAAGTTAGTAATTTCAGGAATTCTTTCAATAGTCATTCCTCCACCCGGGGAAGGAAAGATTGGCTTTATATTTCCTAATTTAGCTCTGCAGCGATTAGCGATATTTGTGCATTCTTCTTTTGAAAAACTAAAGCGACCACCAAAATTAGGAAACACACTTATATCTGCACCACTTAAACGCATAATTGTTGCCAAGACAATTTCATGATTTAAACCATGATTACTGTTCATCATGTGTGAACCTAAGTTAGACGGGTGGCTCATAATGGGAAGTCTTACCTCATCACTATCGGCAATCATTCTCATGGTGTCAAACCCAGAAACTCCTGGAAGAACCATTAGTGCACCACTGCCTAATTTTCTAGCAGTAATTGCTGCTTCCAAGATTTGTTCTGCGGGACGATTAATACTTGGGGCATAAACAGATTTTCTATTAAATTTTTGATTTGCTTCCACAACAGCACTGGCAATAACTTTTACGCGCTCATTCCATTTAGCCCATGGTTGGTTAGCTAAACTGTGGTCATCTTTTATTAGATCAATTCCTGCCTCAACCATTACTGTGGCGATTTTTGCTAATTCATTCGAACTTAATCCCATTGGTTTCAAAGCAGTAGCCAATATTGGCCTCTTCTTTGCTCCTAATATTTCTCTAACACCACTTATTCCAAAACGTGGTCCTTTGAATGCGTTTAGGAAGTCTTCTGGAAACTCAATTTTTGTGATTCTGACATCGGGAAACATAGAAACGTTTCCCCACACAACATTTAACATTTGACCAATTTCATAGCCTGTGGTGTCAGTGTTGAAATCAATCACAACTTCAGTCTTAGAATTTCCAACTTCTTTAGCAGAAACTACTTGACCAACAACTTGTTGTTGAATCCATTCAGGTGCTAATTCAAAAGGAAACTCAATTGTTTGCTCAACACGAATAGCCTCAGTAACTTCTTTACTGATTTGGGAATTAACTAAATACGTAATTTGAATCGAAGACATTTAAACTACAAAGCCTCAGCTTTGGCCGTGCTATGGACATCAATAACCCTAGTGAGTGAAAGTTCATCTTCTGTTATTTGCAAGTTTTTATCAATCAGTTTCTCTGTTGCTTCAATTAAGTTTCTGGCACTCATCCCGTATTTTTGTAACAAATACTTTTGAGAAGCTCCATGAGCGTAAGTGTCTTTAAGACCAATTTTGATAAGTTTTTTTCCAATTCCATGCTCAGCCATTAAATCTGCAACAGCACTTCCTAATCCACCAATCACACTGTGGTTTTCCATGGTGATTACTCCATGCTTATTTGATTTAAGGCTTTCAATAACTTGTGGATCAGTGAAAGGCTTCAAAGTCGAAATGTGTAAGTGCTGCACGCTTACCCCATGTTCTTTCAACGCAGGAATTGCTCTTAAAGCTTCTTCAGTTGAAATACCAGAGCTTAATATTGTGACATCTGTACCAGTACTTAGGACTCGAGCAGTGTTAAATTCCATAAGTTCGTTTTTAGGAAAAATTCTAGATATTTCTCCACGGAGCATTCTTATGTAAACAGGTCCATCGATCTTGTGGGCCACCTCTAACACAGATTCAACTTCTGTAGCATCACCTGTTTCCAAAATGGTCATGTTTGGGATACCTCTTAAAACATTCACATCATCAATTGCTTGATGGGTCACTCCTCCAGGTGTGGTTATTCCGGGGAGAAAACCAACCATTCGCACGGGAAGATTTGGGTAGGCCACTGACATTTCCAATTGATCCAAGGGTCTTCTATAGATAAACACTGCAAAAGTGTGAATCCAAGGCTCAAAACCTTCTCTAGCTAAACCACCTGCAAAACCCAACATATTTTGCTCACCTAAACCAAATGAGAAAAATCTATCTGGAAAAGTATCTCTAAATTTACCTACTTCGCAAGAACTTGTTAAGTCAGCTGATAACACCACAACTTTTGGTTTGAATTTACTCCACCTAACAAAATTTTCCACATGGGGTCTTTTAACAATTTCGTAAGCCATGTTATTTCCACGCTTTCAAGAAATTGTTATATTTGATTTTTTCAAAAGGACTAGCAAATCTTACGTAATGTAGGGCATCAGGTCTATCTTTTAGAATTTCAATTCCTTTAGCCGGATCTGTGTAGCCAAGAATTGCTTTTGGTTTGTCATATCCAGTTGAACAGGCTTTTAATATTTGGTTGATGTCGTTGCCATCAATTTTTTCAACATCCCAACCGAAATTTTTAATTCTATCAATTAATGGTTCTACCGACATCACTTTTTCCATTGGACCATCAACTTGGTTTCTGTTCACATCAACAATTACTCGTACATTATTTAATTTATGAAAACTAATAGCAGCTAAGGCTTCCCAGGTTTGTCCTTCTTGGAATTCTCCATCGGACATAAATATCCAAGTTTTTCCAGTTTCACCGCGCAACTTTCTTGCTAAGGCAACACCACCTGCTTGAGAAATTGCTTGAGCCAATGATCCTGTGGTGGTTTCAAATCCTGGTGAATGTTCCGCACCAATCATTTCAACTGTGGTGCCATCTTTATTAAATTTTTCTAAAGACTTTTCAGTTAATCTTCCGGTTTCAATTAATGCTGCATAAATTACTAACGCATAATGGGCAGGGCTTATAAATAAGCGATCTAGGTCTGGTCCTTTTTCGCCATGAAATTCTGCACCAGTTACATAATCTGTGAAATTTTTACTTGGCACATTGACAAAGTCACGTGGTTCTAAGGGGGCAGCAAGGGCTTTGAGGTTAACTAAATTTGTATATAAGCAAGCAAGGATTTCAGCTGAAGAACAAGCTTGACTGAGGTAGCCGCCATTGTTTTTGACGGTGTGCTCTAAAACCCGGTGGCGTATGCCATGGGCGATAGAGGCTATTTTCTCTATATCCGTTGTGGTATTTGCTTTAGTTATGCTCATTTCCTGTCAGCATAGCAAAGAGAATAGTTGTCCTACAAGTTTTATTTATCCTGGATTAAAGGCTTAAAAAAGGGTTTTTATTAATTAACCTGCGGCAGGTAAGGATTCTTTAACTGGTGCATAGATGGCCTCACGGTCATCTTCACTCATCGCACCCCAGACGCCATATGGTTCACGAACAGCTAAGGCATGTTCGGCGCATTGACGAAGAACAGGGCATGTGGCACAAATTGATTTAGCTAGTTTGATTCGATTTTCACGAGCAGGCCCACGTTCGCCTTCTGGATGAAAGAAGATCTCAGGATCTTCACCACGGCATGCTCCTTTTAACTGCCAGTCCCATAAATCAGCATTTGGGCCTGGAAGACGGGTTACATCAGCCATGATTTTCCTTTTTTTGTACCTACCTTCCAATATAGGATATTGTTCATAAGTTAGTCAACCACCCCCCTTGAATAGTTTTGTGAGTCTGGTCATATCCGTCTTTCAATTAGCCAAAGTTGTTCAACCAAGAGAGAATTGGGCCTATGGCTACCGAAGAGACCCAGCAAATATCCCTGGGCTTAACCGTTGCCGTGGTGGCAAGGCGTGTGGGAGTAGCTCCTGCGACCCTTCGCACTTGGGAAAGACGTTATGGACTTTGTCCAAGTGATCGATCAGAAGGCGGACACCGCCGTTACTGTGTCACAGATGTTGCTCGATTAGAGCTAATGAGAAAACTCGTTTTAGCAGGCATGCCTGCTGGAGAAGCTGCTAAAAAAGCATTGCAATCAGAAATTTGTGATGTTACTGATATTTCATTAATGGATTCAAAATCTTTAGGTAACAAAGTTGATTCTATGCTGGAAGATTTTTCACCCTCCACAGATTATGGTCACCCAGGTGGTGGATCAGTTTTAGCAATGCAAGGCTCACCAGCAATTGCCAGAGGATTAGCCAAAGCTGCTTATTCACTTGATGGTCTGGCGTGTAACCAAATTATTCAAAACAGTATTAATGCTCGCGGTGTTATATGGACTTGGGAAAAATTATTAACACCAGTATTAATTGCCTTGGGTAGAAAATGGGAATTAACAGGTGAAGGAATTGAATCTGAACATATTTTAAGTGAGTGCATCATTGGTCAAATGAAACAAAGAGCAGACCAACTAAAAGCTCCTGCCAATATAAGACCTGTGTTACTTTCTTCAGCCCCAGAAGATTTGCACACAATCCCTCAATATGTTGCAGCAGCAGCATTAGCTGAACGAAGAATTTGTAGCAGGGTATTAGGTGGCAGAGTTCCGCACGCATCTTTGATTAGTGCTATAAAAAGATTAGCCCCAGCAGCTGTTTTGATATGGGGACAGATTGAAGTAAAAGCAATCCCAGCAGAATTTGATAACATCACAAATTATCGACCAGAACCACTAGTTTTGGTGGCAGGACCAGGGTGGCCAGAAAAACTTCCTAAAGGATTTAAAAGAGCTGGAGATTTGACCTCCACCATCACAGCAATCAGTAATGCTTTAGGGCAATAAAAAAAGAAACCTTTCAAAGTCATTTAACGTCACAATTTTGTGACTCATGTTCTTGTGATAGAAAAAAACCTTGAAATAGCAAGGTTAATTGGGCACAAGATCTCTAAAAACGGTTTAATTGAAAAAACCTATTTAGCAAAAGATGTATTTAGTGCTCAAAACTTGTTAAAGCAAAAACCAGTTGAAGTCATATTTTTAGGTCTAGATTTGAGTCAAGAATTCTTGAAGACTAACAAGAGCACCAAAAACCCAATTGCTCTTTTGATAGATCCTGATTACCCATTTGCCTTAAAGCCCTCATTGATTAAGCGCTGTTGTGCCATAGTCACATTAAAGGCAAGTCCTCTGGAACTAGGAATCACCATTGCGGCCATAAAAGGTCATAGGAAAAAATTAAGGGGCTCAAAATTAAGATGCCCAGTAGGCAAAGTCCCAAAATTAACGGATCAAGAAATTGAAGTTTTGCACCAAGTCGCCCAAGGTAGGAGCAATTTAGAGATTGCTCGGGAATTAAAAATTGGCTTAGCCACTGTGAAAACTCATCTTCAAAGAATTTTTGGCAAACTCAACAGCCGGGATAAAACCCACAGTGTGGCCCAAGGGCTTCGTTGGCGCATTCTTAATTGACTCAATCCCAAAAGGTGCTGGCGTGTACGATTAGGAAATGGCGGACAATCCAAAAGTAGTGACAGAAGTGGGATTGACCTTTGATGATGTTTTGATCCTGCCTGGACTTTCTTCAGTTATCCCAAGTGATGCACAAACTCACACTTACCTAACTAAAAATATCAAGCTAAATATTCCTCTGCTCTCAAGTGCGATGGACACAGTCACTGAATCAAGAATGGCCATAGCCATGGCACGTCAAGGTGGATTAGGAATTTTGCACAGAAATCTATCCGCAGATGATCAAGCAACTCAAGTTGATTTAGTTAAAAGAAGTGAAGCAGGTATGGTCACTCAACCTGTGGTTTGTAGTCCGGAGGACACATTAGAAACAGTAGATAATTTGTGCGGTAAATATCGAATAAGTGGGGTTCCAGTAGTTGATGTTGAGGGAAAACTTTTAGGAATTGTGACAAATCGAGATATGAGATTTGAAAATAATAGATACAAAAAAATCTCTGAAATTATGACACCAATGCCTTTGATAACTGGAAGTGTAGATATCTCAAAAGAAGAAGCATTGCATCTTTTGCAATCAAATAAAATTGAAAAATTACCTTTGATAAATAATAAAGGTATTTTACAAGGATTAATTACTGTTAAAGATTTTGTGAAAAGTGGACAATATCCACTTGCCACAAAAGATGATTCAGGCAGATTACGAGTAGGTGCTGCAGTAGGAGTTGGGGAAGATTCCTATAAAAGAGCACATTTATTAATTGAAGCAGGTGTGGATGTGTTAGTTGTTGATACAGCACATGGTCATTCCACAGCTGTTTTGGAAATGGTTAAAAGATTAAAAACAGAAAAACAAGTTGACATCATTGGGGGAAATGTTGCCACTAGTGATGGTGCACAAGCTTTAATTGATGCAGGTGCTGATGGCATAAAAGTTGGGGTTGGACCAGGTTCAATTTGTACCACCAGAGTTGTTGCCGGAGTAGGCGTTCCACAAGTTTCTGCAATTATGAGTGCTGCAAAAGTTGCGCGTAAAAATAATATTCCTGTAATTGGTGATGGTGGTTTGCAATATTCAGGTGATATTGCCAAAGCAGTGGTAGCCGGTGCTGATGTTGTTATGGTTGGATCACTTTTAGCAGGTTGCGAAGAAGCACCTGGTGAAGTTGTATTTATAAATGGAAAACAATTTAAGTCTTATCGAGGTATGGGTTCATTAGGTGCAATGCAATCTCGAGGTTCAATTCGTTCCTACTCTAAAGACCGCTATTTTCAAGATGATGTGTTAAGTGATGACAAATTAGTTCCAGAAGGCGTGGAAGGACAAGTTCCTTTCAGGGGACCACTAGCAGCTGTAAGTCATCAATTAATTGGAGGACTAAGAGCAGCTATGGGATATGCCGGTGCTCACACAATTAAAGATTTGCAAGACAAGGGAAGATTTGTGCAAATTACTGCAGCGGGCTTAAAAGAGAGTCATCCCCACGATATTCAAATGACTATGGAGTCACCGAATTATTACTCAGGATAGGCTTGGTGATTGTGGCTGAAGTCGAAATCGGTGGTACCAAGCGTGGTCGAAGCGCATATTCATTCGACGATATTGCGCTAGTTCCCACTAGACGAACTAGAAATACTGAAGATGTTTCTACCAATTGGAAAATAGATGCCTACGATTTTTCATTTCCAATTATTGCAGCTCCCATGGATTCTGTTGTCTCACCTGAAATTGCCATTAATTACGGAAAACTTGGTGGTTTAGCTGTTTTAGATCTAGAGGGACTTTGGACACGTTATGAAGATCCAAAAGCAGAATTTAAAAAGATTGCAAATTCAAAAATTGATAATTCAGTTGAATTATTACAAAAAATCTATTCTGCTCCCATAAAACCAGAATTAATCAAAGCAAGAATTAAAGAAATTAAATCTGCAGGAGTAATTGCTGCAGCAGCACTTTCACCAAATTCAGTGGTGAAGCATTCAAAAGCAGTTGTTGAAGCTGGTGTGGACATTTTTGTGATACGTGGCACCACAGTTAGTGCAGAACATGTATCTACCGGTGAAGAACCATTGAATTTAAAAGAATTTATTTATCAATTAGATGTACCAGTAATTGTGGGTGGTTGTGCTTCTCATCAAGCAGCGTTGCATCTAATGAAAACAGGAGCGGCAGGAGTTTTAGTTGGTTTTGGGGGAGGTGCTGCTCACACCAGTGCTGATGTTTTAGGTGTTCGAGTGCCAATGGCTACAGCGGTAGCAGATGTAGCAGCAGCGCGCAGAGAATATTTAGATGAATCAGGTGGACGATATGTGCACGTAATTGCTGATGGTTCGGTGGGCAAAAGTGGCGATATCAGTAAAGCAATTGCTATGGGTGCTGATGCAGTAATGATTGGTTCTGCTTTAGCAAGATCAACAACTGCACCTGGTGGAGGAAAACATTGGGGATCTGAAGCAGTACACAAAGATTTACCAAGAGGTCAAGTTGTGGAACTAGGTATTGCGGGAACTTTAGAACAAATTTTATTTGGCCCATCAACAAATGCCCAAGGCTCACTTAATTTAGTAGGTGCACTTAAGAAGGCTATGGCTACAACTGGTTATAGCGATCTGAAAGAATTACAAAGAATCGAAGTTGTAGTTAACAACACAAAAATTTAAGGAAATATGTCAACTCACGATTTAGTCCTCGTAGTTGATTTTGGTGCGCAATATGCACAACTTATTGCTAGACGAGTAAGAGAAGCTGGGGTTTACTCAGAAGTAATTTCTCATAAATTAAAACTGAGTGAAATATTAAAGTTAAATCCAAAAGCAATAATACTTTCTGGCGGTCCAGCCAGTGTTTATGCAGATAATGCTCCCAGCATTGATAAAGAAGTTTTTAACTCAGGAATTCCTGTTTTTGGAATTTGTTATGGGTTTCAACTTATGGCACAAAGTTTAGGTGGCAGTGTAAGTAAAACTGGAGAAAGCGAATATGGATCAACCACTGTTAACGTTGAAGTTAAATCTAAAATTTTTAATGGTTTAAAACCACATCAAGAAGTATGGATGTCACATGGTGACGCGGTTACCAAAGCACCACAAGACTTCATAGTCACAGCGACAAGCAGTGGCGCACCAATTGCAGCTTTTGAGTCAACATATTTAGCCCTTGCTGGAGTTCAATTCCATCCTGAAGTCTTACATACTCAAAATGGTCAAACAGTGCTAGAACATTTCTTATTTGATATTGCTAAATTAAAACCGAGTTGGTCAACAGGAAATATCACGGAAGAACTAATAACTACCATAAAAGATCAGATTGGTGAAGGTCTGGCTATTTGTGGATTATCTGGAGGAGTTGACTCAGCTGTTGCTGCAGCTTTAGTACACAAAGCCATAGGAAATAACCTAACTTGTGTTTTTGTTGATCACGGACTTTTACGGCAAGGAGAAAAAGAACAAGTAGAAAATGATTTTGTTAACGCAACAGGTGCAAAACTTGTTATCAAAGATGCAAAACAAAGATTTCTTGATGCTTTGAAAGATGAAAAAGACCCTGAATCTAAAAGAAAAATAATCGGACGAGAATTTATCCGAGTATTTGAAGAAGCAGCAAATGAAATAGTTAAATCAGCTCAAAAACCTGTTGGCTATCTAGTGCAAGGCACTCTTTACCCAGATGTAGTTGAATCTGGAGAAGGAAGTGCTACAGCCACTATTAAATCTCACCATAATGTTGGTGGGCTACCAGATGATTTGACATTTAAACTTGTCGAACCCTTAAGAAAATTATTTAAAGATGAAGTTAGAAAAGTTGGAAAAGAATTGAATTTACCAGATGCAATTATTAATCGTCATCCATTTCCAGGACCTGGTTTAGCCATCAGAATAGTTGGAGAAGTTAATCAAGATAATTTAGAAATATTAAGAAGTGCAGATGCTATTGCAAGAGAAGAATTAACTAAAGCTGGATTAGATGAGTTAGTTTGGCAATTTCCAGTAGTGCTACTTGCTGATGTAAGAAGTGTGGGGGTGCAAGGAGACGGCAGAACTTATGGTCATCCCATAGTGCTTAGACCAGTATCAAGTGAAGATGCCATGACAGCAGATTGGTCAAGACTAGATCATGAACTATTAGCAAGAATTTCAAATAGAATTACCAACGAAGTTAAAGAAGTAAACAGGGTGGTATTAGATATAACTAGTAAGCCACCAGGAACTATTGAATGGGAATAACCAACAATTGCCATTCTGGCAATTGCGGTTTATCTCTAAGCGTCAACCTCAAAAAACATTTCAGCAAATCTGCCTTCGGGTAGATTTGCCGCACTTGATGCCATTGTCATCCAACTTGTGACCCGCTCTTTTAAATCTGCCATGTGTTCTGTTTGTGATTTATGACTTTCTAATGCCTTAAACTTTAATTCGATGTTTTCTGTCACATCTAAATATTTTGTTGGGGAATGATGTGCCATAACCCAAATTTTTGCAACATTCCATGGCTCCAAACCTTCTTTAAGTAAATGAGGAAAAGCAAATTGATTTCTTGCATCAGGATAAACAGCTTGAATTGCAACTTCTCCCACAGCAAGATGATCTGGGTGAGAGGCGGGCATTCTGGCCCAGTTTCTTTCAGGTGATTGAGTTATTAAAATATCTGGTTTGGTCATTCTTATTATTCGCACAAATTCTTCGCGAAGCTCCAGACTTGGCATAATCGATCCGTCATCTTTTCCTAAGTAAAAAATGTTATTTACACCCAGGACTTGGCCTGCAGCGCTTTGTTCAATTCTTCTTATTTTTCTCATTTCATCTCTACTAATTGATGCATCTTCACCACCTTGATGCCCATCGGTGGTTATGCAATACGTAACTTCCACACCAAGTTTTGTCAAAGTTGCAATAGTTCCAGCAGCACCAAAATCAACATCATCAGGATGTGCCGTAATGACTAAAACTTTGGAACCAGATTTAGGAAGTTCAAGTGGTGTTAGAACAGGTGAAGTCATAGGTAACAACTTAGACTTAAGCAATGTCTGTTACTCAATCGGCTTTAGACGATCTAAATCCTCAACAAAAAGCAGCGGTAATCCACCAAGGAACTCCACTATTAATTGTGGCTGGAGCTGGTTCGGGCAAAACTAGAGTTCTTACTCGACGTATTGCTTATTTGATGCGCGAGCGTGCAGTTTCCCCTCAAGAGATTCTGGCTATCACTTTCACAAATAAAGCAGCTGGAGAAATGAAAGAAAGGGTTGCCGATTTAGTGGGAGCACCAGCTCGAATGATGTGGGTTTCAACTTTTCACTCTGCTTGTGTTCGAATTCTTCGAGGTGAGGCAAGTCGTTTAGGAAGAACTTCAAATTTCTCTATTTATGATTCAGCAGATTCTCTAAGGCTTGTCACAATGGTGGCAGCAAGTCTTGATATCAATTCCAAGGCTTTGAGTCCAAGATCAATGGCAAATCAAATTTCTACATTAAAAAGTGAACTAATTGACCATGAAACGTATATGAGTAAAGCAGAAACTGAACAAGAAAAATTAGTTGCACAAGTTTATCGGGACTACGATCAAAGATTAGCCCGAGCAAATGCTTTTGATTTTGACGATTTAATTGGAGCTACTGTTGCAGCGTTACAACTATTTCCCGATGTAAAGAAAAAATACAGAAGTCGATTCAAACATATTTTAGTTGATGAATACCAGGACACCAATCATGCTCAATATATGTTGATTAAAGAACTTGTAGGAAATATTAAAGATGGCATAACTCCAGGAGAACTTTGTGTAGTAGGAGATGCTGATCAATCAATTTATGCATTTCGAGGTGCAACTATAAGAAATATTGAAGAATTTGAACGAGATTATCCTGATGCTAAAACAATTCTCTTGGAGCAAAACTATCGATCAACTCAAAATATTTTAACAGCAGCAAATGCAGTCATATCTCAAAATGCTGAAAGAAGAGAAAAAAAACTTTGGACAGATGCTGGAAGTGGTGAACCAATAGTTGGTTATGTTGCTGACAACGAGCATGACGAAGCATCTTACGTCGCCCTTGAAATTGAAAGGTTGCGTGAAGAAAATAGTTATAAGTATGGTCAAATCGCAGTTTTCTACAGAACTAATAATCAATCACGTGCGCTGGAAGAAGTTTTTATAAGAATTGGGGTTCCATATCGAGTTGTTGGTGGATTAAAGTTTTATGAGAGAAAAGAAGTTAAAGATGTTTTAGCTTACTTAAGATCAATTGTTAATCTAGATGATGAATTGTCATTACGAAGAATAATTAATGTTCCTAAACGGGGAATCGGTGAAAAAGCTGAAGATGCTATAGATAATTTTGCTAGAAAAAATAAGTTAAGTTTTGGTCAAGCAATCATGCAGGCTAAAAATATTTCTGAGTTAAGCACTAAAGCTAATTCTTCATTAGTTGAATTTGCTGAGATGATGCAGTCTTTTAGAGATATGTTTTTATCTGACACAAAACCCTCTGAAATAGTGCACGCGGTGTTAGAAAAAACAGGGTATTTAGAAATTTTGTTTAACTCAGATGATGCTCAAGATCAAGGCAGAGTTGAAAACTTAACAGAACTTGAATCTGTAGCAAGAGAATTTGAAGCAAGTCATAGTGTGGGAGAAAACGGATTAGCACAATTTTTAGAACATGTTTCATTAGTGGCAGATTCTGATGATGTACCAGGAAATGATGAAGGATTAATAACATTGATGACACTTCATACTGCAAAAGGTTTAGAGTTTCCAATCACGTTTTTAACAGGCATGGAGGAGGGAATCTTTCCTCATGCCAGGTCTCAAATTAATGAAAAAGAATTATCGGAAGAAAGAAGACTTGCATATGTTGGGATAACAAGGGCAAGGGAAAGACTTTATGTCACACGCTCTGTAACAAGATCTGTGTGGGGAGCTCCTTCTTATAATCCAAGTTCAAGATTCTTAGATGAAATACCTGCCTCATTAATTAGTTGGCAAAGGTTAGAACCTATGAATCAACCAGTTTCATCAGGTGGTTTTGGATCTGCTCCTGCTATGTCTCGGGCCAGCAAACCAAAAGAGCCAAAACATTATTTAATTCTTAATGCGGGAGATAAAGTTTTGCATGAAAGATTTGGTTTAGGAACAGTTACTGAAACTGCGGGAAGTGGTGATAATGCTGAAGCAACAATTGATTTTGGTTCAAATGGCACAAAGCGATTACTACTTAGATATGCACCTGTTGAAAAACTTTAATTAATCATTTCCCCAAAGCCAAATACCAGGATTTCTATAATTTCCATTAACTAAAGTTTCAAAATGCAAATGGGCGCCAAAGGCTTTTCCTGAAGCTCCAATATTTCCAATTCTTTGACCAACATCAACTTCTTGACCTGCTACAACTCGTATTCGAGATAAATGTGCATAACGTGTCACAACTCCGTCTAAATGTTTTATTTCAATTGTTCTGCCATAGGCAGGTCTCCACCCAGTGAAAATAACGCTTCCCACTCTGGCAGCAAAAACAGAGTCACCATAATTTCCATTGAAATCAATTCCGGTATGCCAACCTAAATCCCAAATTCGTCCTTTTCTGCCATAACCAACTGAAATTCTTGCTCGAGCAGGATTAACTGTGTACTTGGCTCTTAAGGCTCTTCTTTCAGCTGCTTTTCTTTCTTTCTCAGCAGCAATTCGAGCTACTTCTCTTGCCGCAATTTCTGCAACTTGTGCTTTAAATCTAATGACTTTATCTTCTGTCCCCGGTGCTCCCAATTTTGCAACAGCAGGTGTTTCAATAATTGGTAAATCAGCAGCAGCAACATCTTCGTTAGCAACAGATATGTCTAAAGACGAATCAGCCTTAATCACCGGATCTGAAGAAATTGAAAAATTCGATGGCAATGCCATTGCAATGGTTAAGCCAATTGCAATTAATAAAACTGATCCTGAGATCCAACGGTTGTTAGGGGTTCTAAATTTTGTCATCCTGCCCTTAACCTTGCCCGATGTCACACCAGTAACACACCACTGGGTTAGTGATGAACTTCATTTGACTCAAGTAAGCCTGTTTGATTCATAGACAATAGGCTAAGAAAGCGATTTAAGCAGCATTGCTGCATATAAGGAGTATTTAGAAAACGTGGATCTCTACGAGTACCAAGCAAAAGAACTTTTTGCAATTCATGGAGTAACCACACAAGTCGGCAAAGTTGTCACATCTGCCACAGATGCTCAAAAAGCTGCAGCTGAATTTAACTGCCCGGTGGTTGTCAAAGCGCAGGTAAAAACTGGAGGTCGCGGAAAAGCTGGTGGTGTTAAATTAGCAAATAATCCAGCAGAAGCATTAGAAAAAGCACAAAATATTTTAGGTCTAGATATCAAAGGCCATATTGTTAAAAAGGTTCTAATTACACCAGCAGAAGATATTAAAGAAGAATACTACGTTTCATTTTTACTTGACAGGACTAATAGAACATTTCTCTGCATGGCAAGTGTGGCAGGAGGTATGGATATTGAAGAAGTTGCAGCTAAAACACCAGAAAAATTAGCAATGATTAAAATTGATCCTTTAGTTGGTGTGGATTTAGTGAAGGCACAAGAAATTTCAGTGGCTGCAGGAATTCCAGCACAAGTTCAAAAAGATGTGGCAAATTTAATTGAAAAAATGTGGAAGATGTTTGTGGCAAGTGATGCCACTTTGGTAGAAGTAAATCCTTTAGTAAGAACAAACGATGATCGAATTGTTGCTCTAGATGGAAAAGTGACATTAGATGAAAATGCAAGTTTTAGACACAGTGAAAATGAAGGATTTATCGATACTGCAAATATTGATCCATTAGAAACAGCTGCCAAAGCAAAAGATCTAAATTATGTGAAACTTGAAGGAAGTGTTGGCATTATTGGAAACGGTGCAGGATTAGTTATGAGCACACTTGATGTGGTTGCTTATGCGGGTGAAAAGTTTGGTGGAATAAAACCTGCTAACTTTCTTGATATTGGTGGAGGAGCATCAGCACAAGTAATGGCCGATGGCTTAGGAATAATTTTATCTGATCCTTCAGTAAAATCAGTATTTGTAAACGTCTTTGGTGGTATCACAGCTTGTGATGCTGTGGCAAATGGAATAGTGCAAGCAATTGAAATATTAAAATCTGGACCAAATTATGTTCAACGGCCAATTGTGGTGCGACTTGATGGAAATAATGCACAAGAAGGATTAAGAATTTTAAGAGAAGCAAAACCAGAAAATGTTGAAATTGTTGACACTATGGATAATGCTGCAGCAAGAGCAGCCCAATTGGCAGCAGGTATCAAATAATGGCAATTTTATTAAATGAAAATAGCAAAGTAATTGTTCAAGGAATGACTGGTTCTGAAGGTAAAAAACATACAGAAAGAATGATTAAATCTGGGACTAAAATTGTTGGGGGAGTAACACCAGGTAAAGGTGGACAAACTTTAGAAGTTGCTGGAAAAGATATTCCAGTATTTAACTCTGTGCAAGAAGCAATTAATGCAACAGGAGCAAATGTGTCTGTTGTTTTCGTTCCACCTAAATTTGCTAAAGGTGCAGTTGTTGAAGCCGTGGATGCCGCAATGCCTTTAGTTGTAGTTATTACTGAAGGAATTCCTGTTCATGACACAGCACATTTCTTTACCTACGCGCAAAAATCTGGCAAAACTAGAATTATTGGACCAAATTGTCCAGGAATTATTTCTCCTGGATTAAGTAATGCAGGAATTATTCCAGCAGATATCACAAATAAAGGATCAATTGGTTTAGTTTCAAAGTCTGGAACCCTGACCTATCAGATGATGTATGAATTAAGAGATCTTGGATTTACTACCGCAATTGGAATTGGTGGAGATCCAATTATTGGCACCACCCATATAGATGCTTTACGAGAATTTGAAAATGATCCTGACACCAAAGCAATAGTGATGATTGGAGAGATTGGTGGTGATGCTGAAGAAAAAGCAGCAGAATTTATCAAGGCAAACATCAAAAAACCAGTTGTTGCTTACGTTGCCGGTTTTACAGCCCCAGAAGGTAAAACTATGGGGCATGCCGGTGCAATTGTTTCTGGCTCAAGTGGAACAGCAGAAGCAAAAAAAGTTGCATTAGAAAAAGCTGGAGTTAAAGTAGGTAAAACTCCAAGTGAAACAGCACTTTTGTTACGCGCCGCAATAAAATAATTTTGTGACCGATACACCAGTTCAACGCCACAGCGTTGTTGTTGCTGGGCTATTAGTTACTTTGTGGACTTTTTTGATAACTTTTGGACTTTCAGTAACTCTTATTTTTACAACTTGGATTCTTGCTGGAGATAGAACAACAACTATTTCTGAAGCATTTAAAGTTGTGATCTGGGGATATTTAGCAATGCAAGGTGTTCCTCTAGTAATTAACTCTACAGTTTTATCACTTCCATTTTTAGGATTTTTGTTACTAACACTTCTATCTCTGTATAGATCTTCAAGATGGGCAATCAGATCTGCTTTATATGAAAATGTTAAGAGACCTACTTTAATTTCATTATTAGTAGTTAGCGTTGCCTCTATTTCTTACTGTGGCGTAATTGCGATTTTAAGGTTTTTTGTTGAACCACAAAATATAAATTGGGTTGAGGTAATGCTAAAACCCAGCATTATGGTTATTTCAATGTCAATATTTGCAGTGGGAACTGTTGGTGGAACTTGGTCATTAATATTTGATGACCTAGATTTTATTATTCAAAGAATTTTGAAATTAATTTTTAGATACACATTACTTACATTATTAATAGGTATCGTCGTAATTTTAATAGCCATTGGATTAAATTACGAAAATATGCTGCTGGTGCAGTCATCTCTTTTAGGAGGAGTTGTAGCTGTTATTGCAGTTGTTGTCTCAGGAATTGGTTGGTTACCAAATTTTGTTTTGTGGGCGTGGGCTTGGCTTACCAGTTCTACTGTTGCACTTGGAACAGGTTCAAGTATCTCTTTAAATTCTGTCACAATAAGTCAATTGCCAGCATGGCCATGGTTTGCCCTAATTCCAACTAGCCTGCCGTCTTGGACAAGATACTTGCTAGCAATTCCTTTGCTAGTTGGCTTTGCAATTGCGTTGAGTACTAGAAACAAAAAAATTTCACTCTGGATAGTTTCTGCTTTCTTAACTTCTTTAGGTGTCTCAGGGATTTTAAGTGGATTGAGTTACTTAAGTTCAGGGTCATTAGGTAGTAATTTATTAATAAATTTTGGAGTTTCTCCAAGAGAAGTCTTTCAGCGAAATATGACTTGGTTTTTAGTAAGTCAATTCGTAGTTATTATCTTTGTGGGTTTGATTCGATATAACAAGAATAAAAGAAATGATAAAGAAATTGAAGAAGAGACAGCAAATTGAAACAAAAAGTTGCGATATTAGCTTCTGGCACAGGCTCACTCTTTGAGGCTCTGGTACAGCATTCGCTCACAAGTAAAAATTTTGAAGTTGTGCTACTTGTTTCCGATCAAAAAAATTCTGGTGTCATAGAAAAATCTATGAATTTGAATATAAAAAATATTGTTATAGATCCAAAATCTTACCCAGACAAGGATTTATGGACAAAAGATTTAATTAAGGTGTTAACTGAGCATAAAGTCGATTGGATATTTTGTTTAGGTTTTATGCGTATTTTAGATAATAATATTATTAGTAGCTTTAAAAATAGGATTATTAACTCTCACCCTGCTTTGTTACCTAATTTTCCTGGTGC
>ERZ889217.71-NODE-71-length-60696-cov-30.740143_pt1 | contig 60696 bp, 71 predicted proteins | sample MGYA00521098_ERZ889217 | MGnify/ENA primary metagenome ERZ889217 (study PRJEB32303, sample SAMEA104408613) | aquatic metagenome | biome: Brackish water; feature: Pelagic; material: water | place: Baltic Sea | collected 2014-06-10T22:04:00 | depth 2,362 m ... | reverse complement strand
ACCATCAATGCCGAACTCATCGTTTTGATAGACAATGCCGAGTTTCTTTCCAGCATGGTTCTCCTTGAGGAATTGAGCGATGATCTTTGCTTCCATAGCATAGGAAGGAAGGACCATAAATGATGTTGGATAGCTCTTCTTATTTGAAAAGCCGCTAAAGCCAGTGTTTAGGAAGAGGCTTGGGACTCTGCGCTTAGCGAGGCCAACAGATTTGTGAACTGCGGTGAAGTTTGCAGTTCCAAGAGGGCCAACTAGAGCGAAAACTTTATCTCGCAAAATTAATTCATTTGTCTTAGCAATTGCCAACTGTGGTGAGAACTCATCATTTTTCTGAATGAGAGTGACTTTGCGTCCATAGACGCCGCCATTGTCATTGACATATTTGAAGTAAGCATTCATCGCATTGCCGATCTTGTTATAGCCTGGCGATGCTGCTCCAGTTAGAGGCAGAGTGATTCCAAGTTTGATCTCTCTTGCGCTAACGCCCGTCTCTGCGTTTGCTGGAAGCGCTGTTGCTAGGAGAGAGCCAGAGGCAATCACCGCAGCAGCGAGCCAGGTTCGCTTTATACGAGTCTTTCTGATCATTGTTTTCCTTCCATCGAGGGTATGGTCTATCTCTATTAATCTAATTGGTTACTCGCTAGTAACCAATTAATGCGCAGGCTTCTTATGTAGATGCTTACGCAAATTCTCACCTGGTCCATTTGGGGTAAATATCACCGAGAGAATCAGCAATACGCTCACAATTAGACCTGGTAGATAGTTATTTAGTTTATCGGCATCACCTAGCCTGTCGGCAAGAGCCACAGATATCTCAGGAATGAAGACCAAAATTATGGCTCCCAGGACAACCCCAGGAAGGCTTGAGATTCCAGCAAGAACTGCCCCGGTTACCAGGGCAAATGAGAGGGCCAGGCCATATGCCCCAGGGGCCACAAGGCTAATAGTCATCGCCAGAACTGCTCCGGCAAGACCTGCAAGGCCAGAGCTAACGGTAAATGCCAGCACCTTCATTCTTGAAGAGTGAACCCCGCAGAGCTCTGCCGCTAGAGAATTTCCGCGAATTGCTCTCCAAGTGCGACCAAAGCGCGATGAGAGAATATTTGAAGTAATAAATAGAGCAATCAGAGCAATAAAGCTTGCAATCCAGAAGAACCATTTATATTGCGTGAATTCATCACCAAATCTCTCTGGTGGAAAACCAACATCAAAGAAAAGTCCTGGCTCTCCCCCAAGAAAAGCAAATTGATTTGCAATTGCTGGAAGGCCAACAGCTAGCGCAAGAGTTGTTCCTGCTAAGTAAGGCCCCGAAACTCTTGCAGCTGCTGCTCCAAGGAGCGCCCCAAATAGTGATGCAGTAACAATTGCCATTAAGAATGCAAACCAGATCGGAGTACCTAAATTATTTAAAGTAAGAGCTGCGCCATAGCCACCAACAGCCATCATCGCGCCATTACCTAGTGAGACTTGTCCAGAATAACCAGTTAGTAAAACAATTGAAGCAAGTGCGATGGTATACATCGCCATCTGAGCTCCTTGATAGACGCGCAGTTCATCAACGCGATCACCAATGATTAGTAATACCCAACCAATGAGAATAAAGATAGCTATTTTCTTACGCACGGCGGGCCTTGCCTTTGGCCATGATTCCATCTGGCTTAATTAGTAGAACTAAAATCAGAACGCTAAAGCCACCAATAAATACCAGAGAAGTTCCGACATAATTCAAAATAAATGTAAGGCCGATTCCAAGCACAAGAGCTCCGATTACAGAGCCGACCATGCTTTCAAGGCCGCCAATGACAGCTGCGATAAATCCAAAGACAAGTAAGAGATCTAATGAATAAGGAGAGAGGAAGTTATTTGAAGTAACTAACATTCCAGCAACCCCTCCTACTGCTCCTGCAATTGACCATCCAATAGTTCTAGTTCTCGCAGTTCTAATGCCAGCTAATTGAGCAATTTCAGGGGCGTAGGCTGAGGCTCTAAGGGCAAGACCTAAGTTGGTGCGCTGGAAAATATAGGCAACTGCAATAAGAATTATTGAAACTGTTGCAATGATTAAGACATCTAGATCTGAAAATGGAATTGTGCCATCTCCAACGCTAAAGCCATCAGTTGAGGCTGGCGCTTCAATAGATTTAAATTCTCCGCCCCAAGTTAGCCCCACAATACTTCTGATAAGTCCAAGTAAACCTAGAGTGGCAATAACAGGTGCTACAACGGCTGCAGGTCCAGAGGTTGCATGCTTAAAGAGCACGCGCATAAAGAAGTAATCAACGCCTGCTCCAACTAGCGCACCTGCTGCAATTGCAAAGACCAGCCCTAGCCAGAAAATCTCAGATCTAGATGCGATCTCAAAGCCAATATAGGTAGAGAGCATTGCCTGTCCTGCCTGAGCAAAGTTAACAACTCTTGTTGATCTCCAGACTAAGACAAGCGCTAAAGACATAAGGGCATAGATAGATCCTGTTGATAGTCCTATTAATAGAGTCTCAATTACTTTTTGCATCAGTACCCCAAGTAAGCAGCTCGTAGGGCGGGATCATCAATTAGCTCACTGGCTCTGCCTGAGGCAACCACTTCACCAAGGTTAATAATGATTCCGATATCAGCAATCTCTAGCGCGCTCATTGCATTCTGCTCTACCAAAACAACAGTTAAACCAAGTTTTCTTCGAAGTTGATCAATAGTTGCAAATATCTGTTCAATGACAAGTGGGGCAAGTCCAAGTGATGGTTCATCTAGCAATAACAATTTGGGTCTTGAAACTAAGGCTCTGCCAATAGCGAGCATCTGCCGCTCGCCGCCTGAGAGAGAGTCAGCGCTCTGGCTCATTCTCTGACCTAAGACTGGAAAGAGCTCCACAACCTCAGCAATTGCTGCGCTGGTATCGCTCTTATTGCTCCGCCAAATTCCACCTAAAATCAGATTCTCTTTAACGCTTAGCTCTGCAATTACAGATTTGCCTTCAGAGACATGGCTAATACCTCTTCTTACTAGCGCATCAGGTCTTGCGCCAAGGATTTCTCGTTCATTCCACTGCGCGCTTCCTGAAGTTTGATTATTTAACCCAGAGAGCGCGCGAAGCAGTGTTGTCTTTCCAGCGCCATTTGAACCAATAACTGCTGCAAGTTGGCCAACCTCAACGCTAAAAGAGACTGCGCGAAGAGCCTCAATTGCTCCATGGGAGACGCTAAGTCTATTAACTACCAATCCACTCATGACTTGGCCTTTGATTTAGTTCCAAGATATGCCTGGATAACTGCTTCATTATCTCTAACCTCTGCTGGAGTTCCAGATGCAATGATTTCTCCAAAGTTTAAAACATAGATTCGATCACAGACTGACATAACAACATCCATATGATGCTCAACGATAATTATTGAGGTGCGAGATTTGAGATTATTTATAAGGCTATTTAGCCATTCAATATCTTGCGGCCCTAGTCCTCCAGCAGGTTCATCAAGTAATAATATCTCTGGCTCTGCTACTAGAGCTCTAGCGATAGAAACTCGCTTAGTATCAGGATAGGCAAGAGTGTCAGCTCTTCTATCAGCAACTGCGCCAACATAGACCCGCTCAAGCGCTGCTTGCGCTCGCTCCTTTAATCGCTTTTCATCTTTATGGTTTGTTCCAAAGGCAGCGCGCATTAAACCTGATTCAGCAAACTTACTAGCCCCAATCATCACATTGTCATAGACAGTTAAATCTGGAAAGAGACCAACACCTTGCAGAGTTCTAGCGATTTTTAGCTTTGCCAATTTATAAGGCTTAGGCCATTTAATTTCCTTGCCATTTAAAGAAAGAGAGCCAGAATCTGGTGTGACAAGTCCGCAGAGAGCATTAAAGACTGTAGTTTTTCCAGCGCCATTAGGGCCGATAAGTCCTAGGACTTCGCCCTTTCTTAATTCAAAGTTGACGCCATTAAGAGCTTTTAGGCCACCAAAATTAACTGAGAGATCATTAACAGAGAGCACAACGCCTTCTGTCATGCGCCCTCCTTTAGCCTTGATAGATCCGCTTTACTCTAGCTGCTATTCGCGTAACGATCTCATAATTGATCGTTGCGCTAGCGCTAGCCCACGAATCGGCGGTGTAAGAACTTGCCGAAGTATAACTATCAGAAGGATTACTTCCAATAATGTATGCCCAATCTCCAGCCTTTGCTGAGCTATCTCTGCCTAAATCAACCACAAATTGATCCATTGATACTCGCCCGATGATTGGCGCTCGCTTATTACCTACCAGTACTCCAGCGCTGCTATTTGCATTTCTTGGAATTCCATCCGAATAACCCATTGCAATAACTCCAAGTTTGGTATCAACTTTTGTTATAGCACTTCCTCCATAACCAACCTGAGAGCCTGCTGGGATGTCTTTAACTAAATGAATTCTGGCACGGATACTCATTGCAGGTTTTAAATTTAGTTTTTCAGAACTTCCCATATGTGAAAAATCTGGTGATAGCCCATAAATCGCAATACCTAAACGAAGTAGATCAAAATGTGAATCAGCATCATTTATTGCAGCTGCAGAATTACTTAAGTGAATTACTTCAGGAGTAATCCCAACGCTCTTTGCCTCTGCTACTGCGCTTTTAAAGTTCTCTAATTGCTTATTGTTAAATTCATGTCCTGCCTCATCAGCTCTTGCAAAGTGCGACCAAATACCAATAACTTTAATGAGCCCAGAGTCTTGATAAGCCTTGGCGCTGCTTACCAATTCACTCCACTCATTAAGCGCTCCGCCGCGAGACATTCCAGTATCAACTTCTAGATGAACCCTGGCGCACTTTCCTAAAGATCTTGCAGCGCTAGTTATCGCTTCAAGGTGAGCAAGAGATGGAATTGCAATATCTATATCTTCACTGATAGCAGATGCGAAATCATCTGTGACTGGAGTTAGCCAAGCAATAATCGGCGCGTTTATCCCGCCCTGTCTTAGGGCTTTTGCCTCTTCAAGTAACGCAACCCCTAGCCAGCTAGCGCCAGCGCTTAGGGCGCTCTTCGCTACCGGAAGTAGGCCATGGCCATAACCATCTGCTTTGACTACAGCAAGCGCTGGTTTACCACTTTTAGCCATTAGGTATTTGATGTTTTCTCTAATAGCTCCAAGATCTATAAGTACCTCTGCTCTATTTTCCATAGTTAATCGCTACTCTTACTTAAATGTCTATGAGGGCTGGCGAGTAGAGGGAATAAAGCGATCAATTGCAACCACTAAAACCAAAATAGCTCCACCTAGAAACATTCCACCAAGAAGATCGGTAAACCAGTGGGTATTGCGAAGAAGGGAAACAGCACCTACTGCAATAGTTATAACAGCTACCAACCAATAGAGCTTTAAACCCTCAAAAGGAGCTCTATGGGTATAACGAAAGATGATGTAGGCAAAGAGCCCCCATGTAACTAGCGCATTTGAAATATGGCCGCTGGGATATGCCATCCCATCACTAAACATACAGATATCAAAATCTTCTTTTGCTTTACATCTTCCAAAGAAAATCTTAGAAGCGCCAACAAAGATATTTAAGAATACTAGCGATAGAAAAGCTAGATTTAGCGGTCTAAAGGACTTAAACCGTCTACTAATTAAACCTACCGCTACTAAAAGGATAAGAGCGGTAATCCATCTAAGACCTAGGTCATCGATTCGAAGAACTAGAAAGTTAGTAAATCCAGATAGCTTAGGGCGGCTTAAATCTGCAACGAATTGATCAAATCTATATAACAGGCCCTTATTTATGACATCAAGAGTCACTAAAACAAAGCCAAGAAGCAATACCGCACACCATGTCAGGGCGACATTCATCTCCTTGCGACGGATCTCAATTCTTTGATCAACTACATCACCAAAGAGGCTACTAGGACCACTCATTCCACTGTCACCGATTTAGCTAGATTTCTTGGCTGATCGACATCATTTCCCCTTGCAACGGCCATCTCATAGGCAAAGACCTGCAGAGGAACTATTGCAAGTATTGATTGTAATAATTCATCACAGCTTGGAATTCTAATAACATGTTTTAGATCAAGAGAGGTTGAAGCATCTGCAATAGCAATCACATTTGCTCCGCGGGCTCTAACTTCCTGAATATTACTAAGCATCTTTTCTGATATCGCGCTAGATGCCGGAGGCAAGATTGCAATTACTGGTGTTCCCTCTTCAATAAGTGCAATCGGTCCATGTTTAAGCTCTCCGCCGGCAAAACCTTCAGCATGCATATAGGCCAGCTCCTTTAATTTAAGAGCCCCCTCTAGCGCTGCTGGATATCCCACATTTCTTCCAAGAAAGAGAACTGAAGTTGCATCTTTAAAGCCTCTAGTCATCGCACGAAGTGGCTCAACAGTTTCTAATATCTCCTCAACTTTATTTGGTAGCGCAAGTAACTCAGCAATGATCTTTGCAATCTGCGCGCTACTTAAGCTCTTATTATTCTGCGCCAAATAAAGAGCAATTACTTTAAGCGCCACAATCTGTGTTAGCAGCGCCTTAGTGGATGCAACCGCAATCTCAGGGCCTGCATGGGTATAAAAGACTGCATCAGATTCTCTAGCAATTGATGATCCCATCGTGTTGCAGATAGATAGCGTTGCAGCGCCGAGTTCTTTGGCATGACGAGCAGCCATCAAAGTATCCATAGTCTCGCCAGATTGAGAGATTGTTATTACTAATGTTTTAGCGGTAAGAAAAGGTTTTCGATATCTAAACTCAGAGGCAAGTTCAACATCAACAGCAATCTTCGACCATTGCTCGATGGCATATTTTCCAATGAGCCCTGCGTGATAGGCCGTGCCGCAGGCTAAAATCAAGATTCGATCAATATCTAGATTAAGGCTTGCAAGCTCGCTGCAGATTACCTTTGAGTCATTACTAAATCTTCCAAGAAGAGTTTCAGATATCGCTTTTGGCTGCTCGAAGATCTCCTTGAGCATAAAGTGGGTATATCCCCCGCGCTCTGCAGCCTTTGCATCCCAGGTAATTTCAAAAGGCTTAGCACTTACTTGCTTGCCATCTAAATCTGTAACTAGAACAACATCAGGGCTTACCTGCACTACCTGATCTTGTCCTAGCTCTAAAGCGCTCTTGGTATGAGCAATAAATGCAGAGACATCGGAGGCTAGAAAGTTCTCGCCCCTGCCAAGTCCCACAACTAGAGGTGAATTACGCCTTGCACCAACTATCACCTCAGGGCTATCAGATGAGATAGCAAGGAGAGTAAAAGAGCCGCGAAGCCGCTTGCACACCTTGCGCATCGCATCTGCCAAGTCTTTGCTCAAATTAAACTCATCACTTAATAGATGAGCAACAGATTCAGTATCTGTCTGAGATGAGAACTTATGTCCACGCTTTTCTAACTCAGCTTTTAGTTCTATGTAATTTTCAATAATTCCATTATGAATAACAGCAACTTTCCCATCACTTGAGATATGTGGATGGGCATTTTCATCAGTTGGTCCACCATGGGTTGCCCAACGAGTATGGCCGATTCCACTTAGAGAATCTGCATGATCTGAAGTTAGCGCGCTCTCTAAATTACTTAACTTTCCAGCGCGCTTAGCCACAATTAATTTCTCGCCTGCTTTGCCAGTAAGAGCAATACCAGCTGAGTCATAGCCCCGGTATTCCAACTTGCGAAGCGAATCAATCACCATTGAAAGGGCAGGTGAGGCTCCGGTATAACCGATGATTCCGCACATTTAAATTTGCTCCCTTAAAGTGAGAGCTCTGATTTTACTAGCGTTGCCAGTTCTGAGGCTAATTCTTGAGCAAGAGATAGATCTTGGGCCTCAATCATCACTCTAATTAGGGCTTCAGTGCCTGAGGCGCGTAGTAATACTCGCCCCTTATCTGCCAATCTCTGCTTCGCATCACCTACCGCCTTAGCAATGACTTGGTTTGATGCTAATTTTTCTTTAGCCACTCCTGAGACATTGATAAGAACTTGCGGATAACGCTTCATAAAAGAAGCTAGCTCACTTGCACTCTTCCCACTCTTCTTAAGTTTTGAAATTAGCTGAAGCGCAGTCAATAAGCCATCGCCAGTATTTGCATACTTACTCATGATTATGTGGCCTGATTGCTCTCCTCCTAGAAGATGTCCTCCAGCTAGCATCTCCTCTAAGACATAGCGATCACCAACAGCTGTTGCAATGAATCCAATACCTTTTTCTTCCAGAGCTTTAATCAGCCCAAGATTTGTCATAACAGTTCCCACAACAGTCTTTGTTGGTAGCTCCATATCTTGAGCAAGAATTCCTAATATGAAATCACCATCGATAACTGAACCTTTATCATCAATAGCTAGGACGCGATCTGCATCGCCATCATGAGCAATTCCAATATCTGCCCCCTCACCTTTAACAGCTTCAATTAAATTCTCTAGATGAGTAGAGCCGCAGCTATCATTAATATTTAAACCATTTGGAGATGCTGATATAGCAATAACCTCTGCTCCAGCTCTTTTAAGAAGTTCAGGTGCTACAAAAGAGGCAGCTCCATTGGCGCAATCAACAACTACTTTTATCCCACTTAAATTGCCATCAAGGCTCTTTAAAAGATTTTGGATATAACTCTCTTTAGCGCCTAAATCTTCAATTACACTTCCTGCTCCATTCGAGCTCTCTACTGCCTGCCCTAATACGCTCTCAATCTTTGCTTCAATTTGATCGGCTAGCTTTGAGCCAGTTCTATCAAAGAACTTAATTCCGTTATCACTAGCTGGATTATGAGATGCGCTGATCATTACTCCAAGATCTGCACCTCTATCTTTAACAAGAAATGAGATAGCAGGGGTTGGAAGAATTCCAACTCGATAAACATCAATACCGGCACTTGATAGCCCGCGGCAGATTGCCTCCTCTAAATACTGCCCAGAGGCTCTTGAATCCTGGCCAACAATTGCAGTTGGGCGATGGCCAGCAAATTCACCAAGATCTGCCAGAACTGATGCAGCAGCAGTTGAGAGATTAAAAGCTAGCTCAGCGGTGAGATCAACGCCAGCAACGCCTCGGACACCATCGGTGCCAAAGAGCGCCATTTTTCCTTCTTTGCTAATTAACGCTTGCTGTATTGAGAACGCTTACGTGCTTTCTTTAGACCATATTTCTTACGTTCAATCACGCGAGCATCACGGGTTAGGAATTTTGCCTTCTTTAAAGCTGGGCGATTTGCATCAGTATCAATCTCATTTAGAGCCCTTGCAACACCTAAGCGAAGCGCTCCTGCTTGACCTGAAATTCCGCCGCCATCAATACGGGCAATAACATCGTATTTGCCCTCAGCGCCAACGGTGCGAAGTGGCTCTGATACTGCCTGTTGGTGAACTTTATTTGGGAAGTAAACTTCTAAATTCTTATTATTAACAATCCAGCGACCAGTTCCTGGGGTTAGACGAACGCGAGCAACTGCTTCCTTACGACGACCGATACCTGCGCCAGCTGCAATTACAGCAGCGCGATTAGTTGCAGCAGCGGGTGTTGCAGAGCTAAAGGCGGTTGCGTTCTCTTCTTGTTCGCTCATCTTTTACTTACCAACCTTTGTCTGATCGATCTGGGTAAATACATATGGAATTGGTCCTTGTGACCCATGAGGATGTTCGGCGCCAGCATAAACTTTTAACTTAGAGGCCATCTGCTTGCCCATAGAGTTCTTAGGAAGCATTCCCTTAATTGCCTTTTCAACAGCGCGAGTTGGGAACTTCTCCATTAATTGTTCATAGCTGCGCTCTGTTAAACCGCCTGGATATTGTGAGTGCTGATAAGCCATTTTGTTAGCCATCTTTGATCCAGTCAAAACGATTTTCTCGGCATTAATTACGATTACAAAATCTCCCATATCCATATGAGGAGCAAATGTTGGTTTATGTTTTCCGCGAAGCAAGACAGCAGCATGGCTAGCAAGGCGACCAAGTACGACATCAGCGGCATCAATTACATACCATTGACGCGCAACATCCTTTGGGGTCGGTGAAAAGGTGCGCACGGGCAGACTCTCTTTCTTCTTACTTTTCTATTTAGTGCCGCTCCACAGCTAGCGGAGACAGAAGGCGAAGATTACCTGCACTACCCAAAGGGGTCAAAATCGAGCCTGATTAATGGCTCCAGACTGGTTCAGGGCTCTCATAGACCGCGCCCTCTGCGCCAAATATTAGAAATCTAGTAAATCCTCTAGCAAACCAGCGATCATGAGTCACAGCGATAACAGTTCCTTGATAAGTATCAAGTGCTCGCTCTAGCGCTTCAGCACTTGCCAGATCTAAGTTATCGGTTGGCTCATCAAGTAATAACAAAGTATCGCCGGCAAGTTCTAATAATAAAACTTGGAAACGCGCCTGCTGTCCGCCAGATAAAGATGTGAATTGCTGCTCTGCCTGTTGGGCCAATTCATATCTACCAAGAACAGATTTAGCTGCCCCTAATTGCAAGGAGTTTTCCTGCCATAAAATCTCTAGCAAAGTCTTTCCTACAAATTCAGGATGAGCATGAGTCTGAGCAAAGAAACCTGGAATAACTCTTGCGCCGAGTTTAAATTCGCCGCTATATCTAACGCTCTCATCACCTGAGAGCCTTCTTAAAAAGTGAGATTTTCCAGAGCCATTCTTTCCAAGAATTGCTACCCGATCTTGATAATAAATTTCAAAGGTAAAGGGCTCAGTGAGATTTTCTAGCGTTAAATCCTTACAGGTCACTACGCGCTCGCCAGTTCTCCCGCTCTTGAGATTAACCTTCACATCTTGTTCTAGGGGCGGCGGAGGCGGCGGGCCGAGCTCTTCAAACTTTCTAAGCCTAGTTTGCATCGCTCGATATCTTGAAGCCATATCTGGCGATGAAGCTGCTTGCCATTGCAGAGTTAGAACTAGTTCTTTTAGACGCTTATGTTCATCTTGCCAGCGCTCTAGTACTTGAGCGAATTGAGCATTACGAGCTTTTCTTGCATCATGCCAAGTATTAAAGCCCTCACCATGAATCCAGGCGCTATTGCCAGTAATACCTTGTTCAAGAGTGACAACTTTGGTAGCAGTTGCAGCTAATAACTCACGATCATGGCTAATAAAGAGGATTGTCTTCTTTGAAATCCTTATCTGCTCCTCAAGCCATCTCTTTGCTGGAACATCAAGATAGTTATCCGGCTCATCAAGGATTAATACCTCCTCAGGGCCACTTAATAAAACCTCTAGAACTAACTTCTTCTGCTCTCCTCCAGAGAGTGAATTAACTAATCGATCAGATACTCGATCAAAGCTCTTTGATAGCGCGTTATTAACAGCAATATCCCAGAGCACCTCTTGCTCATATCCCCCAGCATCTCCCCAATCGGCAAGTGCTTGGGCATATGCCATCTGCTGCCTCTCAGAGTTATTTGCCTCCATCTCACTTTCAGCCTCTTTAAGTTTCTCTGCAGCTTGTCTAATTCGAAGCGGTGATACTGAAATTAATAAATCTCTCACCGTTGATTCATCTCGAATCGAGCCAATAAATTGGCGCATCACGCCAAGGCCGCCATTAATAATTATCTGACCAGCATCAGCAGTTATATCCCCTGCAATCATTCGAAATAAAGTTGTCTTACCAGAGCCATTAGGGCCAATCAGGGCAACCTTTGATCCCTCGCCAACCCGGAAGGAAACATCGCTAAGTAATACCCGGCCATCTGAGAGGGCATACTCAATTCCAACTACATTTATCTGCCCCATTTACTCTTCATCTCTTCTGCGAGCTGTTACTTTAAAACGAGCTTCAAGTAAATCATCGGCTGGATACTCAATAGCAATAAGTGTTAACCCTCTTGCTGGAAAGACCATGCTCTCACTAACTCTAGTTTTATTGGCAAGTAGCGATGAAATCCACTCTGGCTCAAAGCGAGACTCTCCAACACAGACTACTGCTCCAACTAGATTTCTCACCATTGAATAACAGAAAGCATCAGCGGTAACTCTTGCAAGAAGGGTTGAATCAGCCATTCTCTGCCAGCTAAATTCCTCGAGCCTTCTTAAGGTAGTTCCAGAGCCGCCAAGCTTACAAAATGTTGCAAAATCATGATCTCCAAGCAATCTCCTACTAGCCTCATTTAACCTACTTAAATCAAGGTGTCGATACCAAGGAGTGATATCAAATCTCTTTAACGGATCGATATCTTGCTGACCATCTGCAATCTTATAAATATAAGTTCGCCGAAGAGCAGAGAAGCGGGCATGGAAATGATCTGGAGCCCTGCTAACTGCTCTAACTACTATCTCCTGGCTTAACATTCTATTGAGGCGATATTGCAGATCTTGAGTGTTCCAAGGATTTCCATATTTATCTCGCTCTGGCAGATCAAAGTGAGCAACTTGCTTGCTGGCATGAACACCAGCATCTGTTCTTCCTGCAACAATTAAATCAACTCTATTTCGAACTAAACCGCTAAGAGCGACTTCCATCTCACCTTGAATAGTTCTCTGATCTGGCTGCTTTGCCCAACCACTAAAGGCGCTTCCATCATAGGAAAAATCAATCCTAAAACGAAGAAACCCACTCTCAACTTTGAGAGTGGGTTGCTCCATTGACACTTCTTTTTTTACTTTTAGTTAGGAAGAGCTACTCCGCTTTGGCGGCGGCAGCCTTCTTCTTTGGCGCTGCCTTCTTAGCTGCTTTCTCTGCCTCATTAACTACCGCTTTCTTAGCAGGAGTTCCTTCAGCTATTACTTCAATGATTGCCATAGGAGCGTTATCGCCCTTACGTGGACCAATCTTGGTAATTCTTGTGTAGCCACCATTTCTGGATTCAAAGCGTGGCGCAATCTCAGTAAAGAGAGTATGAACTACGCCCTTATTTGAGATAGCGGCCAATACTTGGCGACGAGCAGCTAGATCACCCTTCTTGGCAGTGGTGATTAACTTTTCAGCAAGTGGACGCAGACGACGAGCCTTAGCTTCGGTGGTGCGAACTTTGCCATTTTCAAAGAGTTGCTCAGCAAGAGTTCTAAGGAGCAATCTTTCATGGGATGGACCGCTTCCAAGACGCGGACCTTTAGATGGACGTGGCATTAGCTCTCTCCTTAGACCTGGTCGTCGGAGTAATCGACGCCATAGTTCTGATGTTGTGTCGGATCAAAGCCAACTGGTGAATCCTTAAGTTGCAAGCCCATTGAGACAAGCTTTGCCTTAACTTCATCAATTGATTTTGAACCAAAGTTACGGATATCTAATAGATCTGCCTCACTACGTGAGAGAAGCTCTCCAACGGTATGGATTCCTTCGCGCTTTAGGCAGTTATAGGAGCGAACTGTTAGATCTAGATCTTCGATTGGAAGAGCAAGATCTGCAGCAAGTGCTGCATCTTGAATAGATGGTCCAAGATCAATTCCTTCAGCTGCGTAATTAAGCTCATGAGCAAGACCGAAGAGCTCAACAAGAGTCTTTCCAGCAGAAGCTAGAGCATCTCTTGGGCTCATAGAACGCTTTGTCTCAACATCAACAATTAAGCGATCAAAGTCTGTTCTCTGCTCAACGCGAGTTGCTTCAACCTTATAGGTCACACGAAGCACTGGTGAGTAGATGGAGTCAACTGGAATACGACCAATCTCTGCTCCTACCAACTTATTCTGCACCGCTGTGACATAGCCACGGCCGCGCTCAATAGTTAGTTCAATTTCCACATTCGCCTTGGTATTTAAAGTAGCGATATGAAGATCTGGGTTATGAATTGCAACTCCAGTTGGAACAGCAACATCTGCGCCAGTAATTACCCCTGAGCCATTCTTGCGAATATAGGCCACAGATGGCTCATCATTTTCAGATGAAAGAACTAAGTTCTTGATATTTAAAACGATATCTGTCAGATCCTCTTTAACGCCTTCTAAAGTGGTGAACTCATGCAAGGCTCCAGCAACGCGGATGCTTGTGACAGCCGCTCCTGGGATAGATGAGAGCAGGGTTCGACGTAGTGAATTTCCTAGGGTGTATCCAAAGCCAGGCTCCAACGGTTCAATTATGAAACGGGAACGGCTCTCGTTTACTACTTCCTCGGATAGTACGGGGCGCTGTGCAATTAGCACTTCTTTCCTCCATTATCTTGAGAGATCCACTATTTGATCTCTCACTTAGTACCTACTTTTATGAAGTTTTTAAATCCTTGCTAGCCAGATGATTAATAAGGCAGATCGCTCTGCCCTATCAATTACTTGGAGTAAAGCTCAACGATAAGTTGTTCCTGAACTTGAGTATCGATAATGGCGCGAGTTGGTTGACCATGAACGATGATTCTCATCGAAGATGGCACAACTTCAAGCCAAGCCGGTACTGACTTCTCACCAAATTCAGCAGATGCAACAATGAATGGAGTTAGGTCTTGCGACTTTGTTCTCACATCAATGATGTCGAATTGGCTGACATGGAAAGATGGAATATCAACTTTGCGACCATTAACCAGAATATGTCCATGACGAACAATCTGGCGGGCCATATCGCGGCTCTTTGCAAAACCAGCGCGATAGATCACGTTATCTAGACGAGTCTCTAGAAGGACAAGAAGGTTCTCACCAGTCTTGCCAGCTAGACGACTTGCTTCGGTGTAATAGTTACGGAATTGTTTTTCCAATACACCGTAGATACGCGCGCATTTCTGCTTCTCACGCATCTGGAGTAAGTACTCAGATTCCTTCGCTCTTGCTCGACCATGTTGTCCTGGTGGATAAGGGCGTGACTCAATTGGACACTTAGGTCCATCGCACTTCGAGCCTTTGAGGAAAAGTTTCACTTTCTCGCGGCGGCATCTCTTGCAATCTGCTCCTGTATAACGGGCCATGTTCTCTTCTCCCTTCCTTATACTCGACGTGGTTTACGTGGACGGCAGCCGTTATGAGCAAGAGGTGTGACATCAGAGATGGCACCAACTTCTAGCCCAGCTGCTTGTAGTGAACGAATTGCAGTCTCGCGTCCTGAGCCTGGGCCCTTGACGAAGACATCAACTTTCTTAACTCCATGCTCTTGCGCCTTCTTAGCGGCAGATTCAGCAGCTAGCTGCGCAGCAAAGGGAGTTGATTTACGTGAACCTTTAAATCCAACTTGGCCAGATGATGCCCAAGCAAGAACTGCTCCAGATGGATCAGTGATAGTCACGATGGTGTTGTTAAAAGTGCTCTTTATATAGGCATTTCCAAGGGCAACGTTCTTCTTCTCTTTCTTACGTGCCTTTACTTTTGCCTTAGGGGCAGCAGCAGTAGCTGCAGCTTTAGCTTTTGGCGCGGCCATTACTTGGTCTCCTTCTTCTTACCAGCGATGGCAACGCGTGGACCCTTACGAGTACGTGCGTTGGTATGGGTGCGCTGACCACGAACTGGAAGCCCCTTACGATGGCGAATTCCTTGGTAGCACTGAATTTCAACTTTGCGACGAATGTCGCCTGCAATCTCACGGCGGAGATCACCTTCGATCTTGTAATTAGCCTCTAAATATTCACGGAGCTTAATTAGATCGGGCTCTTGTAGATCTTTTACTCGAACATCTGGTGAGACGCCGGTTGCAGCAAGAGTTGCTTGCGCGCGGGTCTGGCCAATGCCGAAGATATATTGAAGCGCGACCTCAAGCCGTTTTTCACGCGGCAGATCGACGCCAACTAGACGTGCCATCTATAACTTCTTTCCATAATCTGAAAGTCCTCCGCAACGCCTATCCAGAGAATTTTCTCTGGCTCCCGCTTTCAGTCAGGAGGTCAGTAATTTCTTACTGTCGCGCCACGCGTTCTTATATTTAGTTTTTTTAAACCAGGTTTAACCCTGGCGTTGTTTATGACGGAGATTGTCGCAAATAACCATAACGCGACCATTACGACGAATGACTTTGCACTTATCGCAAATCTTCTTCACGCTTGGTTTAACCTTCACGATCAGACTCCCTTTCTTACTTATACCGATAAATGATGCGACCTCTGGTGAGGTCATATGGACTAAGTTCTACAATCACACGATCTTCAGGCAAGATACGAATGTAGTTCTGTCGCATCTTCCCGCTGATATGTGCAAGAACTTTATGTCCATTGGTGAGCTCTACGCGAAACATCGCATTCGGTAGCGCTTCAGCTACAGTGCCTTCGATTTCGATTGCACCGTCTTTTTTAGCCAAGCGTTAACCTCGTTTTGTTTGCCTCGAGCCCTCATTTGGGCAGAGGGGGAGTTTATGAGAGGGGGTTGGAAAAGGGAAATTCGCGCCTAAAGCCCAACGTAGGTGATGACAATTAAGGCAAATCCCCCGCAGGCCACCCAGGCAATTAGCCCTAAAACAAGAGGTTTTGCCCCAAGGGCCTTAATCGATGCCCACTTCACCGAAAGGCCCATACCTAACAAACCAAGAGATAAGAAGATCTTTGAACTCTCTTTTCCTATATTTATTGCGCTCTCTGGAAGTGAGAGGGCATTAACAATTAATGCGCAGGCAACAAAGCCAATGACAAATACAGGGGTGGCGCTCTTTAAGGATCTCTTCTCACTAGTTTTATAAGAGAGCAAGAGAATTAGTGGAATTAGTAGAACAACTCTTGTTAACTTCACAATCACCGCGCTATCAAGAGCGGCAGGGCCCATAAGTGATGCTGTGGCAATAACTTGTCCGACATCATGAACGGCAGCTCCAATCCAAGCACCTGCAGTTGCATCACTTAGCGAGAAGAGATTTGCAAGTGGTGGAATGACAAAAACTGAGAGAGTGCCACAGAGCGCAACAAGTGCCACAGCATATGAAACATCTCGCTCTTCACTCTTTCGAGTTGAACTAATCGCAGCAATTGCAGTTGCGCCGCAGATTGCAAAGCCACCTGCAATAAGAGTTGAGAAAGATTCACTAGAGCCACTTTTCATAGCTGCATATCTAAGACCTAGAAAGACAGCAGCAACAATGATTACTACTGCCAAGAGCCCCTTTGGTCCAACTTCAATGAACTTATCAATTGAGATCTGAAATCCAAGGAGCACTACCCCAAGGCGCAAACATCTCTTTGCTGCAAAGCTTGCTGCCTCTCTACCGCCATCGCCCCAGAGCCCGGTATTTACTAGAGCCAATCCAAAGAGTAGTGAGATAAATAGCGGAGAGATTGCGCCCTGCAATTGACTGATCCCATAGGCCAGAGCAACGAAAATAGAGATAACTGAGAAATATTTTAGATTATTAGTAGTTAATTTCATTAGATATTCTCTAAGCCAAGCTTTTGGCTCCAAGAGTTAAGATCGCTAATTACCGCATCAGCAAGGGTTATCTCGCCGCTTCCTAAATTATTAGGACTTACCCGCTTACTTCCTGGAACTCTTCCTCCGCTAGCGGTAATACTTGCAGCAAGTCCATCAAGCCCATCTTTAGAATCCTTACCAATGCTTGCAGGATTAATAGTTATTACAGTGTGAGAAATTCCCTGCGCTTTTTTATCATCATCTGGATTAAACATATCTGGAACCGCTCTAGATAGAGCTCCTCCGCTAAGGCCAGCTGAGAGTGATTCCACCATCAAGCCAAGTGCAAATCCCTTTGCTCCACCTAGAGGAGCAAGCATTCCCATAAGAGCTTGCTTGGCATCGGTAATTGCTTCACCTTTTTCATCAACTGCCCAGCCCTGCGGAATCGAGCCTCCAGCTTTAGCAGCGCTAGCTATTTTTCCTCTTGCAACAGCAGATGTTGAAAGATCAATAATCATTGGAGGATTTGATGGGATTGCGCAAGCGATAGGGCTGGTGGAAAGAATTGGTGAATTTCCACCAACTGCAGGCATTACCGCTGGGCCATTTGTAAATATCATTGAAATCATTTTTGCATCAAGTGCGGGATAGAGATAAACCCCAAGGGCGCCGCAGTGACTTGAGTTAGCAATTGAAACAAGTGAGATTCCATGTTGCTTAGCTTTATCTACGCCAATCTGCGCGCCATCAAGGAGTTGCCAGTGGCCTAATCCATCTTGGCCATCTAGTGAAATTGTGGAGCCAAATTCTGAAATTACTTTCAATTCAGCCTTTGGATTAACCCCGCCTTGCGTCAATCTCTGCAAGTAGAAAGGAAGTCGCATTAATCCATGGCTGGGATTGCCCCAAACATCAGAGGTGACTATGGCGCGAGCCGTTTTTGCTGAATTAATCTCATTTACTCCAGCTTTAACAAGAAGTGATGTTGCATGCAAGAGAGCTTTATCAACTGAAATTGCCATTACTTTGCCTGCTTTACTGTGCCAACTGCATAACTTTGCACCTGGCCGCCAAGGGCTGCTCTTATCTCACTTACTAAAACTCTATTAATTGCTGCCTGACTCTCATGGGTAATACCAGCGATATGTGGAGCCAAAATAACGTTATCAAGATCAGTAAAGCGCTTATCCTTTGGAGGCTCTTGAGCTCTAACATCAAGGCCGGCTCCTGCAATTACGCCATCTCTTAGAGCTTTCTCTAGGTCAGCTTCGTTAATTACCTCACCGCGGCCCACGCTAATTAGTAGAGCGCTCTTTTTCATCGCAGAGAGCTTCTTGCTATCAATAATCTCTTTAGTCTCACTAGTTGCTGGCAGATGGACAGATATGAAGTCCGAGTTTGAAATAACTTCATCAAGTGAGCTCATCTGGCAATTTATGGAATCTAAATAACTCTGCTCTGGTTTTGCAAAAGGGTCATATGCTAGAACTTTTACTTTAAAGCCTCTTAGAAGTTCAGCAGTTGCTCTAGCCGTTGCTCCAAATCCTAGAAGTCCCCAGGTTTTACCTGAGATCTCAACTCCTGCCTTTCTATTCCATTGCCCCTCACGCGTGCTTGAATCTAATTCAATTAACTTCCTAGAGAGAGCAAGCGCCATAGCTAGCGTCTCTTCACCAACAGCGGTGGCATTAATGCCAAGGGCAGCGCTCACCACCACGCCAAATTCATCGGCAGCTTTTACATCAATATTATCTAGCCCTACTCCAGCTCTTGCAATTATCTTTAAATTTTTGGCAGATGCAATCAAATCTCTACTTACTTGAGTTCGATTTCTCACCACTAGAGCTGTTGCAGTTGCAAGCTTTGCCTTTAGCTCTTCAGCGTTGCTCCAAAGTTCTGGTTCGCGAATTAATGGAAAAGACTTAGCAAGCGCTTCAAATTCTGCGCTCCAAACATCTTCACTAATTAATATCACGAACCAGTCCTTTTTCTTATGGTAATCGAGGGTTATTTCTAGGCGCTGATATAGAGCTTGGTGAAGGTGAATTCGCGATGTCCTAGAGCCTCTGCAGCGCAGAGTCTTCCATTAACAGTTCGCTCAATTACATCCATCATCATGTCGCCAGCTTTGGTCAAGTTATATTCCTGACGCAATAGACCAGATACATCAAGATCAATGTGTTCTGGCATTGATGCAGCGGTCTTCTTATTTGCAGTTAACTTCAAAACTGGCTCAATTGGATTACCAATCACATTTCCTTGTCCTGTTGGAAATAGGTGAATGACAGCCCCTGCTGCCGCCATAAGAGTTACACACTCAGCAGCAGCTGATGAAGTATCCATGAAATAAAGACCTGGCTTATTTCTTGGTGGCGCAACTGCTGGCGCTAGAACGCCGACAACTGGAACAGATCCAGTCTTAGCAATATTTCCTAGAGCCTTCTCTTCGATAGTTGTTAGACCACCTGCGATATTTCCCTGGGTTGGTTGAGAACCAAGTAAGTTGGCACCAGTTGATTCAATTACTTTGATGTAATTGTCATAGGTTGTTTGGAAGAGATTTCGACAGGCATCATCAATACAGCGATCTGCAATTAGATGTTCGCCGCCAGTTAGCTCTGAAGTCTCTCCAAAGAAAACTGTTCCTCCAGCTGCAACCCAGCGATCTACCGCCTCTGATGTTGTTGGACATGAGCCAAGACCTGATGTGGTATCCGACTCTCCACATTTAATTGAAAGAATTAAATCTCCTTCACTTGCGCTCTCACGAGCAATCTCTGATGCATCTTGCAAGAAGACTTGAGCAACTCGCGCTGCATCAGCGATTGTTTGAAGATCGCCTTTACCTTCAATGGAGAATGAAGCAACTGGTTTTCCAGATTTAGCGATGCCATTGGCAACTCTCTGGGTCCAATTAGGTTCAATTCCAATAACTACTACCGCTGCAACATTGCCATTTAGGCCAGTGCCGATAAGTGTGCGGAAAGTTAGCTCAAGATCTTCACCAAATTGCAGACGTCCATAGCTATGAGGCAAGGCAAGAGTGCCTGGCACTACTTTTGCTACCGCTTCAGCGGCAGCATTTGATAAGTCATCAACTGGCAAGATGATGACGTGATTACGGATACCCATCGACCCATCAGGGCGACGGTATCCAGTTAAGCGCGGCTTGCTTCCCATCGATAACTCCTCATGTTGTGTGTGTGAACGTAATCGCCTTTTTTGATTGCTTTAGATGCAATCCCTACTTTAATTCCATATTTAACTATCGCCTCTCCCTCTGCATGATCGCGAAGTGCGAACTTATGCCCTAAGGGAATTGGCTCATTTAATACTGCAGTATGTGCAGTCTGCTCCTTCACTGATAGCCCTTGCAGTGTGCCAGGTTGCAAATCATCATTTGCAACAGCAACTGAATCGCCATCATGGTGGAGGAGAAAATCAGGCACTTTGGCCATCATTACTTCCTTTCCATATCTCGATTACCCGTTATCCCCATCAGATCTTCGCCTTTGCCATAAAGGCATCTAGCTCGCTCTGACTAGGAATTCTGCTCTGTCCATCAAGGCCCCTACATGAAAGGCCTGCCACAGTATTTGCTATCAATACCGCTTCGCTAATTTCCTTATTCCAAACTTGGGCTGCAACAAGTGCGCCATGAAAAACATCGCCAGCACCTAGCGTGCTTAAGATCTCCGTATTAATCGCCGGAACACTTCCAGAGCTAAGGCCATCAGAATAAAGACTTCCTCGCTCTCCCTGCGAAATGACAACAACATTCTTATCTCTTATGGCAGTTGAGGTATCAGTTGTTATATTTTCAGATGGCGCATAGAGATCATAATCACCAGGATTTAGCCCAGGGCTTTGATAACCAATATCTATAGAGAGTTTGGCGCTTCCACCTCTTGTAATCCCCCAACTCTTTATCGCTCCCATCCCAGCTTGATCAACGTGGATCCATTGATATCTGCTGATATCTGCTGGCTTTTTAGGTAGTTGATCATGGGGCATAACCATAATTGCCCGGCTCTGTTCGCTCTTTGAAACAACTATCGTTGCCCGAGCAGTATTGATATTGCTAACTACCTCTACATTTCTAGTATCAACGCCCTCGTTCTTAAGAGTTTCAAAGATAAATCTTCCCTCTTCATCATCTCCAATGACGCAGGCGATTGAAACCTCAATTCCTAGCCTTGCAAGAGTGACTGCCGCTATCGTTGCTGGGCCACCAATTGAGCGCATTGAATCAAGTGCTACAACTCTTTGATTAGCGCTGGGATATTTCTCAACTAAAACGATGTTATCGACAGTTGCAACTCCCACGCAGAGGACTTGGCTCATAGATCACTCTGCTTGCGCAAGTATTGAAACCAGGCATCGCGAGCGTTATGGATGTGTTGAATAATCATTAGGCGAGCAGCTATAGGGTCTCGTCTTTCAATTGCCTCCAGAATCACACCATGCTCCTGCTCTGAACTATCAATACGACCAGGAAGTTTTAAGGTGTTATCCATTGAATGGAACATGATCTCTTGCAAGGTTCCAAGGGTTTGATTTAAGAATTGATTCTGCGAACTTCTTACAATAGTTAAATGAAACTCCATATCTAGGCGCCTTAGATTTTCAAAATCAATTGGACGTTTTGCAATTGCCTCATTTAGAGCCCTTGCTGCCAACTTCATTTCAGCTAATTGCTCATCACTTCGTCGTTCAGCAGCCCATTCAACTGCTGGGGCCTCTAATATCTCGCGCATTTGAAATAGCTCTTCAATGCGATGTTGGGCAGCACGTAGCGATTCTCTTAATCTGACTCCATCTGCTTGATCAAGAACAAAGATTCCAATTCCATGTTTTACTCGCAGGCGCCCTTGAACTTGAAGAATCTGAATGGCTTCTCGCAGAGATGGCCGGCTAATACCAAGGATTTTGGCTAGTTCACGCTCTGCCTCCAAGCGATCCCCACCTTGAAGGCCGCGACTTTCAATGTGATCTAGCAAGAGGCGCACTTGTCCCTGAAGCCTTGGAGGGTTATTAATTATTGGTGTGCTGCTGCTGCTGCTGCTCATTACCCTTTAACCGCTCCAGCCGTTAGGCCCGATACAAATGACTTCTGCATAGCTAGATACATAACAACCATAGGAATTGAGGCAACCATCACTGCAGTGAAAATCATGCTGAAATTAATCGCATATTCTCCGCGGTAATCAATTAAAGCAAGGGGAAGAGTCTTTAGATCTGAGCGGGTAATAAGTAGCAATGGATATAGCAAGTCATTCCAAGTTATCACAAAGAGAAAGATTGCTACTGCTCCCATTGAAGGACGAGAAAGTGGAAGCGCTACTGAGCGATATAGCCTAAAAGGCTTAGCTCCATCCATCGCAGCTGATTCATATATCTCTGTCGGAATCTGGCGGAAGAAGGCTGAGAGTATGAAAATTGAAATAGGCAGAGTGGATGCGACATTTATTATCACTAGCCCATGGAGAGTATTTGTCAGATTTAAAGTCACAAATAATTGATAGATACCAATGATGCTGGTAGCAGCAGGAATTGCTAGACCCATTGTAAAGAGCAGGAGGAGAACTTTTCCACTGACATGAATAATTCTGGCAATTCCAAAGGAGGCAAGGCTTGATATGAAGAGAGTTAATAGAACCGAAAAGAGCGTCACAATGGTGCTATTTTTGAAATTATTAGCTATCTGTCCACCCTCAAGCAGGTTTCGATAATTATCAAAAGACCAACGCTCAGGCAATGCCAATGGCTTGGTCATCAACTCTAGATCACCCTTAAATGAACCAAGGACTACAACTAAGACTGGTATCAGGATTAGAACGGAAAATAACGTTAATCCGAAGGCTCTACCTACTTTATAAATCACGATAGCCTCCTAATACCTAGTCCGTAGCAAGCGGCGCTGAATAGCCGTGAGCACCAAAATGAAGACAATCAAATAAATGGATTGAGTTGCCGCATAACCAAAGCGATATTCATTGAAGGCCGTTAAGTAAATCAAGGTCACCAAAATACTTGATGAGTTATTTGGACCACCTTGGGTCATTGCATAGATTAAGTCGAATGCTCTAAAGGATTGAATCGTTGTATATGCCATTACAACCGCTGTTGTTGGTAGGGCCATAGGCCAGGTGACAGATTTAAATTGCTGCCAACGCGTTGCGCCATCAACTTCCGCTGCCTCATATAACTCTTGTGGGATCTGCTGCAGCCCTGCAATGTAAACAACCATCATCTGCCCGGTATGAAACCAGACTTGCGTAAAAGCTACTGCTCGCAGAGTAATTGTCTCACTGCCTAGCCAATTAAGAGCTAGAAAATCAAGACCAATAGAATTTAGAAAAACGTTTAGAGGTCCAAGGTTTGGTTCATAGAGAAATTGCCAGACCATCGCAACTGATACTGATGAAAGAATTGTGGGAAAGAAATATAGGGTTCTAAGGGCTACAGAGGCCCGAGTGTTTTTAAGAAGAAAAATAGCGAACAAAAGCGAGAGCGCCGTTTGAAAGATAACGACAAGACCAGTGAATTCAATGTTATTTCCAAGTACTTTATAGAAAGTATCATCATTTGTTAGGGATCTAGTAAAGTTTTTAAAACCGATAAATTTTGCTTCCTGCAGACCATCCCATTCACTGAATGCATAACGCAAGTTGGTAAGGGTTGGATATAGGTAGAAAAGGGCATAGACAAGTAGGGCCGGGATTGCCATAAGAAAATATGCACGATCATTTGACCGCGCTAATCGCCCTCGAGGCCCACTTTTTTGGGGCCGAGAGCTGGCGCCCTTTCGAGCGCCAGCTTCGGTTTTACTCATATTGGTACTAGCCCAGCTTCTGCTTGATCAGCTTGGCGCCTTCTTCAAGGGCCTTATCGACAGTTTCTCCGCCGACAATTGCAATCAATGCATCTTCTAGGATGTCACGAACGCCTTGATTCAAGAATGTGAATCGAGGTGCAAGGACCAAGCGCTCTGACATTATGGAGGCAGTGTTGCGTAGGTTCGAATCTGTGTATTCCACATCAAGAACCGTTACATGCTGCTTTGTTCCATTGGCATAAGCTGTTGCAACTTCACCATTTACTAGGTAGGAAATGAAAGCTCTGGCGATTCTCTGCTCAGTTCTTCCTGCCTTTGAATTGATACCGAGGATGAAGGTGTTATTGGTGATACCGGTGTAACGAGCATTAACATCATCAGTGAAGTTAAAGCCAGTCAAGCCCATATTTCCATCCATCTTCTCGTTTAGCTTAACAATTCCACCCATTGAGAATGAACCGGTTGGAAGAATTGGTGACTTGCCAGTAGCAAACAGCGTATTTCCTGCAGCTTCAGTTACACCCTTTGGATTATCTGGGAAGCAACCTGCATCGCGAAGATCCGCATACTTGCCTGCCATGTCTTTGACCCACTTGATTGTGATTGGATCTTTACCAGTATCGATAGCAGAGATTTGAGCATTGAGTTGCGCATCTGTCGAAGCTGTGTTCATTAGAGACGAGTTAATGATCTGTAGTGCTTGTGGACGGAAGGCACCCATCCACGCCATTGGAACATAACCCGCTGCTTTTGCGGTCTTGCAATAAGAAATCCAATCGGAGAACTTCTTTGGAAGCTTCCAACCTTCTTTTTTGAAGATTTCAATGTTGTAGACCGGATTGTTAAATAGTGATTGGTAAGGAATTCCAAGCTGCTTGCCTTGGTATTGGCCAGCGCCCATCATCGACTTGATGACGTTTCGCTTTGCAAACTGCTCGTTGGAAAGATCCTTTAATAGCCCTGCCGTTGCTGCCTGATTGAACTGTGAGCCGCGGAAGGTGGTAACTACTGCTGCTTTTGGATTGCTCCGTACTTTATTAAGCGCAGTGTTGGTGTAATCAGTGGAGTTAGAAATTACCTGAGTAACTTTTACTCCTGGATTTAGGTCTTGGAAGTCAGCAATAATCTTGTCGAAGATTGCTTTATCTTCTGCGCGCCAGTGCCAGAACTCAATGGAGCCACGTGGGGCTCTCAAAGGCCTGATTGGCGCAAGGTTTGAATCAGATAGCTTGACTTTTGCCCAGACTAAACGACCGGACTTATTCTCTTTACAAACTAGAGAGGTCGACTTTGTTCCAGTTGACTCTCCTTCAGTAGTGCACTTTGCACCGAGAGCTTCGCCAGCGGCAAAGCTTGCAGTGACAGGCACTATTGTTGCTGAGATTGCAAATAAACCTGCAATCATAAGCTTGAACGCTTTTGCGCCCATTTCTTTTTTCATGCTTTCTCCTTATTCGAGGGTCTGTGGTGAATCATTTGATTACCACTCGGTTAGCGGAATGGCCAAATATTCCGCCATCCTGCGGACTTCTGCTCGTATGTCTCTCCAAGCCACAACTGTGTGATGAGGAAATCCATTATGGATTAACCCATTAATCAGTTGCCGTGCTGGCGCAGATGTACGAACTGTTGCGGTATTACCTTGGAACCGATTAGGAGCAGATAGTGATTCACCACTAGTCATTACTAATCGGAGTTTGCTCTGATTTGCTGGATCGATATCGGTATCCAGCCTTACCAGAACAACCGGACCGGTCTTCAAGGGGAAGTTACCGGCCACACCTAGCTTTCTATTGCAGTGTATGAACTGCGTTGCATTATCAGGATCAACAGCGAGAGTGGTTGCAGCAGAACCACAATGCCAGATCCGAATAATGTTCTCATCTTCTTCTAAATCCACGGTATCTACTAAGTAATTTGTTCCAGAGCCAAGCGCCTCTAATAGCAGCATAGTTACGGCGCCATAGACATCTCGCTCGCAGGCCGCAGGAGTTCCACTGGTTGCCGTTCTTCCCATCGCCCCGCAAGGACAAGCTCCTAAATCGACTGCAAAATCAGGCCAGCAGCGCATAGCAATTGCTGATAAATCATTAGCCCTTATCCAGTTATCTAAAGCAACCCTAGTGCTGGCATTAACTCGAGCCTCTCTCTCTGGAACATCTTTAAGGGAGGGCTGAGCCTGACAAGCATCTTGATATTCTGCACTCTCTTGATCAAGTGGCACAGCTGCAATATCTGCAAAGATTTCAGGGATAGATTTATTGATAACACTTAAGCCAAATGATTTCTTTAGCGCCTCTTCATCATAGGTGCAGGGAGTAAAACCAGCTGGCGCATCACCAATTGCCCCAATAGTTAAACCATTTAACTTAGAAAGAGCTGCTTTAACATTTTCTAAATCTGCTAATTGACCGTTAATTTTCTGCGGTTGACCAACATCTGGCATCTTCCCAGAGAGAGCAGATGAGAGAGCATCCCTTACATGCGCCTCATCAGGATTTCCATGAAGATGAGTAATTCTCTTTCCATTTACTCGAAGTGCATGTGCTGCAAGATTTGATCCGCACATTGAGTTAAGTAGAAGTCGATCTCCTATCTCACCAAATTCTCTAACTGACCATAAGAGCACATCGCCTGAAACTTTGGAAAGAAGAGATACAGCTGCTGAGGCATCTGCAAAAGATGCATTAAAGAGAATATACAACTTCTCATCAGATTTAAGATTTGCTTCAGCGCTAGCAGTATCCTCTGGAGTCATTACAAGTGATGTTGGGCCATTTACAGTAGCTCCAATATCACTTAAGAGATCACGGGCAGAATCAAAGAACTTCTGCGCAGCTGAGACATCAAATGTTGGACGAGCAAGAGGAATCAGAGTGCAGCTAGACATTAATTCCACCCCGCAGGCAGTACTTCACTCATTGATACCGGGCGCCCCTGGGCGATACTCATCTGAGAAGCAAGGCCTGATGCAACGCTTCTAAGGCCATCCTCCAGGCTCACATCTGGGCCTTTTCCGCTCTTAATCGCGTTAAAGAACTTTAAGTGTTCAAGATATGAAGCCCCATAATGAAATCCATTGTATTTAATGCTCTCATCCCAAACTTTTCTTGATTCAACCTTTGGCTTTGAAGCATCATGGCTCCACTGCTTGAAGTTTCCAACCGCGCTTCTCTTTCCATATCGCAGCTCAAGTGATGGAAGAAATGATTCAACTTTGCCTTCACTTCCTGTTACTGAGATATGTTCTTTATCAACGGTATTTTCAGCAAACATACAGAGATCTAACATCGCTCTTGTTCCACTTGGATATTCTAAAATCACATAAGCGCTATCGAGCATATCTGCCTTAACTCCCTCATAGCTCTCATCGAGGTAATTAACTCTCTGCCCACCTGATGCAAAGACTCGAGTTGGGCGCTCCTTAGCGATGTGATCCATAAGATTAAAATAATGACAGCACTTCTCAACAAGTGTTCCGCCGGTTTTAGATGTGAATCGATTCCAATTACCAACTTTTGGATAGAAAGGCTCGCGATGCTCTCTAATAGAGACCTGTTGAACTTGGCCAACTCCCCCGCCATGGACAATAGAGATTAACTCCGCAACTGGCGGCATATAACGATATTCAAGGCCCATCCAAACCAGGCCACTTCTATTCTTTGACCACTCAATGACTTTTAGACAATCATCAACTGTGGTGCAGAGCGGTTTTTCAATAAAAACATGAAGCGATGTTTTAAGCACATCTTCCAAAATATCAACGTGAGTAAAGTTTGGGGTAGCGATGATTACTACATCCACTAGGCCTGAATCTAGAAGCTGTCTATGATCAGTAAATACTTTTACTGATTCTCCTAATTGCTTGATAGCTAAATCTCTTGAGCCAGAATCTGGATCGCTAATTGCAGTAACTGATGCGCCCTCTATGAAAGATAAGTTTTCGGCATGCTCACGGCCCATGGCGCCAATGCCGATGATTCCGTAGCGGAGCATGAAGAGAAGACTTCCTTCCAGCCTATTGTGAGTGGTCTGACCACCTGAACGGCCCCAGTCTTATGTCCGAAACGAGCCTGGTCAACGCTTTTTTACCTCTTTTTTATAACGTTTAGGTCAAGGGCGAGCGATATCTGGGCGGGCTCTGCCAGCCATTTCAACGCTAGGCCAGCTTGGATCAGAGGTAATAATCTCAAAGCCGGTAGGGGTGGTAATCAAGGTGTCTTCAACCTTAATCCCGGCAGCACTTGGGTTCCAAGCAATGGCGTTATTAACGCCAATTACTTGAGCGCTCTTTTCATGAGCGGGAAAGTCTCTTGGTAGATATCCAGTTGGACCGCCTTGATGATGCTTACTCCACTCATCTCTTGCAAATCCTTGTTTGAGATATTCAACCTCACCAGATTTGAATGCTTGGCCATATGTAGCTCCAACCTCTGTGCCACTAAAGAACGCCGCCTCAACATTTAATAGCGCTTTATATCTCTGCTCTATCTCGTTAGAAAGAGAATTAAAGGAAAGAATTCTAGTAACGCTAGCAATCAAACCTTTTCTTCTGGCACAAATCACTCCCATAAAAAATGAGCCAATAAGGTTTGTGGTGGGCAGAGGATGTCTAAAGCTTTCAATGCGATCACTACCAGCAACTAATAGAACCACTGGCTCTAAATTATGCGCCCAGAGACTTTCTGCAATAACTCCAGCTGCCCCAACCTCACTCATCTTCGGTGAGATCTTGAGCATCGATTCACCTAAAGATTTAGCAGCATCGCTACCAATCTGCTTTAGGCGATCAACTTCAAAAGAATTTAGAGATCTTCTTAGCTCTTCAATCTCTGCTGATAAATTAATGCGATTGCTATCAGGGCCATCGATACCTATCTTTTCACCTGATGGCAGTTGCCCATCTCTGCCTTCAAACCAATTAATGACAATTAACTCTTCATCACCTGATAGCTCTTCTGCCTCAAGTCTTGGCGCCTCTATCTTGTTAGTAACAACAACGATTCGATCCTTATAAACAATTACATCAAGACAGGCCAGTTCAAGAGTTGTTGGAATATGGGCTCTGCCGCCAATAATCCAAGCAACATTGGCCCCCTTCTTTAAGACAAGAGCATCAAGGCCCTTTGCTTCAAGTAAAGCCTTGATTCTGGCTCGCTTTTCGCGTTGCTCTAAGGCTCTAGTCATAGGGATAACTTATGAAAGAAGCGACGAAACTTCTATGCCGAATCGGGCAAGCTGGGCTTTCCCGCCATCTTCAACTGATAGGACAAATGGCTTGCCATCTGGGGCTATGCAGTAGGAGTTCTCAAAGTGAGCGCCATATGACTTATCTTGGGTTACAACAGTCCAATTATCTTCAAGAACTTTAGTTTTCTCAGAACCAAGGGTAATCATCGGCTCAATCGCAAAGACCATTCCAGCTTCAATCGTTGGGCCATGTCCAGCTTTACCAAAGTTGAGGATATGCGGCTCCATATGCATTGCATTTCCAATTCCATGTCCGCCATACTCTCGCAAAATTCCATACTCTCCTTGCGAGTTAATATATTTCTCAATGGCATGGCCAATATCGGAAATCTTTGCCCCCATAACCCCTGCAGCAATACCGTGCCAGAGTGATTCTTCACAGACTTCCAACATCTTGGCATGCTCACTATCAACTGGATCAACAATTACAGTGAAGGCAGCATCACCATGCCAGCCATCAATAATTGCTCCACAATCAACTGAGACAATATCTCCTGGCATAAGCATGCGATCGCCAGGAATTCCATGAACGATTTCATCATTGACTGAAACACAGATTACTGCTGGATATCCGTGATAGCCCTTAAAGTTTGATATTCCCCCACCGCGTTTGATATTTGCCTCAGCAATTGCATCAAGTGCGCTAGTTGTAATACCAGCTTTTATATTTGCTCTTACTAATTCGAGAGTGCTTCGCACCAAGAGATTTGCCTGGCGCATACTCTTTAGTTGATCCAAGGTCTTTATCTGGATCGCCATGACTTAACTCAGTTTCTTGCTTAGCGCCGCTATGGCAGCTGCAGTAATATCTGAAATCTCACCAGTTGCCGCAATAGTGACCAAGAGATTGGCATCTCGATAAAAGCTAATAATTGGCGCGGTTTGCTCGCTATAAACCTCAAGGCGCCTTCTAATTATCTCTTCCTTATCATCATCTCGCCCTCTAATAGAGAGGCGCTTAACGATCTCCTCATTATCAAGGGATAGTTCAAGTGCGGCATCAAGTAAGACTCCTACTTCAGCAAGCATCGCATTTAATACTTCTGCTTGAGAGACATTTCTTGGAAAACCATCTAGCAAGAAGCCAGATTTAGCATCATCTTTTGCAAGGCGATCTTTAACCATCTCATTGGTTAGTGAATCTGGAACTAGCTCGCCCTTATCCATATAAGACTTTGCTTTAAGGCCAAGGGGCGTGCCATTTTGTAGATTGGCACGGAAAATATCGCCAGTTGAAATGTGTGGGATTTGATAATGCTCAGCAAGATGAACTGCCTGAGTTCCTTTACCGGCACCTGGTGGTCCAACCAGGATTAAGCGCATTAGCGCAAGAACCCCTCATAAGAGCGTTGCTGCAGCTGGCTCTCGATCTGCTTAGCAGTATCAAGACCAACGCCAACCACGATCAAAATAGCAGTTCCACCAAATGGGAAGTTCTGAGATGCGCCAAATAGAACCAATGCAATGATTGGAATAATTGCAACAAGTGCTAGATAGAGCGAGCCAGGTGCGGTAATTCTATTTAATACATATGCAAGATAATCACTAGTTGGCTTTCCAGCACGGATACCTGGAATAAAGCCGCCATACTTACGCATATTCTCTGCAGTCTCTTCTGGGTTAAAGGTAATTGCTACATAGAAGTAGGCGAAGAAGATAATCATTAACGCATAAAGCGCTATATAAATTGGGTGATCACCTTGAACAAAGTTAGTTGAAATCCATACCGCCCAAGGCGCTTGAGAGTTGGTGAAGTTAGCAACAAGAGATGGAATATAGAGAATTGATGAGGCAAAGATAACCGGGATAACTCCTGCTTGATTAACCTTTATCGGGATATAAGTTGTAGTTCCACCATATTGGCGTCTTCCAACCTGCTTCTTTGCATATTGAACCGGAATTCTCCGCTGGGATTGCTCGACAAAGACTACTGCCGCCACAATCAAGACTCCTACCGCCATAATAAATAGGAATGTTGCCCATCCACGTGAGAGCTTAATTGACCAGAGCTGACCAGGAAATGTCGCAGCAATTGAGGTGAAGATCAAGATTGACATTCCATTACCAACACCGCGATCAGTAATTAACTCACCTAGCCACATAATTACCGAAGTTCCAGCAGTCATTACAACGATCATGGTGACAATACGCTGCCAAGAAGTATCAGGGATGATCGCTTCAGTACAGCCATTGATTAGACGACCTGGAGTTCTAGCAACTGCAATCAAACCTGTGGTCTGCATGAGTGCAAGACCGATAGTTAGATAGCGAGTGTATTGAGTTAACTTAGCCGTTCCTGATTGGCCTTCCTTCTTTAGAGTTTCAAAGCGAGGAATAACAACAGTTAATAGCTGAACGATAATTGAAGCCGTGATGTAAGGCATGATGCCAAGTGCAAATACTGAGAGCTGTAATAGAGCCCCACCGCTAAATAGGTTAATGAGTCCAAATAGGCCGCCAGTATCAACATTTGCTAGGCAGCGCTGAACTGCTCCATAGGAAACACCTGGAGTTGGAATAACAGAACCAAAGCGAAACAGGGCCATGATTCCAAGAGTGAAGAAGATTTTACGGCGCAGATCAGGAGTTTTGAAAGCCTTAGCAAAAACTGATAGCAACATTATCTTCTCCTCTTATTTCAACTAGATATTATCTAGAGCGTCTTAATACTTCCGCCAGCGGCAGAGATTTTCTCTGATGCCGATGATGAGAAGCCATGGACTGTGACATTTACCTTAACGGAGATATCACCATTTCCTAGGACCTTAACTGGGCGACCCTTGCGAGCAGCGCCTAATTTATAGAGATCATCGATGGAGACCTCTCCACCTTTTGGAAATAGCGCATTGATAGTTGAGACATTTACAGCCTGATAGGTAACGGTCTCAGGGTTTTTAAATCCACGAAGTTTTGGCAAGCGCTGCACAAGAGGCATCGCTCCACCTTCAAAACCTGCGCGAACTACATTTCTAGCCCTAGTTCCTTTACCACCACGACCAGCAGTCTTTCCCTTGGAGCCTTCGCCTCGACCTTTACGGGTCTTTGCTTTTTTAGCACCAGGTGCGGGACGGAGATGATGAGCTTTAAGCACCATACTTATTCGACCTCCTCAACCTTAATTAAATGACGAACGCTATGAACCATTCCGCGAATCTCTGGACGATCTTCCTTAACTACAACATCACCGATTCTCTTAAGGCCCAGTGAGCGAAGAGTGTTTCGTTGATCAGGAGGATTGCCAACTTTTGAACGAACTTGAGTAACTTTTAAACGTGGCATCTTATGCACCTGCCGTTGCGCTCATAGCGCGGATGATTGCAGCTGGAGCAACGCGCTCTAGTGGCAGACCACGACGAGCAGCAATTGCTGCTGGATCTTCCAACATCTTAAGCGCCTTTACTGTGGCATGAACCATGTTAATTGGATTATTTGATCCAAGTGATTTAGTTAGTACATCACTAATTCCTGCGCACTCAAGAACTGCGCGCACTGGACCTCCAGCGATAACTCCAGTACCAGGAGCTGCAGGGCGAAGTAGTACTACTCCTGCTGCATCTTCTCCTTGAACTGAGTGCGGGATAGTTCCTTGAATTCTTGGAACTTTGAAGAATGATTTCTTCGCCTCTTCAATAGCTTTAGCAATGGCCTGTGGAACTTCTTTTGCTTTTCCATAACCAATACCAACCATTCCATTGCCATCACCTAGAACAACAAGTGCGGTAAATGAGAAACGACGACCTCCAGAGACAACCTTTGCTACGCGGTTGATAAAGACCACGCGCTCGATATAGGGAGACTTATCAGATTGGCGATCATCGCGACGTTCGCGCTTATCGCGTCCGCGCTTTGGCTTCTCTGCCTCAGTACTTACTACTTCTTTATCGGCCATTAGAAGTCCAACCCATTCTCTCTAGCACCTTCGGCAAGCGCTGCTACTCGCCCGGTGTAACGATTTCCACCACGGTCAAAGACCACTGTGGTAACTCCAGCTGCTTTTGCGCGATCTGCAACTAATTGGCCAACACTTCTTGCCTTCTTAGTCTTATCTGCAGATGTTGCTCTTAGCTCTTTCTCCATAGTTGAGGCAGAGGCCAGAGTATGGCCACGTGAATCATCAACAATTTGTGCAACTAAGTGGCGAGCAGAGCGGGTAACAACTAAACGTGGACGCTCAGATGTTCCGGTAACTCTCTTTCGCACTCTAAAGTGGCGACGGGCGCGGGCAACTTGAGTAGAGCCCTTAACAATCTTCTTAGAGATATTCATGCCTTCTTACCTGTCTTTCCAGCTTTGCGGCGAATGCGCGCACCTTGTAGATGCAGACCCTTGCCTTTATATGGATCGGCTTTGCGAAGTTTTTGAATCTTGGCAACAACTTCTCCAACTAGCTGCTTATCAACGCCTGAAACCACTAGATCAGTAGGTGTTTCAACGGTGAAGGTAATTCCGGCAGGAGCTGTGAAATTAATTGGGTGTGAGTAGCCAAGTGCAAACTCAAGATCTTTGCCCTTTGCCGCTACTTTATATCCAACTCCAACAATCATGATTTTCTTTGAGTAACCAGTTGTGACACCAGTGACCATATTTGAAACAAGGGTGCGAGAAAGACCATGGAGGCTCTTTGCTGCGCGCTCATCATTAGCGCGCGTTAGTACTACTGAGCTCTCCTCTTTCTTTGGAGTAATTAACTCAGGAAGCACATGGCTTAGCGTTCCCTTAGGTCCCTTAATAGAGACTGATTGACCAGAGATATTTACCTCAACCCCTGATGGAATAGCAACTGGCATTCTTCCGATACGTGACATAGCAATCACCATACGTAAGCGAGAACTTCTCCGCCTACGCCATTCTTGTTAGCTTGTCGATCAGTGAGTAATCCTTGGGAAGTTGAAATAATTGCCACACCAAGTCCGCCTAATACTTTAGGAAGTCCGGTTGATTTGGCATAAACGCGTAGACCTGGCTTTGAAACGCGGCGCAGACCAGCAATTGATCGCTCGCGATTTGAACCATATTTAAGGTCAAGAGTTAAGGTCTTTCCAAAACCTTCAGGATTATCGTTGACTTTATAGCTACCGATATATCCCTCTCTCTGCAAAATTTCGGCAATACGAACCTTCACCGATGAAGATGGCATAGAAACCACTTCATGGTAGGCCATATTGGCGTTACGCAAACGAGAGAGCATGTCTGCGATCGGGTCGGTCATTGTCATAGTTGGCTCATCGCCTTTCTTTGGCTGGTTTCCCTCATATAAGGGACCTCTCCAATAGTTGTTACCAGGAAGCTTTCGTAATACCAGGAAGTTCACCGCGGTGTGCCATCTCGCGGAAGCAGACTCGGCAGATGCCGAATTTCTGATAGACCGAATGTGGTCGGCCACAACGTTGGCAACGTGTGTATCCACGAACCTTAAATTTAGGTTTGCGGGCTGCCTTAACCTTCAGTGATGTCTTTGCCATTATTTATTTCTCCCCTTGATCTTTGAAGGGAAAACCAAGCGCCTTAAGTAGCGCACGACCTTCATTATCGTTCTTAGCTGAAGTTACGATGGTGATATCCATTCCACGGACTCGATCTAGCTTGTCTTGCTCAATTTCAAGGAAGACCACTTGCTCAGTAAGACCGAAGGTGTAATTTCCTTTGCCATCAAATTGCTTTGGAGAAAGTCCGCGGAAATCGCGGATTCTTGGCAGAGAAACTGTTAATAGCCGGTCCATAAACTCCCACATCCGGTCCCCTCTTAGGGTGACATGGGCGCCAATTGGCTGGCCTTCACGGAGTTTGAAGTTAGCAATTGATTTTCTCGCCTTAGTAACTAATGGACGCTGTCCAGTAATTGCTGCAAGATCTCTAATTGCGCCTTCAATCAACTTTGAATCCTTAGCTGCTTCGCCAACTCCCATATTGACCACAATCTTGGACAGGGTTGGAATCTGCATCTTATTTGCGAAATTAAACTCACTCTGCAAGGCAGGAGCAATTTCAGACTTATATACCTCTTTTAGACGAGGCGCGAAAACGGTGGTCATTAGAGATCTCCTCCGGTTCTTCTTGAGATGCGAATGTTCTTGCCCTCTTCATCTTTGCGAACTGCGATACGAGTTGCCTTATTATCGTTATCAAGCAACATCACATTGGAGTAAGCAATTGGGGCTTCAATGGTGAGAATTCCGCCAACTTTGGCTCCGCGCTGTGAAGTATCTTCTTTCGTATGCTTCTTCACGCGGTTAACACCTTCAACAGTTACGCGGGCAGTAACGGTATTAACGGCTAATACTTTGCCAGTTACACCTTTATCTTTTCCTGCGATGATTAGAACTGTGTCACCTTTCTTTATTCTCATTACAGCACCTCCGGGGCAAGTGAGATGATCTTCATAAAGCGCTTATCGCGAAGTTCTCTAGCAACAGGTCCGAAAATACGGGTTCCTCTTGGTTCGTTATCTTCCTTGAGAATTACCGCAGCATTTTCATCAAATTTAATGTAGGAACCATCAGCTCTACGGTTCTCTTTAACAGTTCGAACGATGACAGCCTTAACGACTTCACCTTTCTTAACCTGTCCACCAGGAATTGCATCCTTAACGGAACAGACAATGACATCACCGATTGAGGCATAGCGACGTTGGGTTCCACCTAGCACGCGAATACAGAGAAGCTCCCTAGCTCCTGTGTTATCGGCGACTCGTAGTCGTGACTCTGCTTGGATCATGGTTACTTAGCCTTCTCGATAATCTCCACTACACGCCAACGCTTAGTTGCCGAAAGTGGACGGGTTTCCATTATGCGCACGCGATCTCCAACACCGGCGGTGTTCTCTTCATCGTGAGCCTTAAACTTCTTGTTCTTGGTAATAACTTTGGAGTAGAGACCATGAGCAGCGCGGTCTTCGACCTTTACTACCACTGTCTTATCCATCTTGTCGCTAACAACTACGCCTTCGCGTGTTTTGCGAAACTTTCTATCCTCACTCATGCCGCTCCTCCAATTCCTAGTTCGCGTTCACGAATAACGGTATAGATCTTGGCAATCTCTTTACGGACAGCTGTTAGGCGTCCATGGCTCTCAAGTTGACCTGTTGCAGCTTGGAAACGAAGGTTAAATAACTCTTCCTTTGCATCCTTTAACTTTGCTGCAAGATCCTCAGTGCTTAGAGCTCTAAGTTCTTCAGTAGTGATCATCTTTGCCATCGCTATACCTCCTCGCGAATTACTACGCGAGATTTGACTGGGAGTTTATGAGCTGCGCGAGAGAGCGCCTGTTTTGCAACATCTAGCGTTACACCAGATATCTCAAATAACACTCTTCCTGGTTTCACATTTGCGATCCAGAATTCTGGAGATCCCTTACCAGAACCCATACGGGTTTCAGCAGGCTTCTTAGTTAGCGGGCGATCTGGATAGATATTGATCCAAACCTTTCCACCACGCTTAATATGACGAGTCATTGCGATACGAGCTGCTTCAATCTGACGGTTGGTTACATAACCACCCTCAGTTGCTTGCAGACCAAAATCGCCGAATGCAACCGCTGTTCCGCCCTTAGCATTACCAGAACGCTTTGGACGATGTTGCTTGCGATGCTTAACGCGACGAGGAATTAACATTACGCATCACTTCCTTCGCTCTTAATTTCAGGGCTTACTTCGCTATCAACCTGGGGAGCGGCTTGGCTCTCGATAACTGCTGCAGCTTCATTTGCTCGCTCTGCAACGGAGGTCTTTGTTACCTCGCCCTTTGGCGCGCGAGGTGCACGCTTTGGTGCCCTCTCAGCCTTAGCTGCTTGAACTTGGGCAAGAGCTGCTGCTTCGCGTTCAGTTCTTGAAGCGATAACTTCGCCCTTATAGATCCAGACCTTTACACCTAAGCGACCAAATGTGGTGTGCGCTTCTGCAAAGCCATAATCAATATCTGCTCTTAGCGTATGAAGCGGAACTCGACCTTCGCGATAGAACTCAGAGCGAGACATCTCTGCCCCGCCAAGACGTCCACCGCATTGGATACGAACACCCTTTGCTCCTGCTCTAAATGCAGTCTGCATTGCCTTACGCATTGCCCGGCGGAAAGAGACGCGAGCTGCTAATTGCTCTGCAACACCGCGCGCTACAAGCTGGGCATCAATTTCAGGATTCTTAACTTCCAAGATATTTAACTGAACTTGCTTTCCAGTTAATTTCTCAAGATCAAGACGGAGACGATCTGCCTCAGTTCCCCTACGTCCAATCACAATTCCAGGACGAGCGGTATGAAGATCGATACGGACGCGCTCACGAGTACGCTCGATTTCAATTCGAGATACTCCAGCTCTCTCCATGTTCTTCTCCATCATGCGACGGATCATCACATCTTCTTTTACATAATCTTTATAAAGCTTCTCGGCATACCAGCGAGACTTGTACTCAGTGGTGATTCCTAGGCGGAAGCCATGAGGGTTAATTTTTTGACCCATTTACTTCGCCCCCTGCTCTGTAGTTTTCTTAGCTGCTGCCTTCTTGGCGCTAGCCTTTTTAACCGGAGCCTTCTTAGCTGCTGCAGGTTTTTCATCTGCGACAACTTCACTAGCTGCTGCAAGAGATGCTGCTGCTAATTTTCTTGCCTGCTCTTTTGTCGGCTTTCGATAATTCTTATCATCAGATAGAACTACTGAAATCTGTGAAGAGCGCTTCAAGATCTGATAGCCACGGCCCTGTGCGCGCGGGCGATAGCGCTTCATTGTGATGCCCTCATCAACTAGAGCCTCTGTTACCCAGAGCTCTGAGGCATCTCTAATTGCAGGATTCTTCTGCTTAGCATTTGCCACAGCAGAGTTAAGAAGTGAGTAGAGATCTTCACTTACCGCAATCTGTGGTGAGAACTTAGCAATTCTTAACGCTTCATCAGCTCTCTGGCCGCGGATCATATTTACTACGCGACGAGCTTTCTGAGGAGTTACACGAATTGAGCTAAGTGATGCTCTAGCTACTAATGGAGTATTACTCGGCACGCTTCACCGTCCGATCTTCTTGTCTGACGTGTCCTCTAAATGTTCTTGTTGGGGCAAACTCACCGAGCTTATGACCGATCATTGCCTCAGTTACATAGACCGGAACATGCTTGCGTCCATCATGGACTGCAATGGTGTGACCAATCATTGATGGAGTAATCATTGAGCGACGTGACCAAGTCTTAATTACCGTCTTGGTGTTCTTCGCATTCTGATCATCCACCTTCTTTTCCAGGTGTAGATCCACAAATGGACCCTTCTTCAAACTACGTGGCATTTGGTTTCAGGGCTCCTTATCGGCTCTTATTAGCTGGACGGCGGCGGACAATTAACTGATCACTTGATTTTTTCTTACGAGTACGAGCCTCAGGTTTACCCCAAGGTGAAACAGGATGGCGACCTCCAGAGGTCTTTCCTTCTCCACCACCATGAGGGTGATCAACTGGGTTCATAACAACACCACGAACTGTTGGACGACGGCCTTTCCAGCGCATACGTCCTGCTTTTCCATGGTTAATATTTGATTGCTCAGCATTACCAACAACACCGATTGTGGCGCGGCATCTGACATCAACATTTCTAATCTCGCCAGATGGCATACGGAGCTGGGCATATGGACCATCTTTTGCAACTAACTGCACAGATGCTCCAGCTGATCTTGCAATTCTTGCTCCCCCACCTGGGCGAGTTTCAATTGCATGAATCATTGTTCCAACTGGAATATTTCTTAGCGGCAAGTTATTGCCGGGCTTAATATCTGCAGTTGGGCCATTTTCAATCTTTGTTCCCTGCTCAACGCCAAGAGGAGCGATGATGTAGCGCTTCTCGCCATCAGCAAAGTGCACAAGTGCAATGCGGGCAGAGCGATTTGGATCGTATTCAATTTGTGCAATTACTGCAGGAACGCCATCTTTATCATTACGCAAGAAATCAATTACGCGATATGCCCGCTTATGTCCGCCGCCTTGGTGGCGAGTTGTGATCTTGCCTGAGGCGTTACGACCACCGCGAGAGTTAATCGGACGAATAAGTGACTTCTCTGGAGTAGATCGGGTGATCTCAGCAAAGTCGGAAACGCTCTGGCCACGAGAGCTCGGCGTTACCGGTCTTAACTTACGAAGTGCCATGTCATATCCCTTTTCTTATTAATCCCATCGCCTATTACTAGGAGACAGGGCCTCCAAAGATGTCGATGCGATCTCCAGCTGCGATTTGCACAATCGCGCGCTTAGTATCGCTTCGCTTTCCAACTCCATAACGAGTGATCTTGCTCTTGCCCTCACGGTTCATTGTGTTGACTTTGAGAACGCGAACTTTGAAAATCTTCTCAACTGCAATCTTGATCTCAGTCTTATTGGCATCAGGTGCGACGATGAAGGTGTATTTATTCTCATCGAGCATTCCATATGACTTCTCTGAAACCACAGGAGCAATTAGAACTTCGCGATGATCTCTCATGCTGAGGCCTCCTCTAGCTCTGATTCAAAGGCTCTAGCTGTAACGCTCTTGCCTTTGGCGGGACCTGCAACAAAGTCAGTGATAGCTTTTTTGGAAAATACCAAGTCATCAGCAACTACAACATCGTAGGCATTTAGCTGATCCTGACGGATTAGATGTAGATCTTCTTCATTGCGAAGTGAGCGCCATGAGGCCTCTTCGCCATGAGCTAGAACTACAAGTACTCGGCGACGATCAGAGAATTGGCGAACTGCAGCGATAGCAGCTCTGCTATTAACGCTCTCAACAATTGTTGAAACGATATGGATTCGCTCATTTCTTGCACGATCTGAGAGAACTCCAGTAAGTGCTGCCTTAATCATTTTCTTAGGAGTGCGCTCATCGTATTTACGAGGAACTGGTCCTTGAGCAACGCCACCATGGCGCTGATTTGGAGAACGAGTTGAACCCTGACGAGCTCTTCCTGTTCCCTTCTGCTTGAAAGGCTTCTTACCACCACCGCGAACCTCACCGCGGTTCTTTGTCTTAGCAGTTCCAGCTCTTGCTGCATTTAGCTGAGCTGTAACTACTTGATGAATTAGCGGCACATTTACCTGGACATCAAATATTTCTGCAGGAAGATCAAAGGTTCCAGCCTTTGTACCTTTTGCATCTTTAATTTCAATAGTTAACGACATCTTTATGCACCTGCCTTATTGATAACTTCACTAAGAGCCTTCTTTGAAGCTGAGTGAATAAAGACCTGCGCCCCAGTTCTTCCTGGAATTGCGCCTTTGATAAGAATTAGTGATTTCTCAACATCAACTGCTTGCACAGTTAAGTTTTGAACTGTAACGGTCTCAACGCCCATACGACCCATCATGCGCTTTCCTTTAAATACGCGTCCAGGTGTGGTTCGGTTACCGATAGATCCTGAGGTGCGGTGCTTTCTCTCAACGCCATGGCCATCGCCAAAACCACTGAAATTGTGGCGCTTCATAACACCAGCAGATCCCTTACCTAGAGATGTTCCTTGCGCATCAACGATCTCGCCAGCTGTGAAAATATCTGCCTTAACTTCTTGTCCCACAGTGTATGAAGAGGCGCTAGCAGTTCTTAGCTCTGCAACATACCTTCTTGGAGTAACTCCAGCTTTAGCAAATTGACCAGATTTTGGCTTTGAAACTTTTCTTGGATCAATTGCGCCAAATGCCAATTGCACAGCTTCATAACCATCTTTTTCCAGAGTGCGGATCTGAGTCACAACACATGGACCTGCCTGCACGACAGTTACTGGAATAGTTTGGTTATTTTCATCAAAGACTTGAGTCATGCCGAGCTTGACGCCAAGGATTCCCTTGATGGCGCTGCCCTTTGATTGAGTAGTTGTCATAGTTCTCGAGGTCCCCTTAGAGCTTAATCTCAATATCGACGCCAGCAGGAAGATCAAGACGCATCAAGGAATCAACTGTCTTAGGAGTTGGATCGATGATGTCGATTAGGCGCTTATGGGTGCGCATCTCAAAATGTTCGCGGCTATCTTTGTATTTATGTGGTGAGCGAATCACGCAATAGGTGTTCTTCTCAGTAGGCAGCGGAACTGGGCCTGCGACCGTTGCCCCTGTGCGCTCAACTGTTTCAACGATTTTCTTCGCTGAAGAGTCAATCACCTCATGGTCATAGGCCTTGAGCCTGATGCGGATCTTCTGTCCCGCCATTTTCATTCCCTCGCTTCTACTTAAGTGCTTCTTGTTTTAAATGGGGCGCTTGTCGCGCCCCATTTAATTACTTCTTTTTCTTTACTTAACGATCTTTGTTACACGACCTGCGCCAACTGTGCGTCCACCTTCGCGGATAGCAAAACGCAGACCCTCTTCCATCGCAACTGGCTGGATTAGAGTCACAGTCATTGCAGTGTTATCACCAGGCATAACCATTTCGGTTCCTGATGGAAGTGTTACTACGCCAGTTACATCCGTTGTGCGGAAGTAGAACTGAGGACGGTAGTTGTTAAAGAATGGTGTGTGACGTCCGCCTTCATCCTTTGAAAGGATGTAAGAAGATGCCTCAAAGTCAGTATGTGGTGTCACGCTGCCAGGCTTACAAACAACCTGTCCACGCTCAACATCTTCACGCTTTAGACCACGGAGAAGTAGACCAACGTTTTCGCCAGCTTGACCTTCATCAAGAAGCTTGCGGAACATTTCAACTCCGGTGATTGTGGTCTTCTGTGAATCTGGACGGATACCAACAATTTCAACTTCTTCGTTGACCTTGACGATACCGCGCTCAATACGACCAGTTACAACAGTTCCACGACCGGTGATTGTGAATACATCTTCTACTGGCATCAAGAATGGCTTATCAACTTCGCGTACTGGCTGAGGAATGAAATCATCAACAGCATTCATAAGTTCCAGGATCTTCTCGCCCCATGCAGCATCTCCTTCGAGAGCCTTAAGTGCTGAGACGCGAACAATTGGAGTGTCTTTTCCTGGGAATTCATATTTAGTTAGTAGATCGCGGACTTCTTCCTCAACTAGACCAAGGATGTCCTCGTCATCAACCATGTCAGACTTATTAAGAGCGACAACAATTGATGGAACGCCAACTTGGCGAGCAAGGAGAACGTGCTCCTTGGTCTGTGGCATTGGTCCATCTGTTGCAGCAACAACGAGAATTGCTCCATCCATCTGAGCTGCACCAGTGATCATATTCTTGATGTAGTCAGCATGGCCTGGACAGTCAACGTGTGCGTAGTGACGCTTCTCTGTCTGGTATTCGATATGTGCAATCGAAATGGTTATACCTCTAGCGCGCTCCTCTGGAGCCTTATCGATCTGATCGAATGCGCTTACCTCATTTAAGGTTGGGTATTTGTCGTGCAGCACCTTGGAAATCGCAGCAGTAAGAGTGGTCTTACCGTGGTCGATGTGACCAATGGTGCCAATGTTTGCGTGCGGCTTTGTCCGCTCGAACTTTGCCTTTGCCACTGTGGTTTCTCCTTCTTTATTTCGTTATTGGATTTGACTTACTCGCCGCGAATCTTCGCGATGATTTCTTTCGAAACCGCAGCTGGAACTTCAGCATAGGAATCGAATTGCATGCTGTAACTCGCACGGCCCTGAGTTCTACTGCGCAGATCTCCGACATAGCCGAACATCTCCGAGAGTGGAACTAGCGACTTTATGATGCGAGCACCGGCTCGCTCATCCATGGACTGAATTTGTCCACGACGGCTATTGAGATCGCCGATGACATCACCCATGAAATCTTCAGGAGTGGTGACTTCAACGCTCATCAATGGCTCTAGCAATACCGGACCGGCAAGTTTTGCCGCTTCCTTAAATGCTGCGATACCAGCAATCTTGAAGGCCAACTCCGATGAGTCAACATCGTGATAAGCGCCATCAAGAAGAGTTACTCGTACATCAGTTAATGGATAACCAGCAAGTGGGCCATTTTGTAGCGCCTGTTGGCAACCATCATCAACGGAAGGGATGTACTCCTTAGGGATACGACCACCAGTTACTTTATTTACGAATTCATATCCGCCTTCAACTTCTCCCACTGGAAGTGGCTCAAGTGCGATCTGAATCTTTGCAAACTGTCCAGAACCACCGGTCTGCTTCTTATGGGTGTAGTCATAGCGAGGCACTGGCTTTCTTAGAGTCTCGCGATAAGCAACCTGAGGCTTTCCAACATTTGCCTCTACTTTAAATTCACGCTTCATACGATCAACAAGGATTTCTAGGTGAAGCTCGCCCATTCCACCAATGATGGTCTGTGCGGTCTCTTCATCAGTTCTAACATGAAATGTTGGATCTTCTTCAGCAAGTCTTTGAATCGCAACGCCAAGTTTTTCCTGATCGCCCTTGGTCTTTGGCTCAATAGCAACATGGATAACTGGAGCTGGGAAATCCATTGACTCCAAGATCACTGGCTCATCAATATCGCAGAGGGTATCTCCAGTGGTGGTGTCCTTAAGACCCATCACAGCGATGATATCTCCAGCTGATGCCTGAGGAATTTCTTCTCTCTTATTGGCATGCATCCGATAGATCTTGCCGATGCGCTCTTTACGATCTTTTGTGGAGTTAAGAACTCCAGTGCCAGATTCTAAAACTCCGGAGTAAATTCTTACGAAAGTTAACTTTCCAAGGTGTGGATCGCTCATGATCTTAAAAGCAAGTGATGAGTAAGGCTCTTTTGGATCTGGCTTTCTATCAATTTCAACGCTCTTATCGCCCATCTTGGTTCCCTTAATCGCATCAACATCAAGAGGTGATGGCAGATAGCGAGTAACGGCATCAAGCATTGGTTGAACGCCCTTATTCTTAAAGGCAGAACCGGTTAGAACTGGAGTTAACTTATAAGCAAGAGTTGCTCGTCTAATTCCAGCGATGATCTCTTCTTCACTCAAAGTTGCGCCCTCTAGGTATTTCTCCATAATCGCATCATCTGCATCAGAGAGAGTTTCAATAAGAGCAAAACGAGCTGCATCACATTTTTCTTTTAGATCTGCAGGAATTTCTTCAACTTTATAATCTTCACCCTTTTGGGTCTCACCTCTCCAGGTAAGAGCCTTCATAGCGATTAGATCAACAACTCCAATAAAGTCACCTTCAACTCCAATTGGAACTTGAAGCACAAGAGCGGTTGCGCCAAGACGCGAACCGATCATCTCAACACAGCGATCAAAGCTTGCACCCGTGCGATCTAGTTTGTTAACAAAACAGATACGAGGAACGCTGTACTTATCAGCTTGACGCCAGACAGTCTCAGATTGTGGTTCAACGCCAGCAACGCCATCAAAGACAGTTACTGCGCCATCTAGAACTCGAAGTGATCTCTCAACTTCAACTGTGAAGTCAACGTGTCCTGGGGTATCGATGATGTTGATGGTGTGGCCTCGCCACTCGCAAGTTGTAGCAGCTGAGGTAATAGTGATGCCTCGCTCTTGCTCTTGCTCCATCCAATCCATGGTGGCTGCGCCCTCATGAACCTCGCCGATTTTGTAGTTAATACCTGTATAAAAAAGGATGCGCTCTGTGGTGGTGGTTTTACCAGCATCAATATGGGCCATGATGCCGATATTTCGCACCTTGGCTAGATCAATTGCAGTCGCTGTCGACATATTAATTACCACCTGTAGTGTGCAAAAGCCTTATTAGCTTCTGCCATCTTATGGGTGTCTTCACGCTTTTTAACTGCAGCGCCGAGGCCATTGGAGGCATCGATCATTTCATTTGCTAAACGCTCTGCCATTGATTTTTCACGACGGAGGCGAGCATTATCAACTAACCAACGAAGACCAAGTGTCATAGAGCGAGCAGCTTTAACTTCAACAGGTACTTGATAGGTAGCTCCGCCAACTCGGCGTGATCTAACTTCAACAGCTGGCTTTACATTATCTAAAGCTTTCTTAAGAGTAATAACTGGATCTACCTCAGTCTTAGCGCGGCAATTCTCTAGCGCTTTATAAACAATAGCCTCTGAAGTTGAGCGCTTTCCATGAACTAAACACTTATTAATAAGTGCGGTAACAACTGGAGAGTTATATACCGGATCGGCAATAACTGGAGATTTAGCAGCAGGGCCTTTACGTGGCATTACTTCTTCTCCTTCTTAGCGCCATAACGAGAGCGAGCTTGTTTACGATCTTTAACACCTTGAGTATCTAGAGAACCACGTACTACTTTGTAACGAACACCAGGAAGATCTTTAACGCGACCACCACGAACTAAAACAATGGAGTGCTCTTGCAAGTTATGTCCTTCACCAGGAATGTATGCCGTTACTTCCATACCGCTAGTTAGACGAACACGTGCAACTTTTCTTAAAGCTGAGTTCGGCTTCTTTGGCGTTGTGGTGTAAACGCGTGTGCAGACGCCACGACGTTGCGGACTTCCTTTAAGACCCGGAGTTGTTGTCTTATCTGACTTATCAACCCGGCCCTTTCGGACCAACTGCTGAATTGTTGGCACTACTTCATCTCCATCTCGCTTATCCGACCCACGCGGTCGGGTGTGTCGCTACTTTGAGCGCAAGGGCGCGAGGTTATAGGAAAGATCTACTGCAGGTCAAAACGGGTAAGTAAGCCAAACACGCCGATTTTTGAGGGCAACACGCCGAGCAAAATACCATTAGCCTTTACTTATGGCAGGCAAAGTAAAGGCTAAGAAGACAGGCAAGAAATCCACAGCTAAGAGCCCTCGGCGCGGTCGGGCCACTACTTCTCGGATAAGTTCTAAGAACCAGATAACTATTCCTGTGGAGGTGCTTCGAGAGGTGAATTTAAAGCCTGGAGATAAAGTGGAATTCATGATTGATAAACAAGAGCGAATAATTCTTGCCCCAAGTGATCAAGCAACTTGGAAAAAGAACTTAATGCAGCTGGCTGGAAGTATGCCAGAGCTTGGTTCGAATTTTGATTATAAAAAGGAGCGCCAAGAGTGGGACGTAAAAGCCACGCAGATACCTCTTGGTTAATTGCGCTACTAAATCCTCTTGATATCTCTCACAAATTAGCAATGCGCCAACTTGAAGAGCTAAATGCCCCAGCCTCGATTAGCACCTTTGTCTTAGCTGAACTAATGGTTAGCTTTGAAAAAAGCGATATTGGAAGTATCCCAGTAACTCTCCGAGAGATTGAAAAATCTTTCTCACCAATCGTAGAGTTAAGTAAAGAAATCGCCATTAGCGCTGCACAGATTCGTTCAAGTAGCAAGATAACCTTGGGTGATGCAATTGTTATTGCCTCAGCTCTTGATCAAGATAGTGAACTTCTCACCTTCGATAAGAATATGAAAGCGGTCTATGAACGCAATAAGTAGACCAAGGCTGCGAGGCATTATTCACCTAATTATGTCCCCACTTGCACTAGTTGCTGGGCTAGTTCTAATAACAATCACAACAGAGCTTCGGGGAAGAATCACTCTAACGATATTTACTCTCACTGCAGTCTCGCTCTTTACTTGTAGCGCGATCTATCACCGCGTTCCTTGGGGCCCTTCTGCCAAGGCAATCTGGCGCAGAATTGATCATGCCAATATTCCTTTTCTAATTGCTGGCACCTATACCCCTTTTGCGATCTATCTATTAGATAAGAATCAGGCGGTAATACTGCTCTCTCTAGTCTGGGGCGGGGCCCTGCTCTCTGGAGTATTTAGAGTCTTCTGGCTTAGCGCTCCGCGCTGGCTCTATGTGCCGATCTATCTAGCACTTGGTTGGGCCGCCCTGATCTATCTGCCTGACTTCTACAGAAATGGCGGGCTTATTGTCTTTCTCTTAGTTGCCTTTGGCGGAATTCTCTATTCACTGGGGGCGATTATCTACGCCGCTAAGTGGCCTAATTTTTCCATTAACTGGTTTGGCTTCCATGAGTTATTTCACGCCATGACCGCTGCTGCATTTATCTCACACTTTATCGCTGCGATTCTGGTTATAGTTGGCTAATTATGAGCGTACATATCGGAGCAGAAAAGGGCGAGATCGCCGAGCGAATCCTTCTTCCTGGAGATCCATTAAGAGCTAAATGGGTTGCTGAGAATTATCTAGAAAATGTTAAACAATATAACTCGGTAAGAAATATGTTTGGCTTTACTGGAACATATAAGGGCGAGAAAATATCAGTGCAAGGAACGGGAATGGGACTTCCCTCTGCCTCTATCTATGTCACTGAGCTCTTTAACGAATATGACGTTCAAGTCGCCATTCGAATTGGCACCGCTGGCGGAATTCAAGATAAGACTAAGGTCGGGGATTTAATCCTTGCAATGAGCGCCTCAACTGATTCCAATATCAATAGACGTATGACCAATGGCCTTGACTTTGCTCCGCACTGTGATTTCAAATTACTTATGGCTGCCTATGAAGCATCAAAGAAGTTTGAGCGAGTTCATGTCGGAGGGGTTTCATCGATGGACTTTTTCTATGATGAGACTGATTCTGCTAAGAAACTTGCAGCCCATGGCGTTTTAGCACTTGAGATGGAGGCAAGCCAGCTCTACTCAATTGCAGCTAGAAAAGGGCGCCGCGCACTAGCAATTATGACTATTTCAGATCATGTCTTTACTCATGAAGCTATGGATTCAGAGGCTAGAGAGCGCACCTTAAACGACATGGTTGAAGTCGCGCTCCATGCAGCGCTTAACGGTTAATTACTTAAGGCATTACTAAGCCGCCATCAACTGGAACTGTAATTCCAGTGACGTAGCTTGAGGCATCGCTAACTAACCAAATTAGAGTTGCTGCTAGCTCCTCTGGCTCTCCAAGACGACCAGCTGGAGTAAACATCTTTAACATCTCAACCATATCTTTTGGTAGCTCATCACTCATCTCAGATGGGAAAAATCCTGGCGCAAGTGCATTTACGCGAATCTTCTTTCGCCCAGTCCATTGCGCTGCCAGATCTCGAGTTAATCCAATTAGCCCCGCTTTACTTGAAGCATAGGCAGCCTGCGGAAGTCCTTGAGGTTTAATTCCAAGGATGCTTGAGATATTTACTATTACTCCGCCATCTTTATTTGCTCTAGCAAATGCTTGAGCCATCCAATAAGCCCCCATCAAATTAACATCGATAACACTTCTAAATGCCTCTGGAGTTTCTCTAGTTGCTGGCACTGCAGTTCCAACGCCTGCGTTATTAACCAAGATATCTGCCTTGCCAAATTTCTCAATTGCAAGAGCAATTAACGCATCGCAATCCTCTGGCTTTGTGACATCTGTTTTTCGATAGGCATACTTTCTGCCCGCAGCTTCTACTAACTTTCCAGTTTCAGGCAATCTCTCCTCGCGCCTGGCGCCTAAGACAAGATCTGCTCCAGCCTCAGCGAGCGCCTTAGCGAAGGCAACTCCAAGACCTGATGAAGCTCCAGTAACAACAGCAACCTTGCCATCAAGGCGAAAGCGATCAAGAACACCCATTTTCCCTCTCCTAATTTCGAGCAAGTATGCGTACGGTATAGGCATGAACTTTAGCCTCACTGAGAAGGCCAGCAAATACGCCGAGAAACTTCAACTTTTCATGGATCAGCAGGTCTTTCCAGCCGAGGCCACTTATTACAGCCAGCGCGAAGAATTTATGAAAGCTGGAACGCCACATAAGTTGCCACCAGTTATTGAAGAGTTAAAACAGAGAGCCAAAGCTGAGGGGCTATGGAATCTCTTCCTGCCTCATCTTGACCATGGTTTAACTGTTACAGATTATGCAACCCTTGCTGAAATTACTGGTTGGTCGCCAGATATTGCTCCAGAGGCAATTAATTGCGCAGCTCCTGATACTGGAAATATGGAGTTACTAGATATGTTTGCAACGCCGCAGCAGAGAAAACAATGGCTTGAGCCGCTACTAGCAGGTGAGATTCGCTCTGGCTTTGCCATGACCGAGCCTGATGTTGCATCAAGTGATGCAAGAAATATTAGAACTAGCATCAAGCGAGATGGTGATGACTATGTAATCAATGGCGTTAAGTGGTGGACCACTGGCGCTATGGATGAGCGATGCAAGATTCTTATTGTGATGGGAAAAACTAATCCTGAAGCAGATGATCATCACCAACAATCGATGATATTGGTTCCAATTGATACTCCGGGAGTAAAAGTAGTTAGAAACTTAACTGTCTTTGGATATGTTGATCAACATGGCCATGCAGAGGTTTCATTTACAGATGTAAGAGTGCCTGCAAGTAATCTTCTAGGCGAAGAGGGAGAGGGCTTTGCTCTTGCTCAAGCTCGCCTTGGTCCGGGCCGGGTCCATCACTGCATGAGAGCTATTGGAATGGCAGAGCGAGCGCTGCAGCTAATGATTAAACGTAGCCTTACTAGATCTCCCTTTGGAAAAGAGTTAGCTCGCCAAGGAGTAATTCAAGAATGGATTGCAAAGGCGCGTATTGATATTGAGCAGGCTCGCCTACTTGTCTTAAAAACAGCGTGGATCATTGATAATCAAGGCGCTAAGGCTGCGCGCAAAGAAATTGCTGCTATTAAAGTAGTAGTTCCTAGAATGGCAGAGGAGATAATAAATAACGCCATTCAAGCCCATGGCGGAGCAGGTGTTAGCCAAGATACTCCCCTTGCAGCTATGTATGCAGGAGTTCGAACTTTAAGAATTGTTGATGGGCCAGATGAAGTGCATCTACGCGATATTGCAAGGTTAGAGCTCAAGTCCTATCTGCCATGAGTGATCTCACTCCAGTAAGAGATGAAGATGCATTTGATATCGGCAAAGTTCACTCCTGGCTTGCGCCATATATAGATCAAAGTCACCTTCCTGAAGTTTTTCAGTTTAGATCTGGCGCATCAAATCTGACCTATCTACTTAAATATCCAGATCGTGAGTTAGTCCTTCGCCGTCCCCCAGTTGGAACAAAAGCAATCTCTGCCCATGATATGAAGCGAGAATTTCTCATTCAATCTCGCCTAAAGCCAGTATTTGACTTGGTTCCAAATGTAATTGCGCTCTGCGATGATCATCAAATTCTTGGCTCTGATTTCTATGTAATGGAAAGAGTCAAGGGCGAGATATTTCGAAGAGATGTTCCAGAGACGCTAAGAAAAGAAGATATCTCCATTATGGCTGACTCTCTAGTCTCTGGCCTTGCCAGGCTTCACTCAGTTGATGCCTCTGTTTTGGCAGAACTTAATAAAGGAGCAGGCTATGTAGCTCGCCAAGTAGAGGGTTGGTCAAGAAGATATAGAAACGCCTTAACTGATGATGTCTATGATGGCGAAGATGTAATGGCCTGGCTTGATGCTAATAAACCAGATGATGTTGGCTCATGCATCATTCATGGTGATTGGCGGATAGATAACATGGTCTTTGATCTAGGCAAGAAAAAGCTAGTAGGAGTGCTGGATTGGGAGCTAGCAACAGTTGGTGATCCGCTAATGGATTTAGGCTCCGCCCTTGCTTATTGGGTCGATAGAGATGATGAGCCAATGTTTGCCTCACTTCGCCGCCAACCTAGCCATCTTGAGGCAATGCCTACTCGCAGGGAATTTATCGCAAAATACCTTGAGCTAAGCGATAGAAAATGTGATGACTTCACATTCTATGAAGTCTTTGGTTTATTTAGATTAACAGTGATCATCCAACAAATCTGGGCTCGATATAGAGCAGGTCAAACTACAAATCCTGCCTTTAAAGGATTCGGCATGGGAGTTAACATTTTGATTAATCGTGCGCAAGGATTGATTACATGAAAGCTGGTCGTATAAGAATCTCAACTAGAAAGTTTGAAGTAAAAGAAGTTCCAACTCCCACTGCTGGTCTTGGAGAGGTTCGTATCAAAGTAGGCGCAGCTGGAGTCTGTCTCTCTGATGTCCACTTACTTGATGGCACGCTCTCGCCAGGATATCTAAAAGGTGATGAAGTAACTATCGGCCATGAAGTGGCAGGAACAATTGATCAACTCGGTAGTGAAGTATCTGGATACAAAGTTGGAGATCGAGTAATAGTTATCGCTGGGCAGCGTAATGAAGCAAATCAAATCACAACTCTAGGTTTTGATTATGATGGTGGTTATGCTGAATATGTAATTACTAAAGCATCACTAGTTGTGAAAATTCCTGATTCACTGCCCTTTGAAGAAGCTGCAATCATCCCCGATGCAGTATCAACTCCATGGGCTGCGATTTCATCAACTGCAAAGATGCGAGCAGGTGAGAGCGCTGCAGTATTTGGAATCGGCGGCCTTGGAATTCACGCAGTTCAGCTCCTTAAAATCATTGGCTGCAGCAAGATAATTGCCATTGACCCTCGACCAGAAGCCCGCGAAAAGGCCTTGAAAGTAGGGGCCCACTTCGCCTTTGACCCAAGTGATGAAGAGCTAAAAAAACATAGAGGGCTAGATGCTGTCTTTGATTTTGCAGGAGTGGCATCGGTAAGAAAGCAGGGGCTCTCACTTCTTGGCGAGATGGGCAGATTGGTAATTGTTGGAATCGCTAATGAAGCAATCACTATTCCAAATGATATGGCCTTTACCTATATGAGAACCCAGCTCCTAGGACATTATGGATCTGAGCGCCATCACACCCAAGAACTTGTCGAGATGGTCAAGCATGGAAGATTAAAGCTCTCTGACTCAGTTACTCAAATTCTCTCACTTGATCAAGCAGCTCTTGCGCTAGAGACACTTGAGAAGAAAATCGGTAATCCAATTCGCATAGTTCTAAAACCTTAAAAAAAATCCCCGACCATTACGGCCGGGGATTATTTATAAATTACTAACTAGCGATTTTCTCCAACTTGGTAATCATCAAGGCGAACTGCCTCTCCTGATCCTGTGGTATCAAATGGCGCATAGTCATACTCTTCATAAGCTGCATAGACCGCAGCCTTTGCCTCTTCAGTAGGTTCGACTCGAACGTTGCGATAACGAGCAAGGCCGGTTCCTGCTGGGATGAGTTTTCCAATGATGACGTTCTCTTTAAGGCCAAGAAGTGGATCACTCTTTTCAGAAAGCGCCGCATCTGTTAGGACGCGAGTTGTCTCCTGGAAGGAGGCTGCTGATAGCCAAGATTCAGTAGCAAGTGATGCCTTGGTAATACCCATAAGTTCTGGGCGACCATTTGCAGCCTTGCCACCTTTCTGCACCGCTTCGCGGTTAGCAGATTGGAACCTTAGGTGATCAACTAATTCACCTGGCAATAGATCGGTATCTCCTGGTTCTAGGACAGTGATGCGACGAAGCATCTGCTTAACCACGATTTCAATGTGCTTATCGTGGATACCAACACCCTGGGTGCGATAAACCTCTTGAATTTCATGGACTAGATGGGTCTGAGTTGATCTTGCTCCTAAGATTTTTAGTACTTGCTTAGGATCAATTGCTCCCACAACCATCTGTTGACCAACGCTTACCTTATGGCCATCTTCAACTAGAAGTTTCTGACGGCGAGTAATTGGATAAGCAACAGCCTCTGAGCCATCCTCTGGGGTAACAATTATCTTCTTACCCTTAGCATCTTCAAGGAAGCTAACAACTCCAGCAGTCTCTGCAATTGGAGCAACGCCCTTTGGAGTGCGCGCTTCAAAGAGCTCAACTACGCGAGGCAGACCATGGGTGATATCACCTGATGCAGTTGCAGCGCCTCCAGTATGGAAGGTACGCATTGTTAACTGAGTTCCTGGTTCACCAATTGATTGCGCTGCAATGATTCCCACTGCTTCGCCCACATCAACTAGCTTGCCTGATGCCATTGAGCGGCCATAACACTTAGCGCACTGTCCAACCTTGCTATCGCAGGTAAGAATTGAGCGAACTTTAATCTCGCTCACGCCAGCATCAATTAGATCATTGATCAAGCGATCGCCAAGATCAGCACCTGATGCAACGATGGTCTTGCCATCTACTACAACATCATCTGCAAGGGTTCGGCCATAGATTGAAGTCTCAACATAATCATCGCGGGTTAGTTTTCCTGCAACGATATTTCCAATCTTTAGAGTTAGACCGCGATCAGTTCCGCAATCCTCTTCTCTAATGATTACATCTTGAGCCACATCGCAGAGGCGTCTAGTTAGATAACCAGCATCTGCGGTGCGAAGGGCAGTATCTGCAAGTCCTTTTCTAGCACCATGTGTTGAGATGAAGTACTCAAGAACTGAGAGTCCTTCACGGAAGTTAGATTTAATCGGACGAGGGATAATTTCACCCTTTGGATTTGCTACAAGTCCGCGCATACCTGCAATCTGGCGAATCTGCATCATATTTCCGCGGGCTCCAGAGAAGACCATCATCCAGACTGGATTTGTTCTTGGGAAATTATCTTCCATCTCTTTAGCAACTTCATTTGTTGCCTGAGTCCAGATCTCAATTAGCTCCTGACGACGTTCATCATCGGTAATTAGACCCTTCTCATATTGAGATTGGACCTTATCGGCCTTTGTCTCATAGCCCTCAAGGATTTCAAGCTTTCTTCCTGGAGTTACTACATCAACAATTCCAATCGTTGCGCCAGCTCTAGTTGCCCATGTGAAACCAAGTTCCTTCAAGGCATCTAGTACTTGAGCTACAACTACCTTTGGATAGCCTTCAGCTAAATTATCAACGATTAAACCAAGTGCTTTCTTAGTTACATCGTAATCAACATATGGGAATGACTCAGGGAGTACTTCATTAAAGATTGCTCTTCCAAGAGTTGTCTCTTTTGTTACTAGCTCGCCATTGATATTGACGCGAATCTTTATCTTGGCTTGTAGTGAGAGGCTATTTTGCTCATAGGCCATTAGACCTTCAGAGATCGAGGTAAAGCTACGTCCCTCACCAACTTGCTGCTCACGAAGTGAGGTTAGGAAATATAGACCTAGGACCATATCTTGGGTTGGCGCAGTTAGCGGCCTTCCAGATGCTGGCGAGAGGATATTGTTTGAGGAGAGCATCAAGATACGAGCCTCTGCTTGAGCCTCGGCAGATAGTGGAACGTGAACCGCCATCTGATCACCATCGAAGTCTGCGTTAAAGGCAGTACAAACTAGAGGGTGGATCTGAATTGCTTTTCCTTCAATTAGTTGTGGTTCAAATGCTTGAATACCTAAACGGTGCAGAGTTGGTGCGCGGTTTAGTAGCACTGGATGCTCAGCAATGACCTCTTCTAATACATCCCAAACTACAGATCTGGAACGCTCAACCATACGCTTTGCGCTCTTGATGTTCTGGGCATGATTTAGATCTACCAAGCGCTTCATTACAAAGGGCTTAAATAACTCAAGTGCCATCTGCTTAGGCAGACCGCATTGATGAAGTTTTAGCTGTGGACCAACGACGATTACCGAACGACCTGAGTAATCAACGCGCTTTCCGAGAAGGTTCTGACGGAAGCGTCCCTGCTTTCCTTTTAACATATCGGAAAGTGATTTAAGTGGACGATTTCCAGGTCCTGTTACTGGGCGACCACGACGACCATTATCAAATAGCGCATCTACTGCTTCTTGAAGCATACGCTTTTCGTTATTGACAATAATCTCTGGAGCTCCAAGATCTACTAATCTCTTCAAGCGGTTATTACGGTTGATAACGCGGCGATAGAGATCATTTAGATCAGAGGTAGCAAAGCGGCCGCCATCTAATTGAACCATCGGACGAAGATCTGGCGGAATAACTGGAACGCAATCTAGAACCATTGAAGCTGGCTTATTAGAGGTAGTTAGAAATGAGTTAACAACCTTAAGGCGCTTAATGGCGCGAGTCTTCTTCTGTCCCTTGCCACTTTCAGCTAAGACATTTAGCTTGTCGAACTCAGCTTGGAGATCAAAGGTTTCAAGTCTGCGCTGAATTGCAGCAGCTCCCATATATCCCTTGAAGTAAATACCGTAGCGAGTACTCATCTCACGATAAAGATTCTCATCACCTTCAAGATCTTGGACCTTTAGATTCTTAAAACGGCTCCAGACCTCCTCTAGGCGATCAAGTTCTTTTTGAGAACGCTCACGAATATTTTTTAGCTCGCGCTCGCCAGCTTCTCTCACCTTACGGCGTTGATCAGCTTTAGCGCCTTCATCTTCGAGCTCTGCTAAATCATTTTCCATCTTCTCTTGGCGAAGAGCAAGATCGTTATCGCGCTTGGTCTCAATCTTTTTGCGATCTGAGTTGATCTTCTTCTCTAGTTTTGGAAGATCTTCCTCACGCGCCTCTACATCAACTTCAGTGATCATGTAGGCAGCAAAATAGATAACCTTTTCAAGATCTTTTGGAGCAAGGTCTAGAAGATAGCCAAGACGTGATGGAACGCCCTTGAAATACCAGATATGAGTAACTGGGGCAGCAAGTTCGATATGTCCCATGCGCTCACGGCGAACCTTGGCGCGAGTTACTTCAACTCCGCACCTCTCGCAGATAATTCCTTTGAAGCGTACGCGCTTATATTTACCGCAGTAGCACTCCCAATCCCTAGTTGGTCCAAAGATCTTCTCATCAAAGAGACCATCTTTTTCAGGCTTTAGGGTGCGGTAGTTAATGGTCTCTGGCTTTTTGACCTCACCAAATGACCACTCACGGATATTGCCAGCAGAGGCAAGACCAATCCTTAACTCATCGAAATAGTTGACATCTAACATATCTATTTCTCCCCCTGTCAAACTTCTTCTACAGAGCTTGGTTCAACTCGTGACAAGTTGATTCCTAGCTCTTCGGCTGTTTTAAAGACTTCTTCATCAGTATCGCGCATCTCAATAGCAACACCTTCAGATGAAAGTACTTCTACATTGAGACATAGTGATTGCATCTCTTTTACTAGAACCTTAAATGACTCTGGGATTCCAGGCTCTGGGATGTTTTCACCTTTAACGATTGCTTCATAGACCTTAACGCGACCTAGAACATCATCAGATTTAATTGTTAGTAGCTCTTGCAAGGTGTAGGCAGCGCCATATGCTTCAAGGGCCCAAACTTCCATCTCACCAAATCGCTGTCCACCGAACTGAGCTTTTCCACCAAGTGGTTGCTGAGTAATCATGGAGTAAGGACCGGTTGAGCGAGCATGGATCTTGTCATCAACTAAGTGATGTAGCTTCAAGATATACATATAACCAACAGTGATTGGCTCGCGATATGGCTGACCAGTTCTGCCATCAAAGAGCATCGCTTTTCCATGCTCTCCAACTAAACGATCGCCATCAGCATTTGGAAGAGTTGATCCAAGAAGTCCTGTGATCTCCTCTTCTCTTGCGCCATCAAAGACAGGTGTTGCTACGCGAGTTCCAGGCTCTGCAGAGAGTGCGCCAATTGCGCCTAAGCGCTCTTGCCATCCCTTATCGGAGCCAGATACTTGCCAGCCGCTCTTTGCAACCCAACCAAGGTGAGTCTCTAGAACCTGACCAACATTCATACGTCCTGGAACACCGAGTGGATTAAGTACTACATCAACTGGAGTTCCATCAGCAAGAAATGGCATATCTTCAACTGGCAAAATCTTGGAGATAACGCCCTTATTTCCATGGCGTCCTGCAAGCTTGTCACCATCTTGAATCTTGCGCTTCTGTGCGACATAGACGCGAACTACTTGATTCACTCCAGCTGCAAGATCGTAGCCATCATCGAGATCAAATATTTTTACGCCAATTACTTTTCCGCCCTCACCATGAGGAACCTTTAGCGATGTATCTCTAACTTCTCTTGCCTTCTCACCAAAGATTGCGCGAAGTAGGCGCTCTTCAGGAGTTAACTCAGTTTCACCCTTTGGCGTAACTTTTCCAACCAAGATATCGCCTGGAACAACATCTGCTCCGATGCGGATAATTCCGCGCTCATCAAGGTCTGCAAGAACTTCCTCAGAGACATTTGGAATATCACGAGTGATTTCCTCTGCTCCTAGTTTGGTATCACGAGCATCAACTTCATACTCTTCAATGTGAATTGAGGAGAGCACATCATCTTGAACTAAACGTTGGGACAAGATAATGGCATCTTCATAGTTATGACCTTCCCATGACATAAATGCCACAAGTAAGTTCTTACCCAAAGCCATCTCACCAAGTTCAGTGCTTGGACCATCAGCAATAGCTTGGCCGGCAGCAATCTTCTGTCCTTGGCTAACAATTACTCGCATATTGCGAGAAGTTCCTTGATTGGAGCGGATGAACTTATCGACGTTATAAGTATCTTCCTCGCCATCATCGGTTGTAATAACGATTAGATCTGAGGCAACTTCGCTTACTACTCCGCCTCTAATAGCAAGAAGTACATCTCCAGCATCAACTGCTGCGCGATACTCCATACCGGTTCCAACAAGAGGTGATTCTGCGCGAAGTAGTGGCACTGCCTGACGCATCATATTTGCACCCATAAGAGCGCGGTTAGCATCATCATGCTCAAGGAATGGAATCATCGCAGTTGCAACAGAGACCATCTGGCGAGGTGAGACATCCATGTAATCAACTTCTTCAGCTGGGATGTATTCAACTTCTCCGCCGCGGCGACGAACTAAAACTCTCGCTTCAGCAAAGTGGCTATCCTCAGTAAGAGGAGCATTTGCCTGGGCAATGATGTGTTCATCTTCTTCATCAGCAGTTAGGTAATCAACTGCATCTGTAACTTTGCCTTTAGAAACTTTGCGATATGGAGTCTCAACGAAACCAAATGGCGTGATTCGAGCATAAGTTGCAAGAGAGCCAATAAGACCAATGTTTGGACCTTCTGGTGTTTCAATTGGACACATGCGGCCGTAGTGAGATGGATGAACATCTCTTACTTCAAAGCCAGCTCTATCTCTTGAAAGTCCGCCGGGTCCAAGCGCTGATAGACGACGCTTATGGGTAAGACCTGAAATTGGATTTGTCTGATCCATAAACTGTGAGAGCTGAGATGTTCCAAAGAACTCTTTGATAGATGCAGTAATTGGACGGATATTGATAAGTGTCTGCGGAGTAATCGCTTCAACATCTTGGGTAGTCATGCGCTCTCTAACTACGCGCTCCATACGAGAGAGACCAACTCGAACCTGGTTTTGAATTAGCTCGCCAACAGTTCTAAGGCGGCGATTTCCAAAGTGGTCGATATCATCGATCTCAACGCGAACCTGCTTACCTAAATCAATAAGAGTCTCGCCTTTATGAAGTGCTGCGATATAGCGAATCGCTCCGACGATATCGTCGATAGCAAGAAGTGATTTACCAAGATCAAGATCTAGGCCAAGCTTCTTATTAACCTTAAAACGCCCTACTTTTGCAAGGTCATAGCGCTTAGGGTTGAAATAGAGGTTTTCAATAAGGGTTTGTGCAGCCTCTTTAGTTGGCGGCTCACCTGGACGCATCTTGCGATAGATATCAAGCAGAGCTTCATCTTGAGTTGAAACGTTATCTTTAGCAAGAGTCTCTTTGATTGATGGATACTCACCAAACTCAGCAAGAATCTGATCATTGCTCCAGCCAAGTGCTTTAAGAAAGATAGTTACTGATTGCTTACGCTTTCTATCAATACGAACAGCAACAAAGTCTTTCTTATCAATTTCAAACTCTAACCATGCTCCGCGGCTAGGAATGATCTTTGCTGTGAAGATATCTTTATCAGATGCCTTCTCAACTGTTCTCTCAAAATAAACTCCAGGAGATCTAACTAGCTGTGAAACAACTACGCGCTCAGTTCCATTGATGACAAATGTTCCACGAGGGGTCATTAGCGGGAAGTCGCCCATAAATACTGTCTGGGATTTAATTTCACCAGTTACATTGTTAGTAAATTCTGCAGTAAGAAATAGTGGAGCGGCATAGGTAATGTCTCGCTCTTTGCACTCTGCAATTGTGTATTTGGAAGGTTCAAAGCGATGATCACGGAAGGAGAGTGACATCGAGCCTTGGAAATCTTCAATTGGTGAAATCTCTTCAAATATTTCTTCAAGTCCAGAGGTCTTAGGAATTTCTCCTCGATCTGGTCTTTCATTCTTACCAAGTCTTGCGCGCCAGGCATCATTGCCAAGTAACCAATCAAAGCTCTCGATTTGCAGAGCTAATAGATTTGGAACTTCTTGTGGTTCGCGGATCTTGGCGAAAGAAATGCGGTTAGGAGCTGTTGATTTCGTTTTCGCGGCCAAGAGTTTTCCTTCCAAAGTTAGTCACTACTTCTTTAAGTTTTTTAGTAACTCTTAAATCTCTTCTTGCTCGCACAGCAAACGTAAGGCCTCAGCCGCTATATGCCTGACCTGTGATTTTTGAGCGAGGGGGCAGGATATCCCTAGCGACACGCCGCTGTCTAATCAGAGGCAAGGCTCAATAAATAGCAAAGCCCCCCTGTATAAGGGGGGCTCGCTTATAGAAGAACTTACTTGATGCTGACCTTTGCGCCAGCTGCCTCAAGGGCGGCCTTTGCCTTATCAGCTGTTGCCTTATCAGCCTTCTCAAGCACGGTGGCTGGAGCTGAATCGACTAGATCCTTTGCTTCCTTTAGACCGAGGCTTGAGTTAAGGGCGCGAACTTCCTTAATCACCGCGATCTTCTGTGAGCCGGCTTCTTCAATTACTACTGTGAACTCATCTTGAGCTGCTGCAGCTTCTCCGCCGCCGCCTGCTCCGCCTGCTGCTGCAACAGCAACTGGCGCTGCGGCAGTAACATCGAATTCAGTCTCAAATGCCTTTACGAAATCTGAGAGCTCAACAAGAGTCATCTCTTTGAATTGAGCTAATAGGTCTGTGCTACTTAGTTTTGCCATTTTCGTATTTCCTTTTCTTTAAGCGTTCTCTGTTGGTTCTACTGGCGCAGAAGTCTCTGGTGCTGCCTCAGCAACAACTTCCTCGTTTGTTGCTTCTGCAACTGGCGCTGCTTCGGCTACAACTTCCTGAGTTGTTGCCTCTACAACTGGTGCTGCTTCTGCAGCGGGGGCAGCCTGCTCTGGCGCAGCAGGTGCTCCAGATTCAGCTTCTCTCTTAATACGCAGCGCATCAAATGCTCTAGCGGCTTTTGCCATAGATGCCTTCATAGCGCCAGCAAGCTTGGCCAAGAGAACTTCGCGCGATTCAAGATCGGCAAGTTTCATGATTTCAGCTGTTGTTACTGCTTTTCCTTCAAAGATTCCACCCTTAATAATTAGGAATGGATTTTCCTTCTGGAAATTCTTTAAGCTCTTTGCAGCTGCAACTGAATCGCCTTGAACGAAGGCAACAGCAGTTGGACCAGTTAGTAGTGAGTCAGCGACCTCTACTCCAGCCTCCTTTGCAGCAATCTTTACCAAGGTGTTTTTAGCAACTTTATATTTAGTGCCAACACCAAGTGAGCGACGTAGCTCTTTAATTGCAGTCACGGTTAGACCGCGATACTCGGTAACAACAGTTGCATCGGCAGACTTAAAGTCTTCAACCAATTCAGCAACTGATGCCGCCTTATCAGAGCGTGCCATCTAGCTTCCTTTCTACTTATATTCCCCAGAAGAAGTACCTACTGATTGGGTGATAAATATAAAAAAACCCCGTCGCATAGAAACGCGCGGGGTATCCGCTCGAACCTATGCGGGTTGTCTTTCGACATTTACTTCAAACCTTGCGATTTGAAACCAGCAGTCTCTGGTGAGAGGGCAGATATTAGAAGCAAAGGGGGCTTTAGGTCAAAATCA
>ERZ889217.69-NODE-69-length-61543-cov-13.536446_pt1 | contig 61543 bp, 49 predicted proteins | sample MGYA00521098_ERZ889217 | MGnify/ENA primary metagenome ERZ889217 (study PRJEB32303, sample SAMEA104408613) | aquatic metagenome | biome: Brackish water; feature: Pelagic; material: water | place: Baltic Sea | collected 2014-06-10T22:04:00 | depth 2,362 m ... | reverse complement strand
AAGAAAGCCGCGCCGAAAAAAGCCGCCGCTAAAAAGCCTGCTGTTAAAAAAGCAGTAGCCAAACCGGCCGCTAAGAAAGCCGCGCCGAAAAAGAAAAAATAAGCCCCCCTGTTAGCGAACAGGTTTGAACTAAATTGGGAGAAGCCGGAAGGCTTCTCCCAATTTGTTTTTACACCCACCTCCCATTATTTCGTTCGCATATGTTCTTCGTTTCATCGCCAACAACAGGGAAAGGATTGACGGACTCCCTGCCCTGTTGCAGTCTCACCGTCCTTTTTGATCCTCATGCGTCATACCATTTCAATCCTCGTGGAGAATAAATTCGGCGTGCTGACCCGTGTCGCGGGCATGTTCAGCGGCCGTGGATTCAATATCGATTCGCTGAATGTCGGACCCACGCTCGATCCGTCAGCCTCCCGCATGACAATTGTTGTTCGCGGGGACGATGCCGTTTTGGAGCAGGTCACCAAGCAACTCGTGAAACTTGTCGACGTAATCGATGTGCAGGATTTCCGAGACGAAGAGTACGTCGACCGCGAACTTGTCCTTCTACGGGTGGCCGCCACTTCAAAGACTCGCGCCGAAGTCATGCAAATATGTGATATTTTCCGAGCCAAGATTATCGATGTTCAACCCTCAAAGCTGGCTATTGAAATCACCGGAACGGAAGCCAAGATCCGTAAATTTTTAAGCCTTATGGAAACATTCGGCGTCAGCGAACTCACTCGCACCGGGAAGGTAGCCCTCGCTCGCGCCAATTGATTCTTGCCTAGTTTCTCATACCTAAAACCAACCACCACACATGCCAGCTAAAATCCATACTGATAAAGACGCCGACCTTAAGCTTTTCAAAGGAAAGACCCTCGCCGTGCTCGGCTTCGGGTCACAAGGCCACGCCCATGCGCTCAACCTCAAAGAAAGCGGATGCAATGTAATCATTGGTCTGTATCCCACCTCCAAGAGCCGAGACGTTGCCAAAAAGGCTGGGTTTGAGGTTTTTGATACCGATGAGGCCGTGCGCCAAGCCGATGTGATCATGGTTGCCATTCCCGACACAAAGCAAGCCGCCGCCTACAAAAAAGACATTGAACCCAACCTGACTGCCGCTAAGACGCTCCTATTCTCCCACGGCTTCAGCATTCTTTACAAAACAATCGTCCCGCCAAAGAATGTGAATGTAATCATGGTTGCGCCTAAAGGCCCAGGGCATATCGTTCGCCGCCAATACACGGAAGGGAAGGGCGTGCCGACACTCATTGCCATCCATCAAAACCCTGGCAAAGATGCCAAAAAAATCGCCCTTGCCTGGGCAAAGGGCATCGGCGGCACCCGTGGCGGTGTGTTGGAGACCACATTCAAGGAGGAGACCGAGACAGACCTCTTTGGCGAACAAACCGTCCTCTGCGGAGGCGCCTCGGCGCTTGTTCAGGCGGGCTTTGAAACCCTTGTGGAAGCTGGTTACTCGCCTGAGATGGCCTATTTCGAGTGCTTGCATGAGCTGAAACTCATCGTGGACCTCATGAACGAAGCCGGCATTGCTGGAATGCGCTTCTCGATCAGCGAGACGGCCAAGTGGGGCGATGTCAGCGTAGGCCCGAAAATCATCGACGCTTCTGTTAAAAAACGGATGAAAGCGGCGCTCAAGGATATTCAAACCGGCAAGTTTGCAAAAGATTGGATCAAGGAATACGAAGGCGGCTACAAGCGCTACAATGCATTGCTCAAAGCCGGCGAGAAGCACCCTATCGAGAAGACCGGTGCCCGACTTCGTGGCCTCATGCCCTGGATCAAAAAGAAAAATCTCAAGGGTACTCAAGCCTCCTACTCGAACTAGGATTCCTTTCGTCCCCAGCACATGAGCGAATCCACGACAAAACCAACTAGCGTTATCACCGGAGGCGCGGGATTTCTAGGATCCCACCTCACTGATCGCCTATTGAAGGAGGGGCATCGCGTCATTGCGATCGACAACTTAATCACTGGGAATGTTGCGAACATTGAGCACCTCGCTGGCAACAAGGACTACAAGTTCATTTGCCATGATGTTACCGATTTCATCTACATCCCCGGCAAGGTCGACTACGTCTGGCATTTTGCCAGCCCGGCCAGCCCGATTGACTACCTGAAGATTCCGATTCCGACCCTCAAGGTGGGTTCGCTTGGCACGCACAATGCCCTCGGCTTGGCCAAGGACAAAGGCGCGGCATTTCTCCTCGCTTCGACTTCGGAGTGTTACGGTGATCCGCTTATCCACCCACAAAAAGAGGATTATTGGGGTAATGTAAACCCGATCGGCCCGCGCGGTGTTTACGACGAGGCGAAGCGCTTTGCAGAGGCCATTACCATGGCCTACCACCGCTACCACGGGATGAACACCCACATTGTTCGCATCTTCAACACCTACGGGCCACGCATGCGCCTTAACGATGGCCGTGTTGTTCCGGCATTCATTGGACAGGCACTCACCAGCCAACCGCTCACGATCTTCGGCGACGGCTCGCAGACGCGCAGCTTCTGCTATGTTTCTGATCTGATCGATGGAATTTTCCGCCTCATGATGAGTGGGTTTCACGAACCGGTGAATATCGGCAACCCCCGGGAGATGACGATCCGCCAGTTCGCCGAGGAGATTCTTCGCATCACCGGAGCCTCATGCCAAATTGAGCACAAGCCCCTGCCTGTCGATGATCCGAAAGTACGCCAGCCTGATATCACTCGAGCCAAGGAGGTGTTGGGATGGGAGCCTAAGATCGATTTCGACAAAGGAATTCGAGAGACCATAGAGTTCTTTCGGGGCCGCGTGTGAGCATTGACGCGCTGCAGGTATGTGCCATGGTCGGTTTCCATTAAACTCAACCTCCATCCATGAAACCCTATTCCACCCTAGGAACTCCCATTGCCGTCATTTTTTTGATTGCTGCATTTACCGCGATTGTCTGTGCCGAAGACACCTCGACCTACAAGATCAATAAAATTGAGCCTGCCTTCCTTGATAGTCCTGAAATCTCCGCTAGTAACTACCGGAAGCAAGTAAAGACCAAAGCGAAGTGGTTGGAAGTCAATCTCTCACTCGAACGTGTTGACCGCGACGAGAAGTCTTTTTCCGGAGATGTGGTGATTAATTACTACATTCTATTGAATAATGCGAAACACCAAACTGATGGGAAGCCGGTCTTGCTAACGGGTTCGATTACTCTCAGCGATATCCCTGTTGGCCGACAATTGCATGCAGCGGCATTTGTGAGTCCGCAAGCTCTGCTCAAATTATTTGGCGGAAAAATTCCCGCAACCCTTTCTCAAGCAATAACCGACCTTGGAATCACCATCACGGCAAATGATCAATTAGCTTCTATTGACACACTGAAAGGAACGGTGGTTGGAGAGAAGGGTTGGTGGGACTCTGGAGCCGATGAGATGACAAACGTCACTGGCCTAGTTCTACAAAAAGAGAAAACGCCATTTGCCAACCTCTCTTGGGACTACTACCTGCCCGCCAAAATTTCGCCTTAGCTATTTTCTCTCAGTTCATGGCCAAGCCGTCACACATTCTTACTCTTAACCTAGGCATGCAAACTGTCAGCATGGCCGAGTTTGAGGCTTTGCCTGGAGATGGCTTGAGACTTATTGGGTTCCAGGAAGCTGAAATGATTTTGGATCCCGGGGCCGATGCCACCCGACCGGATCAATTGAAGTCATTGATCCAAGAGATGCTCGCCTCGTTGTCTCCAAAGTCATCGATTCCCATTTACGCATGCCTTCCCTCGCAATCAGTTTTCTCCCGCTTCGTGCAACTGCCCGGGGAAACAGCCGAGGATGTCGAATCAATCATTCCCTTTGAGGCCCAACAAAACGTCCCCTACCCCATCGACGAAGTTGTTTGGGACCATCAACTCATGGGGCAGAAGCAAGGAGATACATGGGATGTGGGCTTGGTTGCAATCAAGGCAGACCAACTGGATGACCTTGTAGCCGCCATCAAGCAAGGTGGACTGCAAGTGCAGGCGCTGGATTTGGCTCCCATGGCCCTCTATAACGCGCTTCGCTACAACCAGCCCGACCTCCCCGGTTGCACACTTGTGATTGATATCGGCGCACGTTCTACAAACCTTGTTTTTTCCGAAGGAGACCGTGTGTTTTGCCGCAACATTCCGATCGCCGGCTTTACCATTACTGCTGCAATTGCCAAAGAGTTCGAGCAGGATCTTGTTCTGGCCGAAAAACTCAAAATCGAAAAGGGCCAAGTCGGCCTCGGGGGCGCTTATGCTGAGCCAGCTGATCCCACCGAAGCGCGCATAGCCAAAGTTGTTCGCAATACTCTCACGCGACTCCATGCGGAAATTTCGCGATCGATCAACTTTTATAGGACTAACCACAACGGAAACGCCCCCGTCCGCGTCTTTTTAGCTGGCGGCACCGCCAAACTTCCCTTCGCCACGGATTTCTTCTCCGAGAAACTCAAAGCGCCTGTGGAGTTCTTCAACCCACTCCAAAATGTCGAAATCCAACCCGGTTCCATTCCCGGAGCCACAGCAGCTTGCGCCTCCGGGATTGGGGAACTAGTCGGGTTGGCCCTGAGATCCCTCAAGGACTGCCCTGTTGAGCTTAACCTCACCCCTCCCTCTGTGGTCAAAGCGATCGACCTCAAGCGTCGTATTCCCTCATTCGCTCTGGCGGCTGTACTCTTAATTTTTTCTTCCGCCCTATGGTTTGGCTACTTTGCTACCCGCGAACGATCCATTCGGCACAAATTCAACACGATAGAGAAGGAGACCGCCTCACTGAAGAATCTTTCTGCAGACATAGAACAGGCGTTGGATAAGCAAAAAAAACTCGAAGCCAATGCTCTTCCATTTCTCTCCGCTGTTGCCGAGCGTACTATTTGGCCGGATCTACTTGAAGAACTGGGCGCTAAGATGCCTTCTCGTTTTCTCTGGATCACCAAACTCAGCCCAATCGAAGGGACGCTTCCAGGCGCTGCACGGCCTGTTGCTCAAAAAAAATCAGTAGACCGCCGCGAACAGAAACCCCCAATTCCCGTCCTGCAGCCGGCCATTGTGGCGCTTCATGTCGAGGGGCTGTATTTGGACAATCCCCCTAATAAGGAAGCGGCTGGTATTGTTGATGAATTTGTTAATCGCCTAGATGCCTCCACCCTCTTTGACACCTCTGGCGATCGCACCCAAATTATCACCCAGCGCACCACACCCACCGGCGAAACATGGGCTTATGGCTTCACTCTACGATTGCCATTAAAAACCCCTATCCCCCTCCCATGAATTGGCTTAAAGACAACAAATTCCTCGTTGCCGCCGGTGTAGCTGTATTGATAGCCGTTGTATCGCTTGCCTTTTTTGCCGGAGTTGCGGCTCATTCGCATGATGAGGCTCTTGCCACTTACAATGCTGAAGTCCAACAACTGGATGCCCTGAAAAAGCAAATTCCCTACCCAAGCAAGGGCAATTTGAAAGCTATTAATAAACAATCGGCATCATACAACGACGCCTTCAGCGTCCTTCAATCCACCTTAACCGACTTGGATGCGCCTGTGGACAACACCATCACCCCACAGGTTTTTCAAGATGAACTCCGCAAATCGGTGGATTCACTGGTCTCAAAAGCAAATAAAAACACCGTCGCCCTTCCGGAGACTTTCTATTTGGGTTTCGATGAGTTTCGCACACGCCTTCCCTCTAAAGATGAAGCCGTTACACTCAACCCTGAATTCAAGGTTCTTAATACACTTTTAAATCAACTGGTCGACCTTAAGTTGCTCAGCATCGACTCACTATTGCGTCTTCCTCAACCCCCATCACCTGAGGGTGATAATTCCTCGATTTTGAAGAGACGGTTCAGCATTTCCTTCACCGCGCCACAGGACAAATTGATTGCCGCTTTCAATGAGGTCTCCAACTCAAAATATTTCCTCATCATTCGCTCAGCCTCATTTGAAAACTCGAATCCAGATCCCCCACAGAAGATATTTTCCGATAAAATAATGCAACCGGCCACTCCTCCAAGGCCCCTGCGCCCAATACAACAGATCAATCAAAAAGATGCGGTTGATACCCACCTCCATGTTGTTGTCGGTAATGAGATTGTTACTTCTACGCTCCTTGTCGAAATTCCAACCTTCCCAGAGCTAGCCAAGGAATCCACAACCTTCAAGCCTAAGCCATGATGGATTGGATCAAAAAGCACTACGATCTCTCGGTTCTCGCTATTGCATTATTCATGTTGGTTGCAAGTACGGGCCTTGTCTTTTGGACTGCTAAATCATCGGATCAAGAATTATTGGAACCCGCATCCATTCCCGCGAATGATGAAATCCCCGATATTAATGTCTCGTCTGTTTCTAGTGCGCAGCAAAAGGCATCACATCCCACCAAATGGATTTACTCCGGCAACGATTCCTCCCGAGCCTCTCTTCTTGTCTCCCGAGCCTATCTGCTGAAAGACGGTAAGCTTTTCGATCCAATTGAGGGAAATGAAAACCTTCACCATCCCATCACCAACGCTTGGTTGATTCAGCACGGGTTGGACTATACCGCCAAAGACATCAAATCCAGAGATTCTGATGGTGATGGATTCTCAAACCTTGAGGAATTCCTCGCCGGAAAAAGCCCCGTTGATCGCACATCAAAGCCGGCTGCTTATAATAAGCTAAAGCTCATCGCCTTTAAATCCCTGCCCTTCCGCATCATTTTTAAAGGCGACCCCTCTGGTTCCGCCAAAGAATTTCAGCTCAACTTTCTCGAACTCCAAGGAGCCGCACGCACGCAGTATAAAAAGCTAAATGACGTCATCGAAGGTGCCCCCTATAAAATCGGGCGTTACGAGGAAAAAAAATCTATTGATGCTCGAGGCATTCCTGTGGATGCATCTGAATTGACGTTGGAAAATATCGAAAATGGCCACACCATTATTCTAGTGAAGGACAAACAAACGGATGACCCACGATCCGAGGGGACATTTTTGAATCAAATCACAGCTGAGACCTTTATCCAAAAAAAGGGTGAGACTTTCCTACTGAAGCCCGACCAGATCGAATTCAAAATCATTGACATCAACCCCGACTCCGCGCAGATACAGGACACCAAAACTGGGCAAACTTATCGGATTACCAAGGATTCTAAAAACCCCCAATGAGATTTTCTTCCCGTTTCTTTATGTTTTGCTTGATAGGGATTGTTGTTATTGTCGGACTGCCTGTTGTATCCGCGCAATATCCTGGCGTCCAAGGCGCTGTAGAACGCCAGATTCAAGAACTTGAACAGAAGAAGCTCTACTCAGCTGCGTTAGTTCAAAAAGGCGATTTGGCGACTGCCTCAATGGATTACGAAGAGGCTTACTCTTTCTATAAGAGCGCTGTTGACACCTTGCCGCTGGCGGGAGCTGCCTCAGCGGATGTACGCCAGCAAGCTTTAGAGGGTTTTTGCAAAGCCGCCCACAAACTTGCTCAGCTCCGGGTTTCACAAGGCCGCTACGCGGATGCCAAAACCACTATTGAGGTCATTCTTGAAGAACGTTATAATCCTAGTTACGGACCAGCACTTTCACTCCGCTCCCAACTTGTCGACCCGAAGGCATTTGTTGATCGCGGCACACTGACTCCTCAACATGTCGCGCGAACGGAGGAGGTGAAGCGCCTTCTTCAAGAGGCTAAGGGCTTCGAGGCTTCTGGTCGATTCGATCTTGCCTTTAAGCGCTGTGAGCAAGCGCTCAACCTCGATAAATACAATATCGCCGCCAGGCGTTTCATGGAAAAAATAAACGTGGCAAGATCAACCTATGCCACAGCAGCCTACAATGAAACACGCACCGCCGTCCTTGCAGAAGTTTCAAAAGCATGGGAGCTCCCTGTAACAAAATTCACTGATGCGCCTACGTCCCTCATCGAGCAACCAGAAATAGCCGGGCGCGCAACACAAGGGATCCACGAAAAACTCGATGCCATTATTATCCCATCAATTGAGTTTAATGACGCTTCGCTCCGCGTGGCGCTAGACAACCTGTGCCGTCGAGCTGCTGAACTCGATACTATTGAGCCAGACCCAGCGAAAAAAGGGATTAATATTCTCGTTAAGAAATCTCCTGGTGAAACCGACTACCCAATCACCTTTGACGCCACAAATCTCCCGCTTCGTGCGGTATTAGATTACATCGCGAGTTCCGCTGGCATGAAGGTTAAAGTCGACCCACATGCAGTCGTGTTCGTACCCATGTCCGAAAATACGGACATTCTTTTAACAAAAGAATACAAGGTGCCACCCAGCTTTATGCAAGGAGCCCCTTCCGGAGCCAGCCAGCCTTCGATTGGCTTGTCCTCCGCATCCCAGCCTGCGATCGAAGCCCGATCATTCAATGCCAAGAATTTCCTTGAATCGCAGGGGATCACTTTTCCAGAGGGCGCAAGCGCTAACTACCTTCCAAGCTCAAGCCGACTGATTGTGAAAAACACAATATCTAGTCTAGAGAGCGTGGATGCCCTTGTGGAGGCATCAATTGCTGAGCGTCCAACCCAAGTCGAGATTGAAACTAAATTCCTCGAAGTGACACAAAACAATCTTAATGAACTAGGATTCGATTGGCTTCTCGGCCAGTTTTCACTCCCTGCTGGCTCTGGAATTTATGGTGGTGGTGGTACCGAAGGGTTCGCTCGTACCATCTCCAACCCTTCATATCCGATGATCAACCCAGCCACCGGTCTTCCAGTTGGCGCCTCTTCTGGGACCTCAGGCCCAATCACTGCAGGGAACCGCAGCGGAGCAGGAAGCCGCTTTGGCACAGCTATTCAACTCAACGCAGTTGACGCCCTTCTACTAGGGGGGGCAGGGCTATCTGGCGCCGCTCCTGGCATCCTGTCTCTCGCCGGTGTCTTTACCAACCCACAATTCCAAGTTGTGCTCAGGGCTCTCAGCCAGAGCAAAGGAATCGATCTAGTTAGTGCCCCTAAAGTTACTACCAAAAGTGGGATGAATGCGAAAATCGAAATCGTTCGAGAGTTTAGATATCCCACTAATTTTGATCCGCCTCAACTATCAAAAAGTCAAGGCACCACCTACTCTCCAGTAGTTCCCAACACACCTTCTTCGTGGGATGTAAAAAATACCGGCATTACCTTGGAAGTTGTTCCTACAGTAGGCCCCGATCTTTACACGATTGACCTTCAATTGGTTCCAAGAGTAATTGAGTTTGATGGGTTTATAAATTACGGAAGCCCAATTTACGCCACTGTGGAAAATGCTACTGGTGCGCTTGATCTTATAGGAATTGCTCGCCCTTCCTTCACTTTTGAAGCTACCTCAAATAATATAAACATGCCCGTGTTTTCAACCCGTGAGGTTGAAACCACGGTTTCTGTCTATGATGGAGAAACTGTTGTGATGGGTGGCCTCATGCGTGAAGATGTTCAAAAAGTTCAAGATAAGGTCCCTATTCTGGGCGACATCCCCCTCGCTGGGCGGCTTTTTCGCTCAAATGTAGATCAACACGTGAAACGCAATCTAATCATGTTTGTCACAGCTAGGCTTATGGATCCTGCAGGCCAGCCAATCATGGAGGAACTGGATAACTCTTTAGTATTGAGCCTTGATCCCGATATTGCGGCCCCCATGGATGACTTGATTCCAGAAGATCCAGACTCCCTCCCACTTTCGCAATGACACCACACGTTTTCCTATTTGCCGCACGCCGCTCTTGCATGTCCCATGCGCTTTCATGGATTTTCCCCGCTTTTATTTCCCTGATGTTGCTGCCCCCGCTCTTTGGTCAATCCCCTCCAACCATCGTGACGACCTCGGAAAATGAGATCGCCCGACGTCAAGCGCGCGTCATGGAAGCGGAGAAACTTCTTGAAAAATCCCACCGGGAAACTTCTGATAAAAATTGGGCCTCCGCTTATGATTTTGCCTTTCAAGCTGTTAGATTAATTCCTCCCAGCCAAGCTGCTGAAGCCACGCGTAAAACGACCATTTCAATATTTTCCAATTGTGCCATGGATTTTGCAAATTGGCTCATCGGACAAGGCCGCTACAATGAGGCTGAACGCGTTGCCAAATCTGTCCTTGCCCCATCAATAAATCCCAACTTTAAACCAGCCGCTAAGTTATTAGCAAATCTCGAGCAACAAGATTATTACAATAAAACTATCGATCCTCCTTTTGCCGTGCGACGCGATGACACCCAGAAGTTGCTTGATCAAGCGGAAGGGTTCTCCGCCACCGGTCGATACGATCTCGCCCAGAAGCGTTATGAGGAGGTTTTAAATCTCGATTCCTATAATATTGCCGCCCGCCAAGGCTTGGAGTCTTTAAATAATAGAAGAACAAAGTATTACGAGACATCATATAATGAAACGCGTAGCCGTTTGCTCTGGCTTGTTGAACAGTCGTGGAATAGGTCTGTGCCAAAGCGCACTGAGGCTACTCGATCAACCGCGATGTCAACATATCAAGTTGCACAAGAATCCAAAGCCTCCATCACTAGTAAACTTAACAAGATCGTCTTAGACAAAATCTATTTTCCTGAGGTTACTGTTCGTGAGTTTGTTGATTTTCTAAAGTTTGAAAGCCGCAAACTGGATCCGGATAAACAAGGGGTTAATATCGTTCTCAAGCTTGGCAAAGACCCCCAAATTGGTAGCTCTGATTCTGAAGTCTCCACTTCAACCCAAACCACTCCATCCACAAAAATTTCAATCTCTCCAGCTATCACAAATATCCCTCTGATAGAGGCGATTCGCTACCTCACTGAGTTATCTGATCTAAAATATAAAATTGATCCTTTTGCGGTGGAAATTCTTTCTCCTTCTGCTTCCACCGAGGATCTTGTGACTAAAGAATACCGTGTCTCCCCCGGCTTTATTCCTGTCTCCGCCAGCGAGGGATCCAGCCCCGCTATGGGGTCTCGCTCTTCAGATGATAATACACGACTGTCCGATCGACGTGATGCTAAGATATTTCTGGAAGAACAAGGTGTCCCTTTTGCCAATCCCGATGCCTTTGCCCGCTATATTCCTTCAGGTAGCCGCCTTATCGTTAGGAACACTCAGTCTGCTATCGACACTATCGATACTATTATTGAGGGAGAAATGGGCGTTGCCCCAAATCAGGTCGAAATCGAGTCGAAATTTGTCGAAATTTCTCAAAACAATTTGAATGAGTTAGGGTTTGATTGGCTTCTCGGTCCATTATCCATAGGAGGAGGAATGTATGGGAACGGCGGAACAATGGGCCTGGGCCAAGAAACCTCTGGCGACTACTATAGTAATTACCCATTCAATCAAGTGGGTGGAAATCCTGTTACAGCAGGCACGCGATCAGGTATCGGCACTGGATTAAATTCTGCAATAACCGCTAACAGTATTGACGCTTTAATTGCTCAAGTCCCACAAGGTTTTAATGTGGCTAGCCCTAGTATTTTCGGTATTGCCGGTGTATTCTCCAACCCCCAGTTCCAAATGGTGATCCGTGCCCTAAGCCAGCAAAAAGGTGTTGATCTCATGTCGGCCCCTAAAGTCACCACAAAGAGCGGCAGCAAAGCAACCGTCAAAATTGTACGTGACTTTCCATATCCTGAAAGCTTTGAGCCCCCTGAGGTTCCGGAGTCATCGGCTGGTGGTGGTGGAAATAATAATAATGGTGGTGGTGGTGGTGCTAGAGAAGGCATTGTTGTTACGTCGTCTATCATTACACCCGCCAATCCGACAGATTTTACTAACCGAGAGCTTGGCGTGACATTAGAAGTCGAGCCTGTGGTTGGCGCCGATAATTACACTATCGATCTTTATCTCTCTCCGCGCGTTGTCAATTTTGATGGATTTGTGAACTATGGCTCCCCTGTGATTGGGCCGCGCTACAATCCGCTTTCTATCCTTGTTGGAAACCCCTCTGGCATTGAGACTTATGAAATCACCCCCAACACAATGAACCAGCCGATCTTTTCTGTTAGATCCGTTGATACGAATGTCACCGTTTGGGATGGTCAAACAGTTGCTCTCGGTGGACTTATCCGTGAAGATGTGCAAAAAGTCCAAGATAAGGTTCCTCTTCTTGGCGATATCCCACTTGCAGGAAGATTGTTTCGCTCAAATGTGGATCAGACTATAAAGAAAAACTTGATCATTTTTGTTACCGCACGCTTGATGGACGCCCAAGGTCAACCACTAATCCAACAAAACATTGAAGAAGAGTTTGTTGATTTGCTCGGTTTGCCTGAAGATTTACCTCAGCCTGCCTTCCAATCCGCAAAATTCGGGAAGTGATTGAGCGCCCTATTCAACTACTTTAAGCTTTTCGCTTATCTTTCTTGGCTCAGCCATTTACTAATATCTTCTCCCACCAAGTTTTTATCCCAATCATGCCATAGTAAATGGTATGCATCTGGGTAAACCCTCAGTGTTTTGTTTTCCGATGTGATTTGGTGAAACCATGACTCCACTTGATCAATCCGCACATAACAATCCTGACCCGCAGCCAGAACTAAGGTGGGTAGCTTTATTTTTTTTGCTATCGCTTTGCTGCCATCAATCAACGCTCCCAACTCCACCAGAAATCCGAGGCTGAAATTCGAAATGTAGTGTGTTTTTTCTTTGAGCGAATCCTGATAAGCTCTGTCTCGCGTAATCGGAGGAGCCGTCGTATTTCCGTTTACAAATCTATTCGGCGAAAGCCTATAATTTGGGAACATTTTACCAAGCGTCCTTAATATCAACCGGACCGGCTTGGGAACCGCCCGTATCAGTGCAACAACCGGCGCTGATAGAATCACTCCACTTAGCCCTAGTTCTGCTCCCCTGTCGCCACCTGCAGCATACGAGGCGACTAACAATGATCCCATACTCTCCCCCATCAAATACAGCGGTTCATCGGGATGAGCTTGTCTCACAGCTTTCAAAAAAGCGGCTATATCCCTCATCTGCCACTCCACATTCAGCGCCAATCCCCGTCTAGAGACAACAGGGTCTCTCCCTTGCCCCCTTAAATCCAATGCATAGAAGGAAAAACCCTTCACCATTTCTGGTAGCGGGGCGAACTGCTCCCCTGCCCCACCCATCCCATGCACACAAGCGACGACTCCAATCGCCCCCTCTGCCCTCCATGTATTGGCGCACCGCTTTTCTCCATCTTCTGTAAACCATAGAAAACTCATTACCTTTTTTTATAATGGCTTGAAGAAGCCAATCATGAAAGTATTTGTTATCCTCCTCTGTTTATTGATCCTATCCTTCTCCTCTTCTGCAAACCAACTTGATGTGGCAATGATCCGTTTTCCTGAACCAAAAACAGAATCCTCTCTTAACGAATCACTCTCCGCCACAACCCTCAATAACTCTGACCGTACAAAAACTAAAATTCACACTCTTAAAGGTGATGTTATTTTTTATCAATCTCTTGTGATTTCGCCCTTTTTTTCTTCATCTACCCGCTTTTCCTTACTTCATTCATCGCTGAAGGGCTCCTGTGATGGTAACGTCCTTTCACTAGATTTAACCCTTTCCGATGGCGTGGATGAGGCCCTCCGCCTCTTTTCTTCTCATACATTTAAAGGCTCCCTTCGCGTGGTTTCCTTTCGTACGATCATAAAAAACACACCTTTTCCAAAAAAGGCCGTGTTGATACAAATGAAACCGCCTACACCTACACCCTCATAGCTCAAATCAATTGACTTAGCGGTTGTGCAAAACATGTGAGTTTTTGCGGATAACCATTAATATAATCACTCTCTATTTGATTTATCTTTTTCTTTTCTCTTAAAAACTCCCGTTTTTCACAGGTCTTCTTCCCCGTGGAACGCCTTTCAATGAGACGAGGAACACAATTCTTCATGATTGTTCACACCCTTAAGAAGAATAAGAATGTAATGATTTTTTAATTCTTCTATAATCTCTGTGAAAAACTTCGCTAAGGCTTGTATCAAGACTTGGCTCTTCATTGAAATGAGGTAAAATGCCTGATCTAATTTAACAGTTCAAATAATGTCACTCAGTCCAGTTTCAGATTTCATAGACCTTCATTACCGCCACTTCAATGCAGCATCACTGAAAGATGCCGCAGAGGCTTATACAAAGCATTTGGAATCAGGTGGAGTCATGCTCATGACCCTTGCTGGAGCCATGAGCACAGCGGAACTGGGAATATCTCTCGCTGAAATGATCCGATTAGGAAAAGTTCATGGCATCGTTTGTACTGGAGCAAACCTTGAGGAGGACATTTTCAATCTTGTCGCGCATGATTTCTATGAACGGATTCCTCACTATCGGGACCTCACACCCGCAGATGAGCAAGCCCTTTTGAAGCGACATATGAACAGAGTGACAGATACCTGCATACCAGAGATGGAAGCGATGCGCAGGATCGAAGATGTAATCCTCAAAGAATGGATGAATGCGGATGCGCAAGGAGAGCAGTTTTTCCCTCATGAATTCTTCTGGAAGATCCTTGAGTCGCCGGAACTGAAAAAAAATTTCCAGATAGATCCAAAAAACAGCTGGATGATCGCTGCAAAGGAAAAAAACCTGCCGATCTTTGTCCCTGGTTGGGAGGATTCGACACTCGGAAATATGTATGCTGGTCATTGTATCGAAGGGACTATCAAAAATATTCACACCGTAAGGTCAGGGATTGAATACATGATTTCACTTGCTGATTGGTATGCGCCCACAAGCCATAAGACCCCCATTGGATTCTTCCAGATCGGCGGCGGGATTGCTGGGGATTTTCCCATCTGTGTCGTTCCTATGCTTCATCAGGATCTACGCCGCACAGATGTCCCTCTATGGGCGTATTTCTGTCAGATCAGCGACTCCACAACCAGCTACGGAAGTTATTCAGGAGCTGTCCCTAATGAAAAAATAACATGGGGGAAGCTTGGAGAGAAAACGCCAAAGTTTATTATTGAGTCAGACGCCACTATTGTAGCTCCACTTATCTTCGCCAAAGTTCTCGGATGGTAGAGATGCGCGAATCTGCGTGGACATGCCTCTATGGTAAAGGGAAAAAGCAACCGATTTAAGAATCAGAGAAATGCATATTTGCGACATCCTTCAATCCAGCAATCCAACTGTCTCATTTGAGTTCTTTCCGCCAAAAACGGAAGATTCCCAAGAGCAACTCTACACAACAATACGAGACTTAGAGCAAATAGAGCCACACTTTGTTAGTGTTACTTACGGTGCCGGGGGATCTACCCGTGAACTCACTCACGATCTCGTTGTTCGCTTAAAAAAAACAACCACCCTCGACCCGATCCCTCATCTCACCTGCGTCGGACACAATGAGTCAGATATTATTTCTATCCTAGAGCGGTATGCCAATGCGGGGGTGAGCAATATTCTTGCCTTGCGCGGTGACCCCCCGCAAAACCAACGTGACTACGATCATTCAAGCGACGTTTTTGCTCATGCTGCTGATCTTGTCCGATTTATTAAAAAATTTAGAGGCCATCCTGATCCAAGAGGCTTTGGAATCGGCGTGGCGGGCTTTCCAGAAGGTCACCCTGACACGCCCAATCGTCTTTTGGAAATGGAGCACCTGAAAGCAAAAATAGCAGAGGGATCAGATTATATCTGCACACAACTCTTCTTCGATAATCATGATTTCTACGACTTCCGAGAACGCTGCACACTAGCCGGTATTGATGTACCCATTATCGCGGGGATCATGCCGGTAACGAGCCTCTCTTCAATGAAAAGAATGGCCGAACTTGCCGGAGGGAGTCGCTTTCCAGCTCGCCTACTCAAAGCGCTCCAACGAGCAACAAGTTCCCCTGAAGCTGTTCGCGAAATAGGTCTTCATTACGCCACCGAACAGTGCGCCGACCTTTTAGACAATGGTGTTTCAGGCATTCATTTGTACACATTGAATCAGTCCACCGCGACCCGTGAGATCTGTCAACGTCTTGGGCTCGTGAGCAAATAAATTATTCTCAGATAACAAAAATACTCCTTGCGCTCTTGAAATTTCGCCCTAAGGTGATCGACGTTCTGGGGGGAACAACAGCCCGTTGCAGCAATCGCCGCGACGGGCTGTACTTTTTCTGAGGTCCTACGTCCAGCAACCACCTCGCGCCCCTCGGTCACTTACGCCTTTCAAATCCTATTCCATCCGCTTAGATAAACTTCTACCATTTTTGTTATGTTTGCTTGGATCCTGAAAAAAATAGTCGGCTCGAAAAATCAGCGTGAACTTCGCCAAATGCTGCCGATCGTAAAAAAAATAAACGATCTGGAAGAGCAGTTGAAATCTCTTCCTGATGACGCTCTTCGCGAGAAGACCCAAGATTGGAAAGATCGTCTTTCAAAAATCTCTGATCCCGTGCAATTAGATGAAGAGCTCCAGGGGATCCTTCCGGAAGCTTTTGCGGTTGTAAAAAATGGCGCGCGCCGGCTTTGCGGTCGTTCTTTTGATGTGTGCGGCCATCCCCTCACATGGAACATGGTTCATTTCGATGTCCAACTTCTCGGCGGGATGGTGCTCCACAAGGGCCGTATCGCTGAGATGGCGACCGGCGAGGGAAAAACCCTTGTTGCTACGTTGGCTGTCTATCTTAACGCCCTTTCTGGACGCAGTGTTCATGTCGTGACAGTGAACGATTACCTCGCCCAACGTGATGCGCAGTGGATGGGCCAACTCTACACATTCCTCGGACTTTCTGTTGGAGTTATTCAAAACGACCAATCGCCCACACTCCGCCGCCAGCAATATCAATGCGACATTATCTACGGGACGAACAGTGAGTTTGGGTTCGATTACCTCCGCGATAATGGGATGGCCACCAGCCGCGAACAACAAGTTCAACGGGGCCATTTTTTTGCAATCGTCGATGAAGTGGATTCAATTCTTATCGACGAAGCCCGAACCCCGCTCATTATTTCAGGTCCTGCCACTGTATCTACGCATCAATATGATAAATTTAAACCGCTTGTAGATCAATTAGTTAAAAAGCAGACAATGCTTTGCAATCGCTTGGCCACTGAAGTCAAAGATTTGATCTCTGCAAATAAAAACGATGAGGCAGGCCGCATCCTTTTCAAACTCAAGCTTGGTCAACCGCGCAACAAAGCCTTCCTCCGCCATCTCGAAGACCACGAAATGCGTAAGCTAATGGATAGGGCTGAACTCGAATTCTACAAGGATACGGAAGGAAAGGCAGCGCTTGTGGCATTAAAAGAGGAGCTCTTTTTCACTATTGAGGAAAAGTCTCATGAAGCAGACCTTACGGAACAGGGCCGTAATTACTTGAATCCGGATGATATCAATGCGTTTACTTTGCCCGACTTGCTGACAGAGTATGCTGATATAGAAAACGATACAGCGTTATCGGTTGACGAAAAAGTTACAAAGAAATCCGCCCGTCAACAATACTGCGACACGCAAGCAGAGCGGATTCACAATATTACTCAACTCTTAAAAGCGTACTGCCTCTATGAAAAAGACGTTGAATATGTTGTCGAGGAAAACAAGGTCATCATCGTCGACACCTTTACTGGCCGTAAAATGTCAGGCCGTCGTTGGTCTGATGGTCTTCACCAAGCCGTTGAAGCCAAAGAAGGGGTTCAGATAGATCGTGAAACCCAAACACTGGCCACGATCACAATCCAAAATTATTTCCGACTCTATCAAAAGCTGGCCGGCATGACTGGAACAGCGGAGACTGAGGTTAGTGAGTTTCATGACATTTATGGACTGGATGTGAATGTCATGCCTACCAACCGGCCAGTGAAGCGCTTGGACGAAAATGACCGTATTTACAAGACGCGCCGTGAAAAATACAATTCTTCCATTCAGGCGATCAGGGAAGCTCATGCCACCGGTCAGCCGATTCTCGTTGGGACTGGCAGTGTTGAGGCTTCTGAGTTGCTGAGCCGCATGTTAAAATTGCAAAAGATTCCCCACACCGTCCTGAATGCAAAATATCACTTGCAGGAGGCGGAGATTGTCTCCCGAGCTGGACTTAAGGGCGCGGTTACTATTTCCACCAACATGGCTGGGCGGGGTACTGACATTAAGCTTGGAGAGGGGGTCGCTGAGATAGGGGGTCTCTTTGTTCTTGGTACAGAACGTCATGAATCCCGCCGCATCGATCGCCAACTCCGTGGTCGTTGCGCTCGTCAAGGCGACCCTGGGCGTTCCCGATTTTATGTCAGCTTTGAAGATGATCTCATGCGAAACTTTGGAGCCAGCGACCGCATGACGAAGATCATGGAAACTTTTGGTCTTCAGGAAGGCGAGGAACTCGAGCACCCTTGGCTCAACAAAAGCGTCGAAACAGCCCAAAAACGCGTCGAACAGCGCAACTACATGATCCGCAAGCGCACCCTGGAGTTCGACGACGTCATGAACCAGCAGCGCGAGGTCATCTACGGCTACCGCAACGAGGTCATGGATGCTGAAAATCCCCGCGACCTCATCCTTGAAGTCATCTCCGAGATCGTCCCTAAGAAGGTCTCCGCCTTCCTCGAAGCCAGCGAAGGCGAGGAGTGCGACTACGACGGACTCCTCCATTGGATTAACACCACCTTTCCCCTTGGCCTCACCAAGGAAAAAGCCGCCCTCGACACTCGCACCCCTGAGCAATCCGCTGAATTCATTGTCCAAACCATCACCGACGCCTACGAACGCAAGGCTTCCCTGGAACACCCCGACGCCGTCCGCGGCCTCGAGCGCTACATCATCCTCAACGCTATTGACCGACTGTGGCAGGAGCATCTATACGCTATGGATGGCCTCCGTGAAGCAGTCTATCTTCGTGCATTTGGTCAAAAAGACCCCCTTGTTGAATATAAAAACGATGCTTATGCCATGTTTGTTGACCTCATGGACACCATCAAGGGTGAGGCGCTTCACAATCTCTTCCGTAGCGCCACTAGTCTACAAGCTTTTGAGCAAATGCTGGAGAATATGCCTCACATCCTTTCGCGCCCAGAGCATCTCCTCAACCCGGAATTGAATGAGGCTGAAGATGATGATTCAACGCCCGACAACCCTCCGCATCCGAAAAAGGAACTCCCGCTAAAGCGTGAACTACCAAAAGTGGGTCGCAATGACCCCTGCCCTTGTGGTTCTGGCAAAAAATTCAAATCCTGTTGCGGGCGCAATGCTTAAAAGTTGCTTCACTGGGTTCTTCCCCATTCAAGAAGAATAAAGAATGACTAGCTTGCGGAGTCTCTCATGCAACTATGTCGCGCCTTTTTCCGTTGTCTTGTTTTGAATGTATTTATTTTTGATATGTTCCACGTGGAACATATAATTCCCCTCCCTCAATCAAGATTATGAGAGAACTGTTGAATATCGTTTTGGTTGAGCCTGAAATCCCACCTAACACAGGCAATATCGCAAGGTTATGTATGGCTGTTGGGTTAAGGCTTCATTTGGTCGGGCCATTGGGCTTTTCCCTAGATGAAAAAGAATTGCGCCGAGCGGGCATGGATTATTGGGCGGAGTGCGATGTTCGTGTTTGGGAGAGTTGGAGGGCAATATGCGAGTCGGCAATCAATTGTGAACGCGTCTGGTTTTTCACTACGAAGGCTTCAAACGTGTTTTGGGGGGTCAATTACAAGTCTGGGGATTGGTTGGTATTTGGTCGAGAATCACGCGGGTTGCCTGAATCGCTCCTCCATAAATACCCTGAATCTTGCGTTCGAATCCCTATGCGAAATGGGGCTAGAAGCTTAAACCTTTCAACCTCTGTTGGAATTGGTGCTTTTGAAGCATTGCGCCAAATCCATCTAGGCGGAGCATGGGAATTATGAAAGCCTGATTTGAAAGGCAATCGCCAAAAAAACATGCCCTCAGATTGCCTTCGGTTGATCTTTCCAGGCAAGAAGAAGGGGTCTGTCGCCTAAGCGGGCGCAACGGCGCTCTAGGGGCTTTGGCGGCGATTTATGAAGGTGGCGCCACGAATGGGCGGTTGACAGCGTTCCACGTGGAACAAATGAGCTAACAAAAAGCAAGCGTCCATAAATCCCAATGGCTGGGATCAAATTATGGGGAGGGAAGAAGGAGTGAGAAAGATTAAGGGAGTTGCCCCAATGTCGAGCAGTATATGATAAACAAGATTATGACAGGTGGGCAAGTGCATGGTTTCGATCAGAAATCACGTTCCGCTGCTCTTGGCTAAAAAAAGTCCGCCTATGGCAATTAAGGCTGTCTAGCCTAAATTTAGAAAATTAAAGTGATCATAGTGGGGTGGGGGTTAGAATTGATCTCAGCAAAAACAAATGAAAAGCAGAAGCATGATATAAAATTGCAACATCACCGGAAAATCATTCAAAAGTAAAATAAACAAAAAATGATAATGCAAACGGTGTTGTCACTACGGCGCGTATTGTGAAAAATTATAAATTTAGATAGTTATCAATATGTGAGTGAATCTGAAAACAACAAGGGCAATGCCTTGCAAGGGCCAATCGATGAATTTCTCATGTATTTGGCTACCGAGCGTGGGCTATCCGATAGTTATCAAATTCTCATCCAGCGTTCATTAGAGATATTTGCGCGGTGGATTCAATCTCTTGGCTCATTGCGTGATTGGGAGTCGATAGAGGCTCGGAATATTACTGAGTTCCTCATATGCCGCAAAAAGGCAGGCCTCCAAGCCGCTTCGATTCGCATTGAAGCCGTCGCTATCCGCATTTTCTTTCGCTTTTTGGTAGGGCGTAAGGGTTGGAAAATCAATCCAGCCGAGAACCTCGCGCTTCCGCGCGCAGACAAGCGTCTGCCTAGGATCTTGCACGAAAAGGAAGTCAGGCGCCTTATTGAGAGTGTTGAAACAACTGATCCGCTGGGCCGCCGCGATCGCGCCATCATTGAATTGTTGTACTCCAGCGGCCTCCGGGTGTCAGAACTCTGCGACGCGCGCTTGGAGAATGTCGACCTGGAGGCTCAATTCATCCGAATTACCGGTAAGGGGAGTAAGACGCGCCTGGTTCCCCTTGGAAAACCCGCATGTAAAGCGATCAAATCCTACCTCAATACAGAACGGCCGACGCTTGTATCAAAAAAAACTGGGGGTGAAATATTTCTCTCTGTACGGGGAAAAAAACTCACAACGCCCCGCATACGCCAATTACTAAATCAATATGCTTCTAGAGCAGGGATCGAATCGCACGTGCATCCACATCTCCTGCGCCACAGCTTCGCCACGCACCTCCTGGGCGGCGGCGCCGATCTTCGCGTGATCCAAGAACTCCTTGGCCACGCCGACATCTCAACAACGCAAGTATACACTCATATCGAAAAAAGCGCATTGCACGGCGTCTTAAAAAAATTCCATCCAAGAGCATAGACAGGATGGGGGGGGATGGAGCGATCAATTAAATCGCGCAACGTTATAAATGGATGATTCCACTAACCGATAGGCTCGGCAACAATGTCATAGACTTGGGAGCCTAGGACAACTGCTTGAATGAAGGCGCCTGGCGTGGCCGGGCGGGTGAGGATAACCCGGCAATCTACTTCGGGGGCATCGTGCTCTGTGCGGGCTATATTAGGAGATTCGACAAGCACTTTAAGGGTATGACCGGTTTGACTGTCAGCCATCTCCTTGGCGATGCGTTGTTGAAGTTTCATGGCTTCGCGGTGCCGGCGGTTTTTCACGCGGGTGGGAACTTGGTTGTCCATCTTGGCCGCGCGTGAGCCGTCCTCCTGGGAGTAGTTGAACACGCCGAGGCGCTCGAAGCGGGTGGTATCGATAAACTCCAACAGGCTTTCGAAGTGTTCCTCGGTCTCTCCTGGAAAGCCGACGATGAAGGTTGTGCGCAGCCCGATGCCGGGAATGCCCGCACGGATGCGGCCGATCAATTCCTCGATATGCTCGCGAGAGGTCTCGCGGCGCATGAGCTTGAGCATCTCGGGGTGGATGTGCTGGAGCGGCATGTCGACATAGCGGGCGACATGGGGATTCCGCGCGATGGCGGCGATGAGGTCGTCGCTCCAGTGGGCGGGGTGGGTGTAGAGGAGGCGCACCCAGAAATCGCCGCCGATCTGGCCGATCTCATCGAGGAGGTGGATGAGAGACGTGCCGCGGGCGGGGTCGACGGGTTGGCGGGGCCCGGCTTTTTGCTCCCAGAGGTCCATGCCGTAATAGGTGGTGTCTTGACTAATGAGATTGATTTCTTTTACCCCCTCAGCAACGAGACCACGGATTTCGCGGACCACCGAATCAATCTGGCGGCTGCGGTGGCGGCCGCGCATTTGCGGGATCACGCAGAAGCTGCACGGGTGGTTGCAGCCCTCGGCGATTTTCACGTAAGCCGAGTGGTTCGGGGTGAGGCGGAACCGCGGTGTAGCGAAATCGGGAATGTAGCGCGATTTGGCGGTGACAAGGTTCAATGGCCCTGCCGGTTGACGCTCAAGCACACGCCGGAAAATTACGCCCGCCTCAGCGACTTGATCTAATCCGATAAAAGCATCAACCTCAGGCATTTCGCTAGATAGGTCGCTGGAAAAACGCTGCGATAGGCAACCGCTGACAACGACCCGCGCATCAGGGCGATTACCCTCGCCGCGCTGGCGGTGGGCATCAAGAATTGCATCAATCGATTCCTGCTTCGCGGAATCGATGAAGCCACATGTGTTCACCACGAGCACATCGGCTTCTGCGGGATCGGCGGTGATGTCAAATCCCTCCGCTTTTGCAGAACCCAGCATGATCTCGGCGTCGACGAGGTTTTTGGCGCAACCAAGACTGATCATGCCTACACGGGGTCGAGTCATGAGGGCTTGCGGGCCGCTGGTGGTTTTCATTGTGGCCGCGGCAGGCGTGGGGCGGGTTCAAATGGCGGCAGAATCATGGTCGAAGGAGTTGGTTTTTGCGCCGGCGCTGCCGAGGATGCAGGATACTGGTAGGGCTGAGCAAGTTGCGGCGCGGGCGTGGGATCAGGCTCTGGATTCGATGGGAGCGGCGGATCGACGGGAGATACAAGAAGCGCGGGATCCATAGAAGAGCTCTCATCATTGATAGGCCCCTCGGTAATGTCAGGCAACGCCAGGGAGGAAGACTCTGCCGCAGGTTGGACGCGCTCGATCTTTTTCCACCCCCTCCAAAAATAAATCCCGGCGGCGATAACCAATGCCACAGCCACGCCTGCGCCAACAAACTTCAGTAGCCGCCGGAGAGATTTGAATTGTTCCGACTGCATAAAGTTCTGTTTTGACAACATGACCTCTAAGTAAGCGTTGTCGGAGGTCCCCAGCTTCTGGTTGGAAGGAAGGTAGTCTTGGATGTCTGCCAAAGGGATATTCAAGTAGTTCGCGTAGTCGATGAGATAAAGGCGGGCATAGGTGGGGTGGGGGAACCCGCTAAAGTCATCTGTTTCTAGAGAGCGCAAGCGGCTCAATGGCATTCGGATGTCATGCGCCACCTTTTCAATCGGAATGCCAAGCTTTTGACGTCGGGCGGCAAGCCGCGCGCCGATGAAAAACTCTCCCTCGTCGGATGGTTGGTTTCTTTTCAAATTGGCATGTCCTCGTTGAGATCGACCAGAATTTCACGGTCTTTTGCGCCGTCCTTCGGGCCGACGATCCCGCGGTTTTCGAGAATATCTATGACACGGGCGGCTCGTGTATAGCCTAATTTTAGCCGACGTTGAAGCATGGACGTGGAGGCTCGGTTTTCTTGACGGATAATCTCAATACATTTCTTGACCAATTCCTCATCCTCATCACTGACTTCTTCTTCGGGCGGTATTGTGCTAGTGAGCTTTTCGTGAATGCCTGAGTCAAAATTTGGTTCGGATTGGTTTGAAACAAATTCGACGATCCGGTGGATTTCCTCCTCAGTGACAAGAACACCTTGCGAGCGTGTATATTTCGAGGTGCCTGGAGGGAGGTAGAGCATGTCGCCCTGGCCTAGAAGCTTCTCAGCGCCATTCTCGTCGAGAATCACGCGGCTATCGATTTTGGAAGCCACCTGAAACGCAATGCGGCTTGGGATGTTCGCTTTGATGATGCCAGTGACCACATCGGCGCGCGGCGTCTGCGTAGCCACAATCATGTGGATTCCTGCCGCACGCGCCATCTGGGTGATCCGCGCAATCGCGCTCTCCACATCCGCTGGAGCGGTCTGCATGAGGTCGGCTAGTTCGTCGATGATCACGACAATAAAAGCCATGCGGTCAGGAATGATAAGGTCATCAGAGCGCGGCACGCGAACAGGAGGTGCAATAGGAGGCTCATCCTCTTCGCCGGTCGAATCGGTCAGTTCGGCATCGATCGCCGATGGCTCTTCTTCGGGTTCCGAAGAGGCTTTTTGCTCAGCCTCCTCGTCTAGTTCCTTCTGCGATTTTGGAAGAGGGCGCTCATTGAAGGATGAAATATTTTTCACCTTACACTTTGCAAAAATGCGATAGCGGCGCTCCATTTCATCAACCACCCAGCGCAAGGCCAGGAGGACTTTTTTAGGATCCGTTACAACGGGAGTGATGAGATGCGGAAGGGTATTGTAAATCTGCATTTCGACCACTTTTGGATCGATCATGATGAAGCGGAGTTGTTCGGGAGAATAGCGGAAGAGCAGACTGGCGATGATCGAGTTGATACATACACTTTTGCCGCTCCCTGTGGTGCCGGCGACCAGAAGATGCGGCATCTTGGCGAGGTCGCCAATGATCGTGTTGCCATAAACATCCATGCCAAGGGCAAGGGGAAGCTGCGCGCTGGATTCGCGCCACACGTCCTTCTCGAACAATTCGCGCAAGGCGACTTTCACTTTTTTAGAGTTCGCAATTTCGATGCCCACCGTGTCTTTGCCAGGAATCGGAGCGAGGATATTGATGCGCTCTGCACGAGTGGCGCGGGCAATGTCGCGCTCGAGAGCGACGATTTTGTCCACCCGCACACCCTTGTCGGGGTAGACTTCATAGCGGGTGATTGTTGGACCTTTGGTGATGGTGCCAGGTTTCGCGCTGATGCCGAACTGCGCGAGGGTATCCAAAATAAGAGATTGAATATCGATCAACTCCTGACGGTCGAGGGGTTGGCGCTCTTCTTCATCATGAGGATCCAGCAGGTCAGTGCCGGGAAGAGTATAGTTTTCTAGGCGTAAATTGTAGAGGCCGGGAGGGAAGGCTTCCTTGGGCTCAGAATTCTGGCGAAGAGAGGAGAGTTTTGGCTTTAGATTGATTGAGGGGGCCGTGGCATCGATGATGTTTGGTTCGGAAATCTCTCCAGAATCAATTTCGGGCTCATCAAGGGCCACCTCTATGCCTTTCTTGCGCAGCTTGCGTTCAAGCTTGCCTGCGGTTTTTTCTAGGCTGCGGCGCTGTTCCTCAAGGCGGTTTCCCTCGTTCATGCGCTCCAGCTTCGATGCGTGTCTAGCAGCGCGCCATGCCTGGATCGACTTCCAGAGAGCGACAAGGTCTCGTAGAGGATGCGAGGAAACAGCAAACAGAAGGCTTACAATATAAAGGCCGAAGAGGAGTAAAAACGAGGCTGGGCCTAGCAGGGCATGGATGGCCTTCTCGCCAATCCAAAGCCCCAAAAACCCACCAGGGCCATCAATGCGGAGTTCGTATTTCCAATCTTGGAGGAAAACAGGTTGCAGTTGGAGGAGGCACGCCCCTAGGAGGACCATGAGGACTCCCCAACCCGCCTTGTCGCGCGGATCGAATCCGGCCACGAACACTGCGGCAATCCCATAGCCGATGCAAGTGACCGAAACCAAGTAGGCAGCACCGCCAAAAAGAAAAAGCATGTAGCCGGCAAGAAGCGAACCAATCGGGCCGCCAAGGTTTGAGGGGATGCTGGTCGTGGTCGAAATCGAGCTGATCAATGGAGCCCAACCCGGAACGGATCGCGGGTCAAAGCTGGCCAGCGAAGCGAAAAGGTAGCTCCCGAACAGGAGAAGGCCCAACCCCGCAATAATCGTGGTTGTCCTAGTGCCAGATGAACGTTTCGCCATGGAAAAGTCTTAGACCATGACGGAGATGGTTACGCTAATCAAGAGTTCAAGCGGCTTGGCGGTCAGGCCATACGAGCCAGTTGAGAAGTGAGGTAGGGGAGGAGCTGTTTTTTGCGTGAGACGATGCCGTCCAGGCGCCAAGAGTGAAGTCCGGCCTCAGGAAAATCGATCAGGCGGGTAAAGCTCTCCGATCCGCGTGCCAGCAGGATCGAATTTTGCGTATTAACATCGGTGACAAGCAGGGTGGAAAAGAAATAGCCGTGGGCCTTGCGATATTTTTCGAGTTCAGCGATGAGCTTGTCTTGCTTCGATGCGAACTGCGCAAAGCTGATTTCCTCGATCTGTGACACACTGAATGTCACTCCATGGTCGGTGTATTCCTTGCAGTCCGTTGTAACGACTTCATTCATTGACAGGCTGGTGAGGGGCGAGCCAACCGAGAAAATTTCGGAAGCAAGATCTCGGGGCTTGATGCCGCATGCTTTGGACAATTCAGTCATGATCTCGCGGTCGATTTGAGTTGTCGTAGGCGAGGTGAGGTTGAGCGTGTCGGAGATGAGTCCGCACATGAGGAGTCCGGCGATGTGTTTTGGAATAGGAATCCGGGCCTGTCGAAAGATGTCGGCCACGATCGTGCTTGTGGATCCCACCGGCCTGTTCATGAAAAGAATGGGCTGTTGAGTGGGGGCGACAGCAATGCGGTGGTGGTCAAGAATCTCAAGGATCGGGACCTCCTCTGCGCCCGCCACAGCCTGCTGAAGCTCGTTGTGGTCAACGAGAATGAGTTGGCGTGGCACAGGCTTAAGCAGGTCGCTTTTGGAAATGATGCCTTGCAGGCGGTTCTGCGGGCCTATCACCGGAAAAGCGACTTGTGAGGCCATAGCTAAATCGATGCGTGCTTGGCGAAGCGTTGTCTCGGGATTGAGCCCAGTGAACTCAGGCGAAAGCATCTGCCCGGCGGTCACGGCCGCTCGCGCAAGCAAGACCGTTGTCGCTGTGTCGTGGGGCGACTGGATCATTGTAGTGCCGTGCTTTTGCGCTAGATCGAGGATATGGTCGGGCGGGTGAAAATTATTGGTGACAACGATCGCTGGAACGCCGGCCTTGATGGAGAGTTCATGGATGTTCCACCGGTCGCCGACGATCAGTACACTGGAAGGGATATCAAGTTGTTCGAGGCGCTTTTTGAATGATTCTGTGAGCATCGCCGCGACAACCAGCGTGCGGGGAAAAACAGTGGTATCCTCTGAGCCAGTAACGAGCATTCCCCGGATGGCATCGCGAATGTGGGTGATTGAGGCCTCTACGACACGTGTCGAAGAGAGGTTTTCAAGAGGCGGGAAGAGATATTTGCCCAGCTTGAATGCCGAAAGCAGTCCAATGCACGAGCGGTTATCATTGACCACCGGAAGGCCCCGGAAACGATCTTCTCCGAAGCGTGTCATCGCCTGATAAATCGGGGCCTCGTTGTGGATACATACCACATTGCGCTCCATAACATCCTCGATCCGCGGAAATACATCGGCAACAAACATCGGGGCCTCAACGCCGAATTTACCCAAGGCAAAATCAATCCGCTGGTTTGTGTTTCCGCAGCGGGCGGGAAAGACATTTCCGACCCCGCTAGCGCGCTTAAATTCAGCATAACCAATCGCGGAAACGATCGCATCCATGTCCGGGTTGCGGTGACCGATAACAAGGGTTTTCATTGAAGCAAGGAGGCGAGCATGCGGATGCGAAGGGTAAACGGGCGCGGTGGGGCGAGGAAAGCGGGAACTCGACGCCGAATCACTTTTTCTCAGCGGCCTTGTCGCGGCTTTGGATGTAGGCGTCGCGGAGAGATAGGTAGGGATCAATGGCGTCGCGAGTGGTTGCATCGTAAATTTGAAGTCTCATCTCCATGTTGCGGGTGGTGTTTGGTGTTGTGATGGCAAGTGAGGCCGCCTCGCCGATCCCTCCAAAAGGAACCCAAGTCACAGGATTCAACGCGATATCACCTGCCAGCCCCACAGCGTCCCTCACGCTTCTTGGGCCAATCACAGGCAATACAAGATATGGACCATGGCCAATACCCCATTTGGCAAAGGTCTGACCTGTATCGGTGGATGGCACATTTGACAACGAGGGGATGTGGTCGGAAAGCCGGAAAATACCGCCTAATCCCCCCACGGAGTTCACCACAAATTTACGCGTTTCCATATCGGCATTCTTGAAATCAAGCTGCAGGACGCGATTCGTAAAGCGAATTGGATATTCCACGTTATCGTAGACGTTTCTCACCGCAGTCCGCAAGGGTTTGGGAATGATTGTCGTGTAAACCCTTGTAGCAGGCTTGAGGATATAACTGTAAAGCTGGTGGTTAACCCAAAATAGGCCTCGGTTCACCGGTTGGATGGGATCAAACACATGGATAGCATCGCCATATTCATCGATGTCATCATATTCGTCGGATTCAGTAGAGGGAGTGGATGAAATTGGCTTTACTGGGCCTTTTCGAATCGTGATTTCTGCGGGTTTGGCTTTTGGTGTTGGCGTGGGCTTAGGCGCAACAACAACCCTAGCAATTGAATGCGGTTTCGATCCAAGCGCGCTGGATAAATAAAGGGTCTCGGTAGAGTTTTTTGGGAGTCGTTTGGGGCATTTTCCGTCTGCAAGGACAATAAGATCTTGGCCAAAGGCGGGTAACCCGATGGAGGGAACCAGGAAAACGATAGTAACAAATAGACGGACGAGAAAAAAAATCATGGGAAATACCCTTTGATCATGAAATGACAGCGTTTCAATGGGGTTGTCACCGGGTGGACTTTTCTAGGGAACCAATAACGCCCTCGGCTCCGCCCGCCTTAAAGCGGGCATCGAATTGCGAGCGATAATTTGCAACCATGCTAACACCCTCAATCACAATGTCAGTAATGTGCCACCCTTTTGCGTCCAGTAATTCAAGCCGATATAGAACATCGTAATTACTTCCTTTATAAATTGTTACTGTATCAACCTCAACTCTGCTTGGTGCTGGTGACTGGGCGGATTTGAAGTCCACGGAGGGCAGTTCTCCTGGAGTAAATTTCCCCGAGTAGGATCGGATGACAAGCGTTGTAAACAATCGGATGGCCTGGACTTGTTGATCATTCGTGAATTGTCTCCACCCGGGCCCCACTGCCCGTCGGGTCATGGCATCGAAGTTGATCGATTTTTCCAGAAGCGGCTTCAGTTGATTGGCGAGCGAAGCGCCATCAGGAGCGTTTTTTGCAACGGTGACGACTTGACTGACTGCATTTTTCAAAAACGATTCTGCCTCGGCGGTGGAGGAGGCGATGACGGGGTGGAGGCCAAGCATTAGGAGGGCCAGCAGAAAGGGGCGTGTAATCATGGGGTTTCGATTTCTTGTGGTGAATCAGAGGGCTCTGAATCCTCGGAGACAGAGCCAAAAGCCATTTTGCCAATTAGGGACTCAAGATCCACTGCAGATTCTGTCAGAAGAATCCGCGCGCCAGGCTCAAGATAGGTTTCATCGGCCCCTGGCGAAAGGGTGACATGTTTGTCTCCAATAAGTCCGGAGGATTTGATCGATGCCATGGAATCCGTAGGAAGGCGGAGTGTGGTGGGGACTCGAAGAGAGACGATGGCGCAGTAGTCATCAGGGTCCATGCGTAGGCCCACAACGCGCCCTACAGTGACTCCCGAAACAAGCACGCTGCTGCCTGAGTGAAGGCCGCCGGCATTGGCAAAACGGGCCTCTATGATGCAGGTATCTCCATCTGTAATCGAGCCAGAGCCGGCGCGGATCGATAGGTGGATAACAGCAGCCAAGCCTAAGAGCACAAAGATGCCAGCCAGGAATTCCAAGGGATGTTTTTTCATGATGGAAGGGGTTCGGGGGAGCGGATGGATAAAATAGTCGAGCGAAGGGCGGCTTCGCTATCGCGAAACATGGAGACTACAGGGTGGGAAGAGGAGGTGAAATCGGCCGGGGTGCCTTCAAATCGGATCTGCCCATTTTCCAGAAGGGCTACGCGGTCGCTTGCCACTATTGCCTCTGGCACATCGTGTGTAACGATAAGCGCCGTGAACCTGGCAAGGCGTTGGTATTTGGCGATCATGGCAAAAACGGCATTTCTCCGGAGAGGGTCAAGTCCAGCGGTAGGTTCATCGAAAAGGACCAGCTCAGGTTGTGTAACGATGGCTCTGGCCAAGGCAAGACGCTTTTGCATGCCGCCGGAAAGCTCGCCGGGGTGGTGGTGACGGAAGTCTTCCATTTCGAGTTGCCGCAAAGAGTCGAGGCTGCGTGCGCGTATCTCATCCTTGTCAAGTTGAGTAGTCTGTTCAAGGGGAAGGGACACATTTTCAAGAGCTGTGAGAGAATCAAAGAGAGCATTGCCTTGAAAAAGGACAGCGCTTCGTTTGCGAAAATCCCGTCTGGAAAAGTCATTTTCTCCAAGTGCGCTGCCGTCGAACATAATCACGCCGGCATCTGGGGTTATGATTCCAGCCAAGCATTTGAGAAGCACGGATTTTCCTGCTCCACTTGGTCCAAGGACGGTGAAGATCATTCCGCGCGGAACTGCTAGTTCAATCCCGGTGAGGACCTCGCGCCCACCAAAGTTTTTTTTCAGGCCACTTATGGTCAAAATGTCGGAAGGCTCGGTGTGCATGCTCAGACAAAAAATGAGCTGATAATGTAATCGCTCATAAGCACCATAATGCTCGAAAGCACCACGGCGCGGGTGGTGGCGGCACTGACGGCGCGCGCTCCGGAGGTCGCGTGATTCAGCCCAGCGTGAAAGCCTTGGTAGGAGCAAATAGAAGTAGCCAGGAGGCCAAAGATAGACGCTTTTGAAAAACACTCGATCAGATCGTGGAACTCAATGGCTCGGTCTACCGCGGACCAGTAAACCCCAGAATCTACGCCCAGAAGCATGGATCCCGATACGCTTCCGCCCCAGAGGCCGACGACAACAAACAAAGCGGCTTGTGCGGGGTAGACGAGTAACGAAGCGAGAAGTCGCGGTGCGACCAAGTAGCCAATACTGTCGATGCCCATCGTCTCGAGAGCCGCAATTTGTTCGGTGTTTCGTTGGATGCCAAGCTCCGCCGCGAGAGCCGAACCAGCCTGGCCAACCAGCATCAATGAGGCAAGCACAGGGGCCATCTCTCTCACGAGGCTAAGCGACACCATCGTTCCTAATAGCCCCTCGGAGCCGAAGCGGCTCAGCACATGGTATCCTTGGAGTCCCAGCACCAGGCCCGTAAAAACTCCAACGACCATAACTACCGGAAGGCATACGGCTCCCTGCTCGTGCACAGCTCTCACAAAGCGCTGCCACAACTTGCGGGAACGCGGAAGAGATAAAAACGACTTTCCACAAAAAAGAGAAAAGTCGCCAAGGCCACCGATAACATCCAGAGAAATACGGCCGATAGGGCGGATCATTTCCAACTTTAGACTGAGGAATAATGAAATGGCAACTCTCTGCACATGGGACAAAAGGCCTTGCCATTACTTGGCGGGTATGAATTCTGACCGGCCCGAAGCGCCTAAAAGTGTGGTGATTTGCAAGAAGACCCAGACACAAGATTGCCACGGACATTTATCATGATCAAAAATTTTTCCAAAGAATGGTTTTCAAATGTACCCAAGGATTTGCTGGCGGGACTGGTTGTGGCGTTGGCGTTGATCCCGGAGGCGATTGCTTTTTCGATCATTGCGGGCGTTGATCCCAAGGTTGGTCTCTACGCCTCGTTTTGCATCGCGGTGGTTACGGCGTTTGCAGGTGGGCGGCCAGGGATGATCTCGGCGGCTACCGGGGCGATGGCATTGTTGATGTTTACACTCGTTAAGGAACACGGCCTCCAATATCTTCTCGCAGCGACATTGCTGACCGGTTTTTTTCAGATCCTCTGCGGATTGCTGCGACTTGGAGAGGGCTTGAAATTTGTGTCGCGGTCGGTGCTGACCGGATTTGTGAATGCGCTGGCGATCCTTATATTCATGGCTCAGTTGCCGGAGTTCAAAGGGGCAGGTTGGCAGATGGGAGCGATGGTCGCTGGGGGTCTATGCATTATCTACATCCTGCCGCGATTCACAAAAGCGGTGCCGTCGCCCCTTGTCTGTATCGTGGTGCTTACGCTCATCGCTGTTTTTACCGGCATAGAACTAAGGACAGTTGGAGACATGGGACAACTTCCCTCGACGCTGCCGGTCTTTCTCCTGCCTGATGTGCCGTTGAATTGGGAAACGCTCCTGATAATTCTCCCTTATGCAATTCCGCTCACTGTGGTCGGCCTGCTGGAATCTCTGATGACCGCATCGATCGTCGATGACCTTACAGATACCGATAGTGATAAAAATCGTGAATGCGTGGGTCAGGGCGCGGCGAATCTTGTGGCTGGCTGCTTCGGGGGCATGGCAGGCTGCGCCATGATCGGGCAGACCGTCATCAACGTAAAATCCGGAGGGCGTGGGCGATTGTCGTGCTTTTCCGCAGGGGTCATTCTTTTGATTCTCATCGTTCTCTTAGGCAGCTGGGTCAAAATCATCCCCATGGCGGCATTGGTCGCGGTGATGATCATGGTATCGATCGGAACATTCAGTTGGGAATCCATTAAAAATCTTCGCTCACACCCCAAAACCTCGAGCTTGGTTATGATCACGACCGTCCTGGTGGTAGTCCTGACACACAACCTTGCAATCGGGGTGATGATCGGCGTGCTTATGAGTGCGGTATCTTTTGCCCGTAAGGCGGCACGGTTGGTGCGGGTGGGCACGGAATTGTCGGAGGATGGTGAATCGCGCACTTACTTTGTTGAAGGCAATCTCTTCTTTGTATCTGCCGGACAGTTTGCCCGCTCTTTTAATTACCGCGAAGCCGTGGCTTCCGTGACGATTGATGTCACGCAAGCGCACTTTTGGGATATCACCTCCGTTGCCGCGCTTGACAAAGTGGTGTTAAAATTCCGTCGCGACGGCGCGCAGGTCGATGTGATCGGGCTCAATGCAGCCAGTGCCACTCTCATCGATCAGGTGGCTGTCCATGACAAGACGCACACAACCGAAAAACAGCCACTTCACTGAAATCACCAGATATGAAAAGCATCCTCACCTGCATCGACGGCTCAGTGTATGCCGCCAGCACTCTCGATCATAGCGCCTGGGCTGCTGGCCGCTGCGGGGCCTCCGTTCGCGTCCTTCACATGCTTGATCCCCAAAGGGAACGCGCGGAACTTGTCGATATCAGCGGAGCCATGAGTATGGATACAGGAGCCGCTGTCATGGCAGAACTCGCCGCATTGGAGGAAAAGAAAAACCGCCTAGCCCGGGAGCGCGGCAAAGTGATGTTGTCGCATGCAGCGCAGCGGCTCAAGGAAGCAGGCATAGAAAATGTCGCCACAGTCCAGGAACACGGAGAGTTGGTCGAATCGGTCATCGCCATGGAGCGAGATGCGGAACTTGTAGTGTTGGGAAAGCGTGGAGAGTCTGCTGATTTTGCAAAGATGCACTTGGGTTCGAATCTTGAGCGTGTGATTCGGGGGAGCACCCGTCCGGTGCTGGTCGCATCCCGCGAATTTCACCCGATCGAGACTTTTCTCGTTGCTTATGATGCTGGTGTGAGCATTGAAACAGCCCTTCGGTTTGTGACTGAAAGCCCCCTTTTGAAAGGCCTCACCTGCCGGTTGATTCATGTCGGACACGCCAATGATAAAGTTGCCGGATTGCTTGAAGAAGCTACGGCCACATTGGTGGCCGCTGGCTTTGATGCGACCGCAGAATGCGTGACGGGACATCCCGAGGAAGCGATCTCTGCGGCGGTTACAAGATATCGCGCCAACCTCTTGGTCATGGGTGCCTATGGGCACTCCCGCTTACGCCACCTTGTGATCGGAAGCACAACTAGCGCACTGATCAGGACCTGCAGGATTCCCGTGTTAATGTTCCGTTGAGCGGGCATCATATCAGGAAATAGTCTTGCACGCAGGCACGGCCCGATCTTGCATAAGGCCCTTGTATGCCCGCCAAAATGAACACTCAACCTGCTCTCTTACCCAAGCATCTCCTTCCCTCATTCATTCTAGTCACCACGCTCTTCAGCCTATGGGGATTCGCGAACGATATCACGAATCCGATGGTTGCAGCGTTTAAGAATGTCCTTCTGATATCGCACTTCGAAAGCTCCCTGGTACAAGCGGCCTTTTACGGAGGGTATTGTGTCATGGCCATTCCAGCCGCTTTGTTTATTAGGCGATTCACCTACAAGAGCGGTATTCTCACGGGCCTCGCATTGTATGCAATCGGCTGCCTGCTATTCATTCCGGCAGGAAACGTCATGGAGTTCGGGATATTTCTCGCAGCCTATTTCATCATGACCAGTGGGTTGGCATTTTTAGAGACCACAGCAAACCCTTATATCCTTTCAATGGGCCCGGAGGAAACCGCTGCGCGGCGGTTGAATTTTGCACAGGCATTCAATCCTGTCGGTTCCCTGCTCGGCATGTTTGTGGCGAAGGACTTCATTCTGGGACGACTAGATCCCGCCGATGAAGCGACTCGTCGTGAACTCGCACAGATGGATCCGGCGGCATTGGAGAAAATTCAAAGTGCCGATCTCGCGGTGATTGTATGGCCTTATGCGATCCTGGGTGGCGTGGTGCTACTAGCTCTAATGGTATTCGCCCTTTCCCGTCTCCCTGATTCAACAACCGAAGACGCCAGAAACGGAAGCATTAGTGCCTCGCTCGGTCGCCTTCTGAGGACTCCCGACTACGTGTGGGGCGTTGTAGCGCAAGCATTCTACGTGGGAGTTCAAATCATGGTCTGGACGTTTATCATCCAATATGCCGTGAACGAACTAGGCCTGCCTGCAAAGGAGGCTCAAGGCTATAATATTCTCGCCATGATCGTCTTTGTCAGTAGTCGATTTGTTTGCACCTACCTGTTGAAATTCTTCAATCCCGGAATGCTTTTGGCCTCCCTGGCGGTGGGCGGCGGGATCCTGCTTCTTGGGGCGATTTTTATCCATGGCATGGCAGGCCTTTATTGCATGGTTGGGGTTTCCGCATGCATGTCGCTCATGTTTCCGACGATCTACGGGATAGCACTCAGCGGTCTTGGGGATGATGCTAAGCTCGGATCTGCTGGATTGATCTGCGCGATCGGCGGGGGATGTGTTATGCCGCCGCTGCAAGCCTTGATTATGGATGGCAGCGGAATTGCTCTTGGAGCCTTCACGCTTTCAGCGACAAGGGCGTCGTTCTTCCTGCCATTATTCTGCTTTTTGGTGATCGCCTTTTTCGGCACGCGATCATTCCTGGCGGCAAGGCGGTGAGGATTACGCAGTGGCTGCTTTTCGGGCCAGAAATCGGTGCCTGAATACGGCGATGGCAACGAAGAGAAACTCGACGGAAACAAATGCCACTGCCCCAGGGAGGCCACCGCTTCCAAACCCATAACTGTGAAGGCCCACGCCGAGAATGAAGTTTACTCCATACCAAGCCATGATGATGGATTGGAAGGCGAGGACTGCACCCACAGCCATTCCAAACCCGGCCCATTTGCCAGCAATGCGACCATGGAGAAGGAAAAGGTAGACCAATAAGGCGATCAGGGCCCAGGTCTCCTTTGGGTCCCAATCCCAGAAACGGCCCCAGGAGTAATTTGCCCAGACGCCGCCAAGAAGTGTTCCGACAGCCAGCAATAACACGCCCACCTGGAGAGTGCGGTAGAGGTAGTTATTCAGCGCAGGCGAGGCTTTTGAGCCAAAGATAGTCTTGCCGAGAATGATATGCCCAACACCCAAGGCGAGGGCAAAGGCACCGTAACTTAGGGTGATGCTGAGGACATGGGTGGTCAGCCAGAAGTTGTCTGCAAGGACTGGCACAAGCGGATTGATCGCAGAGTTCAGAATCACCGGCTGCGTATCTGCAAGAATTAAAGACGCAACAGCTACAGGGACGGCACCTAAGAGGAAATAACGGCTTCGATAGATGGCTTCAAAGATCAAAGCGAAGAGAATCGTTCCAAAAGCAACCCACACAACCGATTCATACATGTTCGTCACCGGCGCGCGGCCCGAGATGAGGATGCGCAAGACAAAGCCCGAGACCTGAAGCAAAAACCCTGCGCCACTGAATATCCATCCTAGGATATAGCCTGCGGAGCCAGGAATTGTAATGAGCAAGATGCCTGCAACCAAATAAAGAATCCAAGCCCAGCGAAAAGGATGGATTTTTTGATAGGCTACTTCGATGGCAATTTTTGCAGGATCAGCCTGAAAGCGCACCTCTTCACTTGCCTGCTCTGAGCGGAGGAGTTCCAGTCCCCTGTTAAATGCCCCCTGATTGTTTTGCAATAACCCGCGGCGAAGCTCGATCAATGCAGGGTCTTCAGTCGGAAGCGGGCTCCATGCCGCCGCTGCGGTGGGAAGAAGCGTAACAAGATTGCCAGAGACCAATCCCTCGAAGAGGGCAAGGCGCATGCCTATGTTGGAAACTTCGCGCTGGATGATATCAAGCGAGGCCCGAGGGTTTTTTGAGCGCAGATTCGACACCTCATTGAGAGCGGTTCGCAGAGCACCACTTTCTGCAAGTTCGCGGTAAGCAAATAGTTTTTTACGTGGGTTCAAGCCCACCTGGCTTTTGAACTTCTGATTGTTAATTAGAATGAGAGGCTCGTTTTCCCATCCTTTCGGGGCGAGCCAGATTGAAGTCACTGTGAAGATGGCGTTGAGCGAGCGTCCATCTTTCGAAAAAGAGGATTTTCCAGTCATGCCAAGCAAGGTCTCGTGCGCAAAAACGAGAAAGGGCTTTTTTCGTCCACCCTCTTGAATAGCAATATCTTCAATGCCTGAGGTATCGATGGCGAAGAGTGCAGGTGATGTCAAAAACACAACGGCTGCAACAGCAATATATTGAAAGAAAGAGCGGCTCATGATGGTCGAGGAGTAGATTTAGGTTTCAGATAAAACATGATGGAGATACCGACACAGACGAGGAGAGAGCCTAGCCACTTAAAGAGCCAGCCTGGATCGTAGAGTACCTGCAGAGTCGTTTCATCTAGGTCGCGTGGGTTCCACTCAGCCTGTGAGAATTTGTAGTTGATGCCAGTGATGTTCGCCAGAATCGTGCCCGGAAAGCTTGCAGGGTGGTTCATGCGGGCGGTGCCAGTTTTTAACTCGCCTGTAGCAGCGTCTTGGAATTCCACGCTGGCAATGAAGTTCGAAGGGGTCTCTGTGCCCTCGTAACGCGGCACTTCAAAATCAACGAGGCGGATTGAAAAAGGCACCGGTCGGAGTTCCAGACCATAGCCGATACGGACAACATTTTTACCATCTGTCAGGGTAGTAATCTCACCGCTTGGCACCCATCGTGAGGGTACATTGGATGTTTCGTTTGAGGTGAGCTTTGCGCGGAATCCGGGAATCCCGACCTCGCCTTCAGGTAGTGGCAAGCCAGGCTTCAAGAACGTCGTAATTTCAGCCATAGGCAGACTTTCGATAAGTTCGGCCTCCCAGTCGGCCCATCCCAGCGCAAAAGAATCTCCCTTTTCAGCGACGCCATTTGCATACGATTTTCCAGAGCGCTGAAGTTGGTAGGAGATGCCATTTCCTTTAGGAGAAAGAACAAGAGCGGGCTTGCCATCGCCTGAGGACGACTGGATACGCACGAGAGCGGCGGGGTTGTTTGGATCGCCTGACTTTGTTGTTGGGCGGCCATCACGCATTTCAAAATCGGGCCAATAGTCTTCAACGGTCACTAGCGAACCTGCAGCTGCAAGCGGCTTTCTCATGATCTCCTCGCGCAAATACGTTGCCGATGTGGCGTCGGCAGTGGAGATGGTTACTTTGCGGCCGTCCTGTGAGAGTGAAACGGCAACACCAGTGGGAATGGTGGAGCCTTGAACAACTGGAGCGAAGCGGCCGAAAACCATCTGGGTTTCCGGGGGCGTTGCCTCGGTTTTCATTGGGGGATCGCGCTGGAGCACAATATTCGCAAGACCGAAGAAATCCTTTTCCGTGGGAGAATCACTCTCTAGCACGAGCGGCATATCAACGATCTGCGCCATGCGGGGACTGGTAAAGCGGAGCAATACTCCCGGGCCTCCCTTGGAGGATTGTGCAAGTGTTTCCTCTTTACGAAGATTGTCGCTGAAATCATCAGCCACGATTCTTAATTGGGTTCCAGGCACATCGAAAACTCGAGGGCTTTTTATTGAGGGGCGTGCGACCGAGGCATCAAAGGGCATGACGTAGAGGGCGGTGTCGGTCGGACTTTCAACTTGGATGATGCTGCGATTCACGGTGACTTTACGCAGTGGGGGCTTGTCTTTGTGGAGCGTAACATTTCCCTCAAAGCCTGTGTGAAGGCCTATCATCGCCCCGACGAGAAGAGTGATTATGCCATAATGTGTGATGATAAAGCCGACATGTTTTTTTTCCCAAGGCCAGCGGGTCAAAGTGACCGAAAAAAGGTTTATGCAAAGGACACCAAGCCAGACGAGAAACCATGGAGCTTTATAAATATAAGTCTGGGCAATTTTTGTGCTGAACTCTGATTCGGCAATTGTGGCGGCGGCGCAGGCGATGGCAATGGTGGAAAGAAGGACGAGTGCAAGCTGGAGGGAGCCGAGCCAGTGAATGATCCGCCAACCGAGGGAAGCACGTTTACGGGACTCGACCAGGGCGCGTCGAGCGGCGGGTGTAAGGGGGTTATTTTTAGTCAAGACGCCTCCTTGCTGAGGCAATGCGCTGAGGCGCAAATGGGACCAGGCCACGCCTTAAAGCGCCGTGAGCGGCAAGGATCGGTAGTTTCAAGCAGGCACAGCAGGACAACATATTTCATACACGCTAGAGCTGAGCTGGAGATTTTCAAGACCCGCCGGCTTGGAATGTGTGCGATACAAAATAATGGAGGGGGAACCTAAGAAGCTGTGCGGGGGAAGAGCAGCGCCTTGCCAAGGGCGATCCAGACTTTGTAGCGGGAAACTTTGATGTGTTCACCCAAGGGATGAGAGGCAACGAGGTCAAGCGTTTGACGAGCAAGGTCGAGTGGCAGGAGGCACGATGCACGAAGGTTCCTCGGCCGCATTGCGGCGGCGAACGCATCCCCCGCAGTGAGCAACTCACGCACACGCTGCATTTCAATGTAGAAACGCTCGTCGGGAATATAGATTCTACCGGCATCCGCATCTCGCCGCCTGTCGCGGAGAATATTGACGAGCTGAAGCGCCTCACCAAACTGGCGGGCGATCGGGAGAAGTTCAACAAGCGGCAGAGTTGCACAGTCTGGCAGGCGGTGCAGACACAAGCGCACCCAAAATTCGCCAACGCTGCCAGCAACCAACCCGATATAGCGGTTAAGTTCCTCTGGGGTGAGGGGTGGAGACGGAACGCTATCGGGGCCAGTGGCGAAACGTTCCACGTCGAAGCGTTGCCCCTCCAGAATGACCCGCCACAAGTCACGGACAGCATCGGCATTTGGAATGGAGTTCAATGCCTCTAAAAGTGATGGCAAACGAGAAATCAATTCCGCATCAGTGCCATGCAGGCCCAAGTCCGGGATGGTTTCTGGAAATGATTCCGGAAGAGACCTCAGGAGGGCAGTTCTTTGGAAAGCAGGCGCGACCGAGGCATCGGCAATCGTATCCGATGCGCGTGCAAGCAGGTAGGCCAACGAGAGTGTGGGCCTGATACTTGGAGGGAGGATGCGCAAAGAAAGTTGAAAGGAGCGGGCCGTTTTTTTCAATAAGGCCTCGAAGGCGTAGGTGTCGAGCATGGCAGGCAGGACGGTGCCTGTATGGTGTTTAGAGTTGGTCACAGGCTGAAATACTCGTCGGCGAGGGCAAGGGAGATGTCGTTGAGCCGGGCTTGGATTTGGTCGAGGTATTCGTGCAAGCCGGTTTTGAAAATGCTGTCTACGGTGGTGAAGTCGAGGGTCGATCGGAGCATTCCCGAGAGACGCTCGGCTTCGTTTTTGAAGTGACCTCGGTCGGTCTCGGAGATGCTGTGGAGAGCTTGGTCGAGAGCATCAACGCAGAAGCGGATCGAGCGAGGGAAAGTATCGTGGAGGATCAAAAACTCAGCCACATTCCAGCTGGTGACGCGCCCATGAAAAATTTTGAAGTAGGCCTCCATGGCGCTACAGGAGCGAAGGACCGCGTTCCATTGGGTGATGTCCACATGGCCTCCGACTTGTTCGCCGGTGGGCAAAAGAAGATGATATTTGAGGTCGAGGACGCGGGAGGACGAGTCGGCGCGTTCGATAAATTTTCCTGCTTGGAGGAATTGCCAACCCTCACCGTGGGTCATGGTGGCATCGGTTGTGCCTTGGAACGCGTGCAGGCTGTCGACCAGTGAGCGATAGAAATCGATGGGGCTTTCCTTGTGGGCCGCGCGGGCAGCCTCACTGCGCAGATAAAGGTAGAGTCGGTTGAGAAGTTCCCACATTTCGCTTGAGATCTGTTCTCGCACAGTGCGTGCGTTTTCACGGACAAGGGTGATGCAAGACAGGATAGAGTTAGGGTGAGATTTCTCGAACGTGATGAAATCCATCACGGCATCAGCACTGAATGATTTATGGATATGATGGAAAAGTTTCTGGTCGAGAAGTGTAGCAAGTATCGGCTCCCATTGCTGGCGGATCCTTCCGCCGAGTTGGTCCTCATTGTCGAGTTCGAGCTGAATGTTCACATCCAGTACGCGGGCGCTGGTCTCGGCCCGCTCGATATATCGGCTCATCCAGTAGCAGGAATCGGCAACACGGCTTAGCATCGGGCCTCCTCATCGTCGAGTACCCAAGTGTCCTTGCTACCACCGCCCTGAGAGGAATTTACGACCAGAGAGCCCTTGCGCATGGCTACGCGAGTAAGGCCACCAGGAATGATTTTGATGGATTCGCCCATGAGAATATAAGGACGCAGGTCAACGTGTCGCCCTTCGAGGGATCCATCCACATAGCACGGCGATCTCGAGAGCTTGATGACGGGTTGGGCGATATAGCTTCGGGGATCGGCCTCAATGGCCGCCCGAAAGCAGGCGATTTCTTTGCGGCTCGCCTGTGGACCAATCATCATGCCATATCCCCCGCTCTCGTTCGCGGCTTTCACAACAAGATTTTCTAGATTTTCGAGGATGTATTTCCGGTCGCTATGCACGGCGGATAGATAGGTTTCGACGTTCGGCAGAATCGGATCCTCGCCGAGGTAGAATTTGATCATTGCCGGCACGAAGTAGTAGATGACCTTGTCGTCTGCCACGCCCGTGCCAAGGGCGTTTGCGAGGTTCACATTTCCTTCGCGGTAGGCATTCACAATGCCCGGCACGCCGAGCACTGAGTCTTTGCGAAAGACGGTCGGATCGAGGAAATCGTCATCGACGCGGCGATAAATAACATCAACCTGCTTTAGTCCCTTTGTGGTCTTCATGTAGACCACCGCATCCTTCACAATAAGATCTTGGCTAACGACAATCTCGATACCCATGGCGCGAGCCAGAAAAGAGTGCTCGAAATAGGCCGAGTTATAGATGCCAGGAGTCAGGACCACGACAGTGGGGTCAGGGTTTCCATGCGGCGCGACATGGCGTAGGGCGGCGAGGAGTTCTTGCGGGTAGCTATCGATTGCCCGGACTGGATGGCGACGGAATAGTTTAGGAAAAACCCGCTTCATGGCTTGGCGGTTTTCCAGCATGTAGGAGACACCAGAGGGGCAGCGGCCGTTGTCCTCGAGCACAAGGTAGCGGCCGTCACTGTCGCGGATCATGTCTGAGCCGCAAATATGGATATAAATACCATGGGGCACATCCATGCCAACAAGCTCCGGTCGGTAGTGTTTTGCGGTGCGGATGATTTCCAGCGGGATGAGGCCCTCCTTCACAATTCGTTGATCGTGGTAGATGTCGTGCAAGAAAAGGTTCAACGCCCGAAGGCGTTGTTCAAGGCCGCGCTCAATGTGCCGCCATTCGTCTGCAGGAATGATCCGCGGAACCAGATCAAACGGCATGATGCGCTCGGTGCCTTCATCACCGCTATAGACAGTGAATGTGATCCCTTGATTCAAACAGGTTTGTTCCGCCAGTGTCCGCTTCAGCTCTAACGCCGGGCGATCCATCTTGGAAAAGCGCTCGAGGAGCGATTTGTAATGCTGGCGGACCGCCCCGTCAGCATGGAACATTTCATCGAAAAAACCGCCTGTTTCGTAGTTCTGGAAAAACCCTTGCATTCCTATTTAGAGGTTCATCCAAAGCACCCGAGTCTGGAAAGGGAAAAAGGAAACCCGCGTGCTTTTATGATGGGCACAGTTCGACTGGGTGCAGCCGGGAAGGAGCGATCCGAGGGCGCTCCAACACGGAGATTGCAGAATTAGCTGGGAAGATTTTTCAGCAATTCAGCGTTGGTCGGGTATTTGCGGATAAAGAAGAGGAGACGCTCGATAGCTTCAAGCGGCTTGTGGCCAGCGAGGCCGCGCCGGATGACGCTGATTTTGTGAAGGTCTTCTTCAGAGATGAGTAGTTCCTCTCGGCGAGTTCCGGATTGGAAGATATCGACAGCAGGATAGATGCGCTGGTCGCTGATCTTTCGGTCGAGGACGATCTCCATGTTGCCAGTGCCTTTGAACTCTTGGAAAATTAAGTCATCCATGCGGCTGTTGGTCTCGATGAGAGCGGTAGCCATGATGGTGAGTGAGCCGGCCTCCTCGGTGTTGCGGGCCGCAGCGAAGAGTTTGCGGGGAATTTCCAGTGCGCGAGCATCAACGCCGCCCGACATGGTGCGCCCTCCGCCTCCTTGCGCATTGTTGAATGCACGGCCGATTCGGGTGAGCGAATCCATGAGCACAAAAACATCTTTGCCCATTTCAACGAGTCGCTTGGCGCGCTCAATGGTAAGCTGGGCGATACGCGTGTGGGTTTTTACATCCGAGTCGTTCGAGCTGGCCATGAGTTCAGCGGTCGGAACGGTCCGTCGGATTTCAGTAACTTCCTCTGGGCGCTCGTCAACGAGCAGGATGATCAATTTGATCTCCGGGTGGTTCTTGACCACTGCATCGGCAATGTGTTGAAGGAGGGTGGTTTTGCCGGTGCGCGGAGGGGCAACAATGAGGCCACGCTGGCCTTTGCCAACGGGAGCGACAAGATCGATGACGCGAGTGGTGTAGCGCTCAGGCACTGTCTCGAGTTTGATTCGCTTGTTCGGATTAACAACCATCAACTCCTCAAAGACAGGCAGGGGCGGAAGCTGCTCTGGATCACCACCTTCGATTTCACACAGCTTATACATTTGAGGCCCGCGATTGCCTCGACGGATTTCACCTTTTATCCACATTCCATCGCGAAGCCCATATCTGCGAACAATTTCTGGAGTAACAAAAATATCGTTGTTGGATTGGGTGAAGTTTCTGCGGGATTCACGGAGGAACCCGAAGCCTTTCCCTGAGACCTCCACAATGCCTTCAGCGTAAACAATTGGGGCCGGTTGTGGCGGCGGAAGGGGTTGCGGAGGAACTTGTTCGCGGGGTGCAGGCACGGGATTTGCGGCAGGGGGATGCTCTTCGTGTCTAGTTTCAGATAGCTGAACGGGTTCTGTGGCGAGAAGCTCTGCCTCAGGAGCCTCCACGGGAGGAGTTGCAGCCTCTGCAGATAGATCAAGCGCTGGAGATTCAGAAGCTTTCGGCTTTCGACGAGCCCTGCCGATTCGTGGCGTGCGCGTTGAGCGCTTGGGGCGCGGTGCTGCTTGGTCGGTGGCTGCCGGTGTGGCTTGGTCCCCGTTTTCCGAGGTTTGCTGTTCTTCAGTCATGGATTAGATATCTCAAGGGACTTCTGCTGTCTTGCAGGACTCATTAAGTGAATCCAGACCCGCTAAAATCCCATTAGGAGGTGTGTCGGGGAATTTCGTGTGATACTCCCAAGTGGGTTGGAGATAGATCGACGAAACCTGCGACGGTGTGTCAGTCGGGGAGACGCCGCGTCAGGTTAAACAGTGCCAAGGCGAACCCCAAGAATGCAGGCACTTAAGCCGCTCCTTCAGCACATGTCAATGCCATAATATTCAAGGCGGCGGGAATATTTGATTTTGGTGGGCAACCTGAACTGTCTTGCAAAGAAGGCGGGCACTTATAACCTACGCCGCTCACTTATGAAACTCGTAGACATTCTCCTACTTGCCCAAGCCGCGCCTGCAACCCCGCAGACACCAAACCTCTTCATGTCGATGATGCCGCTGATCTTCATCTTCATTATTTTCTACTTCCTGCTTATCAGGCCTCAGCAAAAAAAGGCCAAGGAACACTCGAAGCTTGTCGAGGGAATCAAGACGGGCGATGCCGTTGTTACGAATGCCGGCATCCATGGCGTGGTAACGAATGTAAAAGACAAGACGGTATTAATCAAAATCGCTGACAACGTGAAGGTCGAATTCGACCGCGCCGCAGTGGTCACGGTCATTAAGTCCCCTGACACTGAAGCGAGTGCCGCCTAAAAAAGTTGCATCCCCGGGCGGTGATCGCCCTTCTAAAATATTCTTCACATGACTCCCGCGCTGACTTTCGCCTTCGGGCTTCTGCTATTGATCCTGTTCGGTTGGTATTTTGCCAGTGACCTGCCTTCTAGAAAACGCTGGTTGGGCTTAGTGCTGACAGTGCTGCTCGCGGTGTTTTGCATTGAGCAGGTCGTGCCGCCGGCGCAAAAAATTCGCCTAGGGCTCGACTTGCAGGGCGGGACCTCCTTTTTGATCCGCCTAGTGCCCCAAAGCGAAAACGGCATCACGCCGGATTTGCTGGACCAAGCAGTGGAAGTGATCAGGAAGCGGGTTGATCAATATGGCGTCAGCGAGCCGGTGATCACGCCGCAGGGCAGGGATCGGATCTTGGTACAAATCGCAGGGCTCGATACAAAGCAAATCGAGGACGCAAAATCCCAACTCCAGCGTGTGGCCAAGCTTGAGTTCGCGATTGTTGCAGAGGGAGGGCAGGCGAGGATAGCCCGCATCGAAGCCGGGGAGGAGGTCATGGACCCCTCGCTAGTGATTAAATCATTCCGCCCCGAAGAAGAAGGCGACGAGCCTGAGCGGATTCTTGTTAAGCGTCGCCCCGCACTGACCGGTGAAGCCGTGAGCCGTGCATTCGCTTTTTTCGACCAGCAGGGCTATGGGGTGTCGCTTGAACTTGATAGCGATGGAGCCCGACAGTTCGACGAGGTTGCTCGTGAAAACAGGGGACGTCAAATGGCGATCATTCTTGACGGAGAGGTTATTTCGGCGCCGGTTCTCCAAAGCGATCATTACGGTGGCCGCGCACAGATTACAGGCAACTTCGACGATAAGGAGGCCCGCGATCTTTCAAGCGCATTGGAAAATCCACTGCGCGTTCCGGTTCAAATCGAGGAGACGCGCAGTGTCTCCCCCACGCTGGGCTTGGACTCGATCCGCAGCGGCATCATGGCGGCTGTGGCCGGGCTCGCTTTGGTGGTTTTGTTCACTCTTTTCTATTACCGCTTCATCGGCCTTGTTGCGATTACCGGCCTTGTGTTGAACCTGGTAATCCTTTTTGGAGCCATGGCGATGTTCCATTTCACCCTTACCCTGCCCGGTATCGCAGGCATTATTCTTACGATCGGTATGGCGGTAGATGCAAATGTTCTGATTTATGAACGGCTCCGGGAGGAGTTGGCGGCAGGCAAGTCCCTCGCCGCTGCAATAAATGGCGCCTACGAAAAAGCTTTCAGTGCGATTTTTGATGCGAATGTCACCACGTTGATCACCTCAATGATTCTCTTCTGGCAGGCAACAGGGTCAGTGAAGGGCTTTGCTGTCACACTCACCCTCGGCATCATTGCCTCGATGTTCTCCGCTCTGCTCTACACGCGCACGGCCTTTCGGTGGATGATCGAAAAGTTCGGGCTCTCCAAAGTCGGCATGCTTAATCTGGCGCCTCACAAGACATTCGACTTCCTAGGCAAGCGCCGAATTGCTGCTGTCCTCTCTGTGCTTATGCTCGGAGGCTCGATCGGTGTGTTTGTTTTCAAGGGAGAGAAAAATTTTGGAATCGATTTCAGGGGTGGCGATTTACTTGTGGTTGATACCACCAAGCCGTTGACGGTCGCCCAAGCTCGCTCGGCCATTGAGGATAATGCCGTAGTCATTCAACTCGAGCGTGAGGGCACCAAGGAAATGCTCACATTTCGGACCCCGCAAGGCACATCAGAGACCATCCTTAGAAAACTCAATGCGGCATATCCAGACCATGGAGCCACTCCTGTCGCTCAGGATACGGTCGGTCCACAAATCGGAATGGAATTTGCTAAAAACTCTCTTATCGCACTGGGGCTTGGCATGATGGGTATACTATTATATGTCACCTTGCGGTTTGAATTCTCCTTCGCTCTAGGCGCGGTCGTTGCCTTACTTCACGATGTGATCATTTCTCTCGGACTCTTCTCACTAGTTGGGGGTGAACTGTCGCTTGTCATGGTCGGAGCGATCCTCACCATTGCAGGTTATTCCATCAATGACACGATCGTGGTCTTTGACCGGATTCGTGAAGGACTACGCACTGGAGAACGCGGAAATATCCAGCAACTCATGAACGCCAGCATCAACCAAACTCTCGGCCGCACGATTCTGACGAGCGGCACGACGTTGCTTTCGGTTGGGGCACTGTACTTCTACGGCGGCGTTGTGTTGCAGGACTTCTCGTTCGCAATCATTGTCGGCATTGTGATTGGCACCTATTCATCGATCTTCGTAGCTTCGCCAGTGGTTCTTTGGACCTCCAGACTGCGCGGCAGAAGCGTCCGTCGTGAAGTACTAGAGACAGAAGCGTTGCGTAATGCCTGAAAAATTCCAGAAAAGCGGCAACGCTTCCAAGAATGGCAGCCGATAGATCGCTACAGAGGAAAATTTCACGTTAAAGCGTGGACAACTAACGCTGTTGCGTTGTCACGGCCGGAAGCTGCGAGGGCAGCTTGTACGATGCGCTTGGCTATTGCCCCATTATCATCGCGGAGTGCATCGTCGAGGCGTGCATCGTAAAGACCATCGGTGACCCCGTCTGTACAGAGGAGAAAGCGGGAGCCAGGCTCTAGGCTGATGGCGCCAATTTGGGGTTCGACGTAGCGATGTCCAGCACCAAGGGCCTTTTGGAGGACATTCCGGCGAGGGTGGGTTTTCGCCTCGCGTTCGTTTAGATCCCCCTTGCGGTAGAGCCATCCGACATGCGTGTCATCATGAGTGACTTGTTTGATGACGCCTTCGGGGGGAAGGAAATAAATCCGACTATCGCCAACGTGCCCAAAATACATCCAGCCTGGAGTGAACCAGCAGAGGCTGAGTGTCGCTCCCATACCTGCACATTCCTCATAGCTTGAGCCAAGATAGAGTAGAGCACGGTGAATTTCAGCGAAGAGTTCCAGAAGGACATCACCGAAACCGCTAGTGATGCCGGCTGCGCGTTGGCGAAAAAGGGGAGGAATGATGCGGGTGACTTTCTCAACGGCTATGCGGCTGGCAAACTCGCCTGCCATGGCTCCGCCCATACCATCACTAACGGCAAACACAAAATCGTTCTCAAGGAGGTTCGCCTCGCCAATCGTTCCAAGGTATTGCGCCCCAGTTGCATCGATGGCAAGTCCGAGAAATGAATCCTCGTTGTTCTTTCGCACCGGACCGCAGTCCGTTTGGCCGGACCATGCCAGCGTACGAACAGTTAATGGACTGGAATTCATGAAGCTGGTTCTAGGATGGTGGCAAACTCAAAATCGATGAGGCAAAAGCGGCCATCAGTCTGACGGTAGGTAACGTTGCGCATTTCGGCGTCATCATGCCGCACGCCGTAGCGCTCAAGTTCCGCGAACAGTTCACGGAGGCGTTCGTCATCCAAGTGGTCGACGCGGGTGCCACAGCTTGAGGTGGTGATTTTTAACTCGGAGGGATCACTATCAAGAAGGCGGGGAACAAACGGGCAGTCGCGCTGTTCCAGATATTTGAGCACGCAGACCTCGTTCTCGAAGCGTTCTTTGGCTTTCGGTCCACGGAATTGCTTATGGACACGGCCGTCATAGCCAATTCGTACCAAGGCACGGAGAGTATCTTTGACCTGGTTCATAAAACTATCTTTCCATCAGCTTACAAGGCATTCAAGGAATCTCCCGGTGGGGGAAAACGGCTTCACAATGCACGCTTTGAAGAATGGAGGTAAGGCGTGCTTCGAATGCCCTGCGGGATTCTTGCGGAATGCGCCTCTCTTCAATGAGGCGCTTCGCTGCACGTTCCAAGGCGCGCACGGCGCGGAGCCTTGTCTTCTCGGGAAGGGACTCCCAGGGCATGCCGTGGGGCTGCAGAACCTTTGGATCGATCAACTCAAGGGAGATAATCCGTGGAGTCGGAATATTGCAATCTGCCATGAGACCTCCGGAGCGCACGTCGATGCGGAATGTTTCACGCGAACGGATGCCAGTCTTGGCGGTGAAGGCGCTCTCGATCGTTAACCCAACGGCTTGAGGCAGGAGACCATCCAGCGTTTCGCGAACAGTGCTATTGGTTTCAAGTAGCACTAATTCTTCTGAGCGATTAGAAGGGGCGAATAATGCACACGCATTTGCATAGATGCTCGGAGAGACAGGAAATTCATTAATTATGCGTTCGTGGAGACGGGTGGCGGTCTTCACCGCTGCGGCGGTAGGGTTCAACATGAAGGCCCAAACGGCCCAGCATGCAAAAGTTGTGCCAATCATGGCTGCCAGAAAAACGGAAAATGTAACGGACCAGAATTTCATGGTAAAGGGCAGTGGGTTGCCTTGGCGCGGCGGTGCGTGAGAGTCAACATTGGCGTTCCAGCATTTGATCGGCAAGAGCGTGGAGAAAAGCCGCCTTGCCGCCTAATGGTTCAAGCGCCTTGCGAGCAGTCTTGGTGAGCCGGGCGGCTTCCTTGCGTGATTTTTCGAGCCCTAAAATGGCAGGGTATGTGATTTTACCCGCCGCAAGATCCTTGCCCGCACTTTTGCCGAGGGTTTCGGTTGATTGGGTAACATCCAGAATGTCATCCACGATTTGAAATGCGAGCCCCAGAGATTCACCAAATTTTCCCAGAGCACGCACCTCCTTGGGCAAGGCATTAGCAGTCATAGCACCAAGGCGGAGGCTCGAAGAAATCATTGCTGCGGTCTTTCCTCGATGGATGAATAATAGATCTTCATGTGTGGAGGGTCTATTTTCGGCTTCGATATCGGCTACTTGCCCACCAATTAAATGTAAACTTCCTGAAGCCGAGGTGAGTTCGAGGAAAAAATCCTGCAACGTGTAACGGGTAGTTGCCTTTGTCTTAGCAAGAATCTCAAAGGCGATGGTCAGAAGAGCATCCCCGGCAAGCACGGCAATTCCTTCGCCGAATACTTTGTGTGAGGTTGGGCGGCCTCGGCGAAGATCGTCATCATCCATGCAGGGAAGATCATCATGAATGAGAGAGTAGGTATGAATGCACTCGACAGAACATGCTGGAGGTAACGCATGCTCAGGGTTTCCCCCGCAGGCTTCTGCGGCTGCCAGTGTGAGCACGGGGCGCAAACGCTTGCCACCTGAAAAAACACTGTAGCGCATGGCGCGATGAAGAGCGGCAGGCCTAATTTTCTCAGAAGGTAGCCAACGATCCAGCGAACGATCGACCTTTTTGCGGATCGATTCGATGCGGTTTTTGACGTTCATGGACAAGAAAAAGATCTTCGTGTTATCGATCACTCAGTGATCGCACAACCTTCAACTTTAATGGGGAACTTAAAACTCCCATCCCATCGCAAGCCGGTTCATGATCTGTAATTCATGCAGCCGTTAAAAATTGCCGTCCTTGGTTCCGGAAAGGGATCCAACTTCCGCTCGATTCTCAATGCGATTCTTTCTGGACAGCTGAAAGCCAGGCCGGTGCTTGCCGTATCGGATGTCCAAGGCGCGGGGATTCTCACGCTCGCTGAAAATCTCGGTGTCCCAACGGCTGAGGTCAAAGAGAGCAAGTTTCGTACAAGGCTCTCCGAGGAAGTCGAATGTGGGCTGGTGTCCACTCTTCGCGCCTCTGGAGCTGAATTAGTAGTGCTCGCCGGATATATGCGCGTAGTAAAGAAGCCCCTTCTTGATGCCTTTCCCCGGAGGATCATCAATATCCACCCCTCGCTTCTCCCGGCGTTCCCAGGCTTGGAAGCTTGGCGGCAAGCCATCGAGGCGGGTGTGACAACCACAGGATGCACGGTTCACTTTGTGGATTCAGGCATAGACTCTGGACAAATCATTGCCCAATCGGAAGTGCCGGTTCTTCCTGGCGATACGCCGGCCACGCTCCATGCTAGAATCCAGGAAGCTGAACACCGAATTTACCCTGATGTCATCAAGCGGTTTGCTGCACGCGAGATCCCTTGAGGGGGACAAGCCGCTCGCATGAATGGGCTTGCAATCCGGAGCGCAGAGGAAGAACTTTTTCAAGTCATCAACCCCCTATGAAAAAAGAATCCAAATTCGAGTTGTGCAGCGCATTTCTTCGTTCCTCATCATTCTGGCATGATGAAAACCCGCCGGAAAGTGTGGAAGGTCCAGTGATCACCATCTCACAAGCAGCTGGAGCGCGGGGCAATCCAATCGCGGACGCGCTTGTAAGCGAATTGCAGGGCAACCGGAAGATCCCAAAATTTAGGGATTGGACGATTTTTAATCAAACCCTCGTTAATCGTGTCATTGAGGAAAACAATCTGCCCACCTCAAGCATCGAATTCCTCGCAGAGGACAAGCGGGGGAGGATCGCCGATTATATCGGCGAGGCCCTAGGGCTTCACAAGGGCGCTTATACTGGCGTGGTAAAAACAGCCGAAACAATTCTCCGCATCGCCCAGTCAGGAAATGCTGTTATCGTCGGCCGCGGCGCCAATTTTATCACCAAAAAAATCGACTTGGCAGTCCACATCCGCTTAGTGGGCTCGCTGGATATTCGGATTAAAAGTTTCGCAAAGATATACGGAGTCTCGCCGTCTGAGGCAGGGCAGGAAGTAGCGCGGCGGGACCGTGCGCGGCGGGATTATATTCAAGAAAATTTCCTTGAGGATGTCCATGACCCCCGTCACTACGATCTTATCATCAATACTGATAACTTCAGTGACGCTGCTGCGGCTCACTTGATCATTTCCGCCCTTGAAGAAAAAGCCAGCCCATGGAAAGCATCACACGACGGAGCATCCATGCGCCTCTAAGTCGATCGCGGATTTCGCTATAAGCGTGCCTTGCGCAAGGCGTGGACAGAGCTTAAAACCACCGCTCGATGTCACGTTTCCGTCTTTATGATCTAAACCCTGAGCAGCAGCGTGCAGCCACTCATGAAAATGGGCCATTACTGATTCTTGCTGGTGCCGGCACCGGCAAGACGCGCACGATTGTGGCTCGAATCACTTGGTTGGTCTCAACTGGCACGGCGGCTTCGAAGATTCTAGCGGTGACATTCACCAACAAGGCCGCACGAGAAATGAAGGAACGTATTGCGGGAATGCTCACCGAGGAGCAAGCCGATGATATCACCGCCTCGACTTTTCATGCTCTCTGCGTGCGCATTCTCCGAGGCGATGCTGATAAGCTGGGATACAAAAATAATTTCACCATCTTCGATGAGGGAGATCAGATGGGGCTTATAAAAAAAGTCATCAACCGCGTAACCGCGAAGGACGAGAAAATTGATCCATCCTTAGCAAAGAATCTCATCAGCAAAGCAAAGAATAATGGATGGGCCGCGCCGGAAAATGAAGACACGATCATTGGGGCAGTCTACGCCCGCTACAATCGCGAACTCCGCGCGCTCAATGCCATGGATTTCGATGATTTGCTCACGCATGCTGTGCGGTTATTGAACGACCATCCCGAGGTGCGCGACAAGTGGCGTGCACGGTTTTCCCATATGCATGTCGACGAGTTTCAAGACACAAACCGGCTCCAACTCGATCTTGTGGGACTGCTTGCCTCTGGCGAGCCCCCAAATATCTGTGTTGTAGGTGACGACGACCAGAGCATCTACGGGTGGCGTGGCGCAGAAGTTTCAAACATACTTGAGTTCGAAAAACATTTCCCCAATCCAGAAGTCATCCGCCTTGAGCAGAATTACCGGAGTACAACGGCGATTCTCTCCGCTGCCAATCGCCTAATCAAAAATAACCCTAGGCGCCGCGCTAAGAGTCTTTGGAGTTCAATGCAGGGGGGCGATCCGGTTCATGTGGTCAATGTGCCCGATGACAAATCCGAAGCGGAATTCGTAGTGGGCGAGGTGGGAGCGATTCGCAATGCCCAGCGCGTGCCTTGGGAGCAGTTCGCAGTAATCTACCGCATGAACGCCCAGTCGCGACTCATGGAGGAAAATCTGCGGCGGATGCGGATTCCCTATAGGCTCATTGGAGGGAAAAGTTTCTTCGACCGCCGCGAGGTGAAAGACATCCTCGCCACCATCACCACGCTTGTGAATCCGCAAGATGATATTTCACTCCTGCGAATTATCAATACACCGCCGCGAGGTATAGGTGCCACGACGGTTGAAATAGCACTTGAGCACAGCGCAAAGGAGCGGCGTAGTCTGTTTGACACGTTGACCGACCCCTCATTCGAAGTGCAGGTCTCAAGAAAAACAGCAGGAGCCATCCGGGATTTCTCAGAGAACCTTGCTGCCATGAGAATTCATCTCATGACGCCCGGCGTTGATGCTGCAGCACTAGTATCGAGCTATCTCGCGGACTGCGGGTATTTCGATGATTTGAAACGTTCATGCAAAACGCCCGAGGAAGCGCTGAACAGAGAAGGCGGAGCCAAGGAGATCCTCAACGCCCTTGCTACTCACCAAGCAAGAAATCGCGGATCAGTGCAGGATTTTCTTGATGAATTATCGCTCAACCGCGAGCGCCAAGAAGACAAGAAAGATGAGGGTGCAGGACTGACATTAATCACGCTCCATGCCGCGAAAGGGTTAGAGTTTCCGCATGTTTTTCTAATCGGGGCGGAGGACGGTCTTCTTCCCCATGAGAGGTCAAAATCGGAGGGAACAGTCGATGAGGAGCGTAGGCTATTCTATGTCGGGATCACCCGCGCAATGAAATCGCTCACGGTGACGCACTGCCGAAACCGTATGAAATTTGGTTCCGCCATGCATTGTCGGCCAAGTCCATTTCTCAAGGAGATCGAAGGAGAGGGCGTTCATGCTGAAAGCTACGAGGATATAATGGCTCGCCCGCTGGATGAGGAGGATATCGGACTGTCCTTTGCAAGCATTCGCGCAAGCCTTGAGTGTTAAGCCAACTGGATTTGGCTTGCGTTTAGGCCGTGCCACAAGGAATTTTGCAGTAGATTGGAGGGGTGGCAGAGTGGTCGATCGCGCCGGTCTTGAAAACCGGAGGACTGAAAGGTCCCGTGGGTTCGAATCCCACCCCCTCCGCCACCAATCCGCGAAGTGGATTGTAAATAGGGAAACGAGGGCATGAACGCAGTTCGAGCGTCCCGCTAAAGTTTGTGCCCCATCTTTGTTTTTTTGGTTTCGAGGTAGCGGGCGTTGTGCGGGTTGGATTTGGATCGGATGGGGACCTGTTCGACGATTTGGATGTCATAGGCCTCAAGGCCGACGACTTTGCGGGGGTTGTTGGTAAGGAGTCGGATTTTGTGAACGCCGAGGTCGGCGAGGATTTGGGCACCAAGCCCGTAATCGCGGAGGTCCATGGGGAATCCGAGGCGAAGGTTGGCTTCCACGGTATCGAGTCCGTCCTCTTGGAGTTTGTAGGCGCGGATTTTCGGACCGAGGCCGATGCCGCGTCCTTCTTGGCGCATATAGAGGAGGATGCCATTTCCTTCTTTCTGGATGCGTTGCATGGCTTGGTGGAGCTGCGAGCCGCAATCGCAGCGGCGGGATCCGAAGACGTCGCCGGTGAGGCATTCGCTATGGACACGAACGAGGGTGGGCTTGGAAGCCGAGATCTTTCCCTTCACGAGGGCGATGTGGTGCATGTCGTCGACGAGGGAGCGATAGAGGTGGAGGTCGAAATCACCAAAGTCGGTGGGCATGAGGATGGTCTCCTCGCGTTCGACAAGGCGTTCACTCTTGCGGCGGTGGGCGATGAGATCCTGGATCGAGCACATCTTGAGACCGTGTTTGTTCTTGAATTTGATCAAATCCGTCAGGCGGGCCATGGAGCCATCCTCTTTCATAATCTCGCAGATAACGCCAGAGGGATCGAGCCCAGCAAGGCGGGCTAGGTCGATGGCCGCCTCTGTATGGCCAGCGCGGCGCAGCACGCCTCCATCCTTGGCCTGTAGGGGAAAAACATGGCCAGGCTGGACGAGGTCGCTGGGGTGGGCCTCTGGATTTGCAAGGACGCGGATCGTGGTGGAGCGGTCTTTCACGCTAATGCCTGTGCTGGTGCCAACAGTAGCATCCACGGAGACTGTGAAATCAGTTTTAAAAAGCTCTCTGTTTTGCGCCACCATGCGTTGCAGTCCTAAGCGGGCGGCTCGTTCCGCGGTAATTGGGGCGCAGACCAGCCCGCGTCCGAATTTGACCATGAAATTCACAGCGGTCGGAGTCACTTTGGAAGCAGCCATGACTAGATCGCCCTCGTTTTCACGATCGGCGTCATCGGTTACGATAACCATTCGCCCCCGACGGATGTCTGCAATAACTTCAGGAATCGGGTCAAACGGCTTTTTCATGAGGAGTCGAATGGATAGCACACGCGCATGTACAAGGAAAGGCCGCCGGCGCTGGTTTCAAAAAACTGGTGTGGGGAGGGTCTATTTGTAACGATAGAAACCATGTTGGACTCCCCCCTCCACCGCTCGCTTGCCATCCACAAAGGCTTGGTCGAGGTCAGTGCTTTGATTAATGGCATTTCTGACCATGAAGCTTTGTTGAGAGAGGTGCTGGACGTGGCGCGCAGGGTGATCGGAGCAGAAGCTGCATCGATTTTTATAGAAGAGGAGTCGAGCGGACAGCTGCGTCTTGAGATGGATGCGCGAGGGATCAAGGGAGTGGAGAAGCCAGGAATAGTGATTCCGCGCGGGGTGGGCATTGCGGGCTGGGTCTATGAAAAAGGCGCGCCGCAACTTGTTCCCGATGCCTATGCGGATAAGCGATTTTTTAAAGAGGCGGACAAAAAAACAGGGTTTAAGACACGCTCGATTCTATGCGCCCCGTTGATCGCTGGCGGTAAGACGATCGGCGTGCTGCAGCTGCTAAATCCACTTGGAAAGGACACTTTTGATCAAGTCGAATTGGAGGGCCTAGTGGCGCACGCAAATTTGGCGGCCACGGCAATTTGGAAGTTGCGCGCTCTAGATCGTGAGCGCGAGCGCGAGAGGCTCGAGCGGGATTTGGCTGTTGCCTCAGAGATTCAAAGTGAGCTTCTGGAGCGTGCAATTCCAGACATATTGAATGCTGTGACCTTTGCCGCGTACAATGTTCCTGCGGCATGGGTGGGAGGAGATTTTTACGGAGTCTTTGCGAGGGATGATGGAGGAACTGATTTTGTAATTGGTGATGTCTCTGGTAAGGGCATGCCAGCTGCTTTGTTAATGGCGCAGATACTGAGTGCGATGCCATTTGTGTTCCAAGCATCAAGTGATCCGGCAGCAGCCATGGAAATGTTAAACCGAACATTTTGCGCAGGAATGGTGCGCGGCATGTTTTTCACGGCGATTAGCGGACGAATGATGCCGGGACAGCGGAAGGTGGTATTGGCGAGCGCCGGGCATCCTTCGCCATTATTGGTTCGCAATCAGGGAGAAGCTGAGGAGTTAAGGGTTCCCATGGGGTTGCCTGTGGGAGTCATGCCCGTTTCTGCATACCAAAATTTCACTTTTGCATTGGGAGAAGATGAGCGCTTTGTGATCTACACAGATGGTCTTGCGGAATCACGCTGCCAATTCGATGGAAGAATGTTCCAAGACATATTGGTGACAGAAGCATCTGGTCCACCTGCCTCATGCAAGGGAATTCTGCAGAGGTTGGTAGACGCCGAGTTGAGGCATCGCGGGGCACACCCGGCGAGAGATGATTTGACGATGATGGTGGGCGCGTTCGAGTAAACGCTCTCGCGGATTGATTTTTTCGCAGATCAGAGGATGGTGGTGTCCTTGTATGTTTTTCGACGGACTGAAATTTCTCTTTATCTGCCTTGAGGTCATCTTGATTTTCAACCTGCTCATCGTGGTTCATGAGTTGGGGCATTTCCTTGCAGCACGCTGGCGTGGCCTTGTGGTCGAGAAGTTCGCGATCTGGTTCGGCAAGCCGATTTGGAGCAAAACGATCGGTGGCGTTGAATATCGGCTCGGCTCAATTCCTGCAGGCGGGTTTGTAGCGATCCCTCAATTGGCCCCAATGGAGTCGATTGAAGGCGAGAGTGGGCAAAAACGGGAGCATCTGCCACCGGTCAAGCCTCTCGACAAAATAATTGTCGCCGCTGCTGGGCCGCTCTTTAGCTTCGGCTTGGCTTTTGCAATGGCTTGCATCGTATGGACAGTAGGAAAACCGCAAAGCGAGTTCGATGCCACGATCGTTGGATTTGTGAAGGAGGGGGGGCCCGCTGCCGAAGCCGGAATGCGGCCTGGTGATAAAATTCTTTCAGTCGACGGAAAGCCCGTGAAGCACTTTCTAAGCGGTACGGACAGTGTAAAATGGCGGGTGGTTCGGAGTGAGGGCGAAACGATCCCGATCGTGGTCGAGCGCGAAGGGCAGGAGATTTCGCTCAATTCAGGATGGAAAAAACCCGAAACCTCCAGTTGGCGGAGGCCCTCCTTGCGGGAAATACAGATCGGCCCGCGCATTGTTCCCGGGGTGGGATTTGTAGTGCGTGGAAGTTTGGCGGACCTCTCAGGGTTGAAGGCCGGAGACCTCGTCAGTGCTGTAAACGGAGTGCCGATTTTCAATCTGAGCGAACTCGGGCCGGTGATCGATGCGAACCGGGGGAAGACGGTAATGTTCGAGATCGAGCGGAGCGGTCAGCCTGTCATGGTTGATATCACACTGCCGCCAGCCTCGACGGATGCCACGGCAGTAGATTTTGGAATTGAGTGGGGGAGAACCGTGCTGGTGCATCCCTCGCCCCTTTCTCAGGTGAAGGATGCTGCAACGAGTATTTTCCGCATGGTCGGCGCGCTTCTATCACCGGCGTCAGATGTCAAAGCAGCGCATTTCAGCGGGCCGGTCGGAATCATGCGACTCTACTATCAAATCTTCGAGTCTGAGAACGGTTGGCGAATCGCGCTGGCTTTCAGCGTGCTGATCAATGTGAACCTCGCGTTGTTGAACTTGTTGCCATTTCCGGTTCTTGACGGCGGACACATCACGCTAGCGGTCATCGAGGCGATTCGGCGCAAGCCGATCAGCGTGCGAGTGCTAGAGGTTGTACAAACAGCATGTGCGCTGCTGCTTATCGGGTTCATGCTGTACCTCACCTTTTACGATGTCGGCGACATTGTTGCGGACGGTAAGACGCCTGTGGAACGGAGGAATTAAGCGTGGGGCTGGTGTTTCGCAGCCATTTTCCGAAGCGACCCAGCCGGGAGGTGCGCATCGGGCGAACGGCAGTGGGGGGTGAGAATCCGGTGCGCATCCAGTCAATGCTCACAAGCGACACGATGGATACTGCCGCGTGTGTTGCTGAGACGCTCCCGCTTGTTGCAGAGGGGTGCGAGATCGTGCGGGTGACAGCGCCAACAGTGAAGGATGCACGCAACCTCGAACGTATCCGTGCGGTATTGAACGAAAAGGGATGCGATATTCCCTTGGTTGCAGATATCCATTTCAAACCCGATGCCGCGCTGGAGGCGGCGAAATGGATCGAAAAGGTGCGGATCAACCCCGGCAACTTTGCCGACTCGAAAAAATTCCACGTGCGTGAATATTCCGATGTGGAATACGCCGCCGAAATTGATCGGATCAAGGACCGCTTCGCTCCATTGGTTCTTCTTTGCAAGGATCGCGGGATCGCAATGCGGATCGGCACCAACCATGGGAGTCTAAGCGACCGCATCATGAATCGCTTTGGCGACACGCCTGCCGGGATGGTTGAAAGCGCCATAGAGTTCGCCCGCATCGCGCGGACATTAGGCTTTCATGATTTTGTGTTCTCCATGAAGGCATCAAATCCAAAGGTGATGATCCATGCATACAGATTGCTTGTAGCTCATCTTGACGAGCTAGATCGCACAGATGGCGGAGGGTGGAATTATCCGATTCACTTGGGGGTGACTGAGGCCGGGGATGGAGAGGATGGCCGGATCAAAAGCGCGATTGGGATTGGAAGCCTTTTGGCTGATGGCATTGGGGACACGATTCGAGTGTCTCTCACAGAGGATGCGCGGCATGAGATTCCAGTGGCTAAGGCTCTGGCAGAGATTGCCATTCGCCGCTCTCCGTCTCCTGAGATGAGAAAATGGCCTTTCGATCCGTTCACTTATTCCCGTCGCGCCAGTTTGCGTATGGATGTGGGAGAATTCTCGTTGGGAGGTGGCGAGTTGGTACGGGTGGTGGTGAGGCGAGACGTCTTTGACAAGGTTGAGCACAAGCTGGATGGACTCGGCGACTACAGACCGGAAATTGTTTTTGAGGATGCTGGGATTGTTGAGCTTGATCCTTCGGATGAACACGCGGTGACGCGTGTCAATGCACTCAGGCATCCTGCGCTGGTGGCTGTGATCGATGGTTGCAAATTGCCGGTGATCGGAGCCTACCGATTGCTTGCATCGGTGCTGGATGAAAAGCACCCAATTTTATTGAAGGACACACTGGCAACTGGGAGTGACAACTTTTTACAGAACCTATTGCGTGCCGCGACAAATATCGGTTCGCTGCTTTGTGACGGCATTGGCGATGCAGTACTCGTTCAAGGGGAGAAGGCGCCAGGGCAATCCCTTCGCATCGCCTACAACACGCTTCAAGCCGCCGGGGTGCGAATTTTCAAGACCGACTATGTGGCTTGTCCGAGTTGCGGGCGCACATTGTTCAACCTCCAAGAGACCACGGCGCGTATCAAAGCCGCAACATCACATCTCAAAGGCGTAAAAATTGCTATCATGGGCTGCATCGTCAATGGTCCTGGGGAGATGGCTGATGCTGATTTTGGCTACGTCGGTGGAGCTCCCGGGAAGGTGAACCTCTATGTCGGCAAGAAACCGGTGAAATTCAATATTCCTCAAGGTGAGGCTGTGGATCGTCTGGTTGACCTCATCCACGAACACGGTCGTTGGGTCGAACCACAAGGCGTAACCGAAAGTGCGTGATCATCAATTTATGGGATACACTGGGTGAGTCATTAAAAGGGCGATCGCGCAGCAAGAGTTTCATCAGTCATATCCAATATGATTGTTGAAATGGATCCCTTGAGAATTGGCTTCTGCTGAAGATTTATCCGCTGCACGGCCTTCTTTATGGGGCGCCGTGGATGCCTTTATTGATTTTGATGGGCGTTAATTTCGGCCCACGCTGGTGTAAGCAAAGCCCGCGCTGCGCACAGTTTCAGGGTCGAGGAGGTTCCGACCATCGAAGATGACCGGAGTGTGCATCGCTTTCTTTAGTTCAGAGAGATCCACTTTGGTGAACTCGTTCCACTCGGTGGCAATGATGAGAGCCTCGGCTCCCTTGGCGGCTTCCAGCGGAGACTGAGCAATGCGAGCACCTTGAATGAGCTGGAACTCGATGGCCTTGTCTGCCCCTTTGGGATCGTATGTAACGACATCCGCCCCCTCGGCAACAAGGTCTTGGACAATTTGGACGGCCACGGAGGAGCGGACGTCATCTGTATCAGGTTTAAAGGTGAGTCCCCAAATAGCTATTTTCTTATCCTTGAGGACCCAAAGGGTCTCACGGATTTTCGCAATGAAACGTTCGCGCTGGGTGAGGTTGATTTTTTCAACTTCCTTGAGCAGTGTGAACGGCACGCCGAGGTCTTCACTGATGGCGATGAAGGCGGCAATGTCCTTCGGAAAGCAGGAGCCGCCATAGCCAATGCCGGCATTGAGAAAGTTCCTGCCGATGCGTTTGTCCATACCGATGCCGTCTGCAACTTTCTCGACATCCGCCCCACTGGCTTCACAGATACGAGCAACGGCGTTGATGTAGGAGATCTTTAGGGCAAGGAAGGAATTGGCGGCATGCTTGATGAGTTCCGCTGAGTTGATGTCTGTGACGAGCACGGGGGCCATGAAGGGCTCGTAGATTTTTTGCATCAAGGCAACAGCGCGCTCGCTGTTGCCCCCGATCACGATACGGTCCGGCTTCATGAGGTCTGGCACGGCACAGCCCTCACGAAGGAATTCGGGATTGCTGACAACATCGAATTCAGCGCTACCCTTGTTGTAGCGGCGAATAGTGTCTGCGACCTTTTCCCCCGTTTTTACCGGCACTGTGCTCTTATCTACGATCACGCGGTATTGACCGGGTTTGAGAACAGCCGAGATCTCGCGTGCGACTTTCTCGATGTAGGAAAGGTCGACACTGCCGTCCGGTTGGGGCGGAGTGGGGACAGCGATGAAAACAACATCAGATTTGTCCACTCCCTCCTCGGTGCTGGTAGTGAAGCTCAGGCGGCCGGCGGCGACGTTGCGGTGGAGGAGTTCCTCAAGCCCAGGTTCGTAGATCGGAACCTCGCCGTTAAGAAGCTGAGCCACTTTTTTCTCATTGTTATCCACGCAAATGACGTGGTGCCCGACTTCAGCAAAGCAAGCGCCAGAGACGAGGCCGACGTATCCAGATCCAATAATGCAGAGTTTCATGGGTAGTGTGATGGTTTAAAATCCTTATTCGATTGTTCCGGCCGGCTCCTGCGAGTCAGCATCGGGACTGAATGGGAGAGTGAAGGAAAGTTCCGGGGCGTCCTTGAGTGTCATCATAAGAAGAAGGCCAAATTCCTGGTCGCCGCCCATATTATCGCGGACTTCGGCGCCCAGTGATGCAACCCAGCTGGTGAGGTCGCGGTTGATGAAGTAGCGCTGGTATTGCATGATGCCCGTGTTGAATTCGTATTGTTCGTAGAGGCTTACGCTCCAGTTATCGTTGACGCGCCAGTAGGCGGAGAAGTTGAGCTGACTATCGTCAGTGAAGTAATCGTTGCCGTCGATATATCGGTGACCAATTGAAAAGCGAACATTACTGGTGGGCATGAAGCCGATCTGGGTGTTGAGCTCGGTGAAGCCTTCGGTGGCGACTGGAAGTTGGGAGGTTACGGCAATATAAGACCATGGGACGGGATTGAACTGTAAAACGTTGAAGACGTTTGAGACTGGCGCATCCGAGTAGGGATTGTCGAAATTGACGTCCATGAACGTGTTCAGGCTGAACCACTGGTAGGTGGCGTTGTTGCGGCGGGTCTGGAGGCGCTGGGCAACACCTAGGCGGGTAATGTTCCAAGTGTCTATTGAGTCGATTGCAGTAAACTGCGGGAAATCAAGAGCGAGAACTTGGGTGGAGGGGACGACACGGTCAAACTGGTAGATATCTTCCGGGCTTTGGCCCATATTATAAACACCTGAGTAGTTTATGTAGGGCTCCACGATATGGCGAAGGCCGTCCAAGCCCAACCAATTGCTCTGGACCTGCTCAAATGAACGGGAGAATTTTGTGGAGAGGGAGAGGCCGTAGTTTACAACCGGGCGGAAGAGGGCTCCTTTTTTGACGAGTACT
>ERZ889217.68-NODE-68-length-61751-cov-16.784702_pt1 | contig 61751 bp, 49 predicted proteins | sample MGYA00521098_ERZ889217 | MGnify/ENA primary metagenome ERZ889217 (study PRJEB32303, sample SAMEA104408613) | aquatic metagenome | biome: Brackish water; feature: Pelagic; material: water | place: Baltic Sea | collected 2014-06-10T22:04:00 | depth 2,362 m ... | reverse complement strand
CCCATTCCGCCCGCTTCGCCTGCGGCGTTTTGGATGCAGGCCTCATACGAGGCGGGGGCAATGATGCCAGGGCCGGGGCCTTCAACACCGGGTCCGGGGTGTTGGAGCATCGCGGCCGGGGGCAGGACATTGGTGTGCGGGGTGGCCGTGGGACGGAGTTGGGCGAGCCCCGTAAACGGCGAATTGGCCGGGATATGGCAGCCGGTCAACGTGGCTGCCACAGACAAGCCGACAAAGCCGTGCAGGCGTCGGTTGATCATTTCCACGAACCTCCAGTGCGGTTTTCCGGCTTGGGCCGGCCATCCTCAATTCCGTACACTCCCGCCGTAGCCGGGTGAACGGACAATCTCACCGCTTGTGCATCGTCCCTTCGGCGGCCCTTTCTTTGGAAAAACCGTCACAGACCCCCAAAACCCGATGACGCCGCCCTTCGCCGCATGGCCGCCGGTCAGATGGCATGGCCATGCCATTGGTTCGCCCTGCACCCGGAACTCCTGCACCCGGAACTCCTGCACCCGGAACTCCTGCACCCGGAACTCCTGCACCCTGCGCCCCGGGCTGGCCGGCTGCATCGCCGTCTTCCTCGGTGGGGCTTTGGGGAGCCTGGGGCCATGGTCTTCGGCCTCGGCTGAGCCAGGTGGCGCGAGCGTCTACAGTCGGGGGCGGCCGGCCATCGCTGTCGCTGAGGGAAACCAGATCGAATCCCCGCCAGCTGATCCCGGAGAGGCAGCGGCCGTCGCGGACCGGGCTCTCCAGGCGGAGCGGATCGTGGCGAGCAGCCTGGCGATCTTCAGTCGGGCGGAATCGGTTTTCCTCAAACTCCGCCAGCGGGTGCGGGTAGGCGATCGTGTGCTCGTCGGGACCGGCCGCTACGTCCAGGCGGGGCGGGGCGAGGACCTCCGGTTTCGGTTTGAGACCACGCTGACTGGTGACACCGAGACCTTCGAGATCGCGGAGATCTGCGACGGTCTTTTCTGCTGGCTTCATCGCCGGGCCGGGCCAGATCCGGCCACGCTCCACCGGATCGACGTCCAGCGGGTGCGGTCGCGGCTGGAAGAACTTCAGGCCTCTGATCCGGTGCTCGACACCGCGATGTATCTGGGCGGCCTCCAGCGGGTGCTCTGGAGCGCGCGGCAGTGGTTTGTGTTTTCAGAGGCCGTGCCTGGCGACATCGATGGCCGCCCGGTCTGGCTGGTCGAGGGCCGATGGAATCCGGTGCCGCTGTCGGTTCTCCAACCAGCCCGGGCCGAGGCGGCTCAACAGCCGGGCGGGATTCGTCCGGAGCAACTCCCCGATGGGATGCCCTGGGCTGTGCGGTTTTCGATTGGCCGCAGCGATCTTGTGCTCTATCGCCTGGAATACCTGGCCATCCCGGGTCCAAGGCCCGTGAGCGGTGGAACAGTGCAGCCGATCGGGGTGATCGATCTGGTCGAAATCCAGATCGACGGCCCCGTCGATCCCACCGCTTTTTTCTACCAGCCGGCGACGGAAGGGCTGATCGACATCACGGAGCCCTACAACCGAATGCTCGGCTTGATGCGTCCGTGATGCCGGGGGCCGCGACGAGCCGGCTGGCTGCGGCGATCGCTGCCAACAGGCTGGTGGGATCGGCCTGGCCCGTACCCACGATGTCGAAACCTGTTCCATGGGCCACACTCGTCCGCACGAACGGCAGACCGAGAGTGATGTTGACCGCCCGATGCATGCCCAGGAGTTTCACGGGTATGTGACCCTGATCGTGATACAACGCCACCACGCCGTCGAACTCCCCGAGAGACGCTCGCAGGAAGAGCGTGTCGGCCGGCAGCGGCCCGGTGGCAGTCAGGCCAGCGGCAACGAGCGCGGCAACGGCCGGCGCGACGAGCCGCGGCTCTTCGTCACCGAACAGGCCGCCTTCACCACCATGAGGATTGAGGGCGGCCACGGCAATCCTGGGTCGGCGGTTGAGCAACTGCTCGAGCACACCGTGGAGCCGGCGACCGGCTGCCTCGATGCCGGCCGCAGAGAGCCGGGCGACCGCCTTTCGCAGCGGCTCATGGAGAGTGGCATGGACAACCCCCAGGCCTGCTGCACCGGCCGTCGGCAGCCAGAGCATCATCGAAACCTCCTCAGCGCTGCGGCCGCAACTGCGAGCGAGCAATTCCGTATGCCCCGGTACGTCATGCCCGGTCGCATGCAGGGCCTCCTTGTTAAGTGGTCCAGTGACAAGGGCTGCCGCGGTGCCGGCCTGCACGGCGGCCCAGGCGTCCAGAACCGCATCGGCGGCGGCCCGACCGCCTGCCACCGAGATTTTGGCGTCGGGTAGATCGGCTGGATCGATCCGTGGGGCTCGAGGTTCGATCACAAGCAGTTCGTCAGGCTGGGAAGGCCGCGAATCGTCCGCGGTGATGATCCGCAAGGGCAGCGGGGGCAGGCCGGTGCGGCGGGCCAGCACCGCTGCCAGCAGGCGCGCGTCGGCCACCACCCGCAGCCGGGCTGAGGCATGCGCCGCTGGTTCCTGCCACCCCCGAACGACGACTTCCGGCCCGATCCCGGCGGGATCGCCGCAGGTGAGGAAAATCAAGGGCGGCAGTGAGGCGGCTGGTGTCATTGGTTTGAAAACGGATTCGGCCGGGCCTCCGAGTGTACCGCTGCCTCCGCCGAGCATTCCTTGGGTCTGCAGATGCCGGCGGCCTATACTTCGGCCATACCTTGGTGTCAGCACTCACTCTCCTACAGTATTCGATCGTTGACACCCGGCAGTGCAGAATCGTCGCTGCCGCGGGTTGTCATCGCTTGATTCGGGGGTCCCCGAATGTCCGCGTGGGTGCAGGCAGCTCATCCCGGAATCAACAATCGCCCGCCTGTTCCCGCCGTCCCTTTCGTGAGCCTGCCATGGAAAAAACCTTCAGCCGGATTGCTTTGTTCGCGGTGTGCCTGCTCGTCGCAACCGCTGGACTCGGGCTCTGGATCGGTGATCTGCACGGGGCGACGGATCCCGTGATTCTCCGCTGGGGCACGGTCCACCGGCTGTCGGGGATGTTCACGGCGTTGGTCGTGCTCCTCGTCAACAGCATGGCTGTGACCTACTTCATTGGCACGAGCCGCTGGTGTCGGGAGGTGGCTGAGACCTACGGCCTGGATCCAGAGCTCTTCGAACGCAGCCGGCAGCTCAAGCGGAAGGCATTTCCGTTTGCCGTGCTCGGCATGTTCGCAATGGTTGGGATCGTGGCTCTTGGCGGCGCGGCGGATCCTGGCGGTGGGCTGGCCGGCCCGGGAGGGAGTCAGGACTGGGTCCACTGGCACCTGGTGGGCGGCATTGGTCTCGCGGCCTTGATCGCCTGGTGCTTTCAGTCCCAGCTACCGGCGATCCGCGGTCAGCACGAACTCATCGAGGAAATCATGGGTGAGGTGCACCGCGAACGGGCCATTCACGGACTCGACGTCGAGGCTTGAGCGGCCGTTCTCGGCGGGATTCAGCTGCACTGCAAGCCATCAGCGGAAGCCGGGGTCTGAGAGCCGGAAACTCGAAGCTGGGAGCTGAGCGGCCCGGCCGTGTTCTGCGTGGTCGTGCGTGCCTCGCTCGATAGCGGTGATGCCCCAGGCCAAGCCCAGCCCGAGCATGAGTGCGGTTGTCAGCAGGACCCGGTCGTGGGTGTGAAACTGCACCTCGGGCAAGAGATCGGCAGCGGCGATGCAGATGAAAGCCCCCCCGGCGATCGCCAAGGCAGCCCCGAGCACCGCATCCTGATGACCACCGAACAGCGGAAGGCTGACAAAGAAGCTCACCGCTCCAAGGGGTACCACCGCCGCGTATCCGAGGTTGACCAGGGTTCGTAGCCGTTTCGAGGCTCGCGCTTCGAGCATGAGTGTGGCAATGATCGCCGCATCGAGCGGCTTGTGAAGCAGGATCGCCAGAAAGGTGGCAAACCCGGCCAGGGTAGTCGTTCCGTGGGCCCCGTCGGCGCTGACCGAGGCGGCCAGGGCGGCTCCATCGGCGAGGCTGTGGAGCGTGAGGCCCGCCAGGGCTCCGCACCAAGCCCAGCGGCCCCGCCGACTGGCAAGGGTGCCAGTCTGGTCTTGCTGCTGGTGGTCCTGTCCGTGCTCGTGGGCACAGCCAGAATCAGCGGCGTGGTGGGCATGGCTGTGAAAGGCCCGTTCCAGCAGAAACATCACGAAGAAGCCAGCCAGGGCCCAGCCCATGGTGGCATCCACGTCGCCACCGAATTCGAGGGCGGCATGGGGAAGCAGGTGCAGCATCCCCACGCCCAGGAGCACGCCTCCTGTGAACGAGAGCAGCACCTGTGTGGACCGGTGTCCCAATGTGAGCAGAGCCATCGACGAGCCGCCAGCAAATGCGGCGGCGGCGATCAGCACGAGGTAGCCGGCCAACGCGGCGGTCGCCGTGATGTCAGGAAGTACGGCGGCCAGAAGAGGGGGCATCGGAGAGACCGGGGACGGCAACGGAGTCTGAGAATGTACCCCGCAGTAGACCTGCCCCCAAGTAGGTTACCGGCGGTATTGCCACTGTTGATAAGGGTTTTGCTGGTAGGTGCGGGCCGCCTGTTCCAGTTGCTGCTTCACGGCGGCCGCCTTTTCGGCCCAGGCCGCGTCACCGGCCGCCAGGGCGCCCAGGACGATTGCCAGAACGTAGGTCACGAGATTCGACCACATCACCGGACCGTGGAACTTGAGTGCCGTGCCGAAGGATTTCTTGAACTTCGGTCCGAACATGCCGAGTCGCACGCTCCAAATCTCATCGAGCACGAGGTGGGTGAGAAAGCCGACCACCACGGCACTCGCGACGAAATACCGCCGCAGTGGCTCCTCCGTTCCAAATGCCAGGTAGGTCACCTGGCCGGCCACCGCTGCCGCTGGCAGGCTGTGGAACATGCCCCGATGGTAGGAATAGTTCTTGAGCAGCCAGGAGAGCCCAAATCTGATTGCCAGGTAGATGGCCGCCCCGGCGACGATGATGCCCTCGAGCGGCATTCCGAGTTGCTGGAATCGATGGATCAGCATCATTGGCACGACCGCCGCGGCGAAGGCCACGCTCTCTCGGAGCGGAATACCCGGGCCGCTGTCGAGATCGGGCATCATGCCGGCCACGGCGCATAGGCCGGCCCCGAGAGCGCAGGTCATCGGAGGCATATCACCGACGTACCAGGCCGCTAGGCCGTAGCCAGCGCCCGCGATCGACGAGCCTGTAATGTGCACGCGGAATCCGGGCACGGTCAAACGTTCCCCTGCGGTGCCGTTGCGCAGATCGGATTCCCTTCCGACCCTGCCAATGCCCCTTCGCCTGAGCGCGGACTGCCACGCAGAAGCTACGGGGGATATCGTCAATCCCGGGCAGGAGCGTCACCTCGCCGGAACATGGCTCCCCTGCACTGCCGGAACGGTGAAGTCCGCCACAAACCTGGCTGTGAGTCTCCGCAAATCGGGATAAATGCGGGAAATACGTCATTTGCGGGCGATGGGTGGAAAAAATGAGAGTGAATCTGCAATGCCTGGGATGAATGCGGGATCTGGGGTATTCGAGACGGTTGTGTGGTGCGTCCGGTATCAATCGATCGGAAGGCCAGCTTTTGGGCTTCAAGCCCGGCCGGTTTCCCGCCTACACTCCCGATCCTGGTCGATTTCCCCGCGGAAGGTCTGAGCAGTCCATGGCGATCGAAGGCTATGACCTCGTTATGATCGGGATCCTCGCCGCCGCGGCGATGCTGGGCTATTTCAAGGGGATCGTCTGGCAGTTTGCGTGGATCGCCGGGATTGCTGCCAGCGCTGCGATGGCCCTGCAGTTTGGGGGTCCGCTGGCCCCCTTCTTCGGCAGCCAGGCCCCGTGGAATCGGCTCGTCGCGATGCTCGCCTTGTACGCGGCCACCTCGTTGGCCGTGTGGCTGGTCTTCAGTGTGGTTTCGAGCGTGATCAAAACGGTCAAACTCTCGGCCTTCGATCACCAGATGGGCCTCTTGCTCGGGCTGGCCAAAGGCGGATTACTCTGCGTGGTTGTCACGTTTTTTGCCGTCACGCTGACTCCGAACTACCGCGACCAGATTCTCGGCAGCCACAGCGGGCGGTTGGTGGCTGAACTCATCGTGCGGGCCGACCAGATCCTGCCGGCCGACGTGGTGGCAACAATGGCTCCATTCGTGCAGCGATTCGAGGACGAACTCAACAAGCCCGCGGGGCAACCCGGGGCCCCGGTCACGGCTCCCGGGCCTGCTGCTGCGATCGCCAATCCTTCGCCGCTGCAGGCGATCTGGGATGGTGTTCAATCGGCCGCAGCGTGGACGGGAGTCGAGCAAGGGGGGCAGGGGGGAGCTGACGCGTTCTTCGCCCAGCCAGCGGGTGGAGCGGTGGCCGCTCCGCCACCGCCAAACTGGCAACCGCTACCCCCGGGCCATCCAGCAGCCCAGCCCCTACAACCTGAACGTCCGGTCACCAGCGGCTTCACGCGGCAACCGACCTTCCAGCCGCAGCCTGCGCCGCCGGGGGCGTTTCCCGTAGGCGCGCAGACACCGCTTCCGATCCGCTGATGCAAGGCACCGGGCGGGTTCGGATGAGCATCGCCTGAGGGTGACCCAACGAGGCCTGCCAGGTCGGCCGAATGGTCGATCGTCGAGTCGAGTGGCACCGCGAAGCAGGGCGGAGGAGGGCTGGGCCCGAAGTCGGTTCGGGCCTTGAAAACAAGCACAAAAGCAGGGCCCCAAACCGGACATAAGAGACATTATCGGACGTTGGGGAGAGGGGCGGTATCGCGGCTGATGACAGCCCTTTCTCACTAATTTGGCCCCTGCCCGGGTTCCCTGGATAATCAGGTCGGAGGCGTCGAATGACCATTACCCGCTCACTGCCGCTTACTACTGCATCACCAAAGCTTGCCGAGTTAGTTGCCGGCATGACAGCCGGCGAAGAGCTCTTGCTCACCGCAAACGGCACACCCATCGCGGTTGTCCGCAAGGCTGACGCCACCAGTTGGCCCAGCGTGCCCGGCGTGGCTAAGGACCGGTCGTTTTGGATGGCCCCGGACTTCGATGCACCGCTCGAGGACTTCACGGATTACATGGAATGAAGTTGCTGCTGGACACCCACGCCATTCTCTGGTTCTGGTGGGATGATCCACGGCTCGGGTCCCAAGCCCGCGAAGACATCGCAAACGCCTCCAACCAGAAATTGGTGAGTATTGCCACTCCTATCGTCAGCCGAGAGAAGGTTTTTGACTCCTACGGCGTACGACGGATCTGGCAGGAGCGACTCTCGTAGGAGCAGCCCACCTCATGAAGAAACCCGTCAAGCGATCGCAAGCCCGACGGCAGCCGGCCGTCACGCTCGCCGACCTTGTGGCGGCCGTCTGCCGGCTTCGGGACGAACGCGACTGGGCGCAGTTTCACACGCCGAAGAACCTGGCCGCCGCGACCGCCATTGAGGCGGCCGAACTCCAGGAGCGATTTCTCTGGAAGACCGACGCCGAGGTCGAGTGCGACCTGGCCGATGCCGCCAAGCGGGCCGGCGTGGCTGACGAGATCGCCGACGTCGTGATGTTCGCGATGCTCCTCGCCGACCGGCTGGGCATCGACCTGGCCGAGGCAGTCGCCGCCAAGCTCACGGCCAACGAGCAGAAATACCCCGTGAAGCTCGCCCGCGGCAACGCCCGCAAGTACACGGAACTCGGCGGGGGCTGATTCAGCCTCCATAGGCACCGCTACCCACGCGGGGGAACCGCGTGTCCTGCGAGCCGAAGAGGATGATCTTCGTGGGCTGCGCGGCCGCCACCAGCGCTGCCCGCGCGGCCGCGGCACACCCCTGGGCGGCCCGGTACCCGGCCGAACTCGCCGCCCGCCTAAAGCACCTGATCGACACGCCCGACGGGCTGAGCGCCGTGGCGGCACGCGCTCCTGCCGATGCCGACGCGCCGGCCACGCTGTCAGCCGACTGCTTCGCCCTCGAGAAACATTCCCATGCGGCGGAACTTCTCGTAACGCTCGTTGACGAGCTGGTCCCGCGGGCGGGCCAGGAGCTCGCGAAGGCTGCGTGCCAGGAACATCTTGAGCCGCATCGCCATCTGCCGCGGATGCCGATGCGCCCCGCCGGCCGGTTCCTCGATCACGGCGTCCACCACGCCAAACTCCTGGAGGTCGCGGGAGCGGAACCGCAGGGCCCGCGCCGCGTCGGCCTTGAATTCAACGCTCTTCCACAGGATGCCGGCACAGCCCTCGGGACTGATCACGCTGTAGTAGGCGTGTTCCAGAATCGCCACCCGGTCGCCCAGGCCGATTCCGAGCGCACCCCCCGAGCCTCCCTCACCGATCACCACGCACACGATCGGCACTGGTAGCGATGCCATCAGAAACATGCTTTCGGCGATCACCTGGGCCTGGCCCCGTTCTTCGGCGCCCACGCCCGGATAAGCCCCCGGCGTGTCGATCAGGCAGATCACCGGCAGACCGTATTTGGCGGCCAGCCGCATCTTGCCCATCGCCTTGCGATAGCCCTCGGGATGGGCGCAGCCGAAGTGGCAGGCCTGCCGCTCGGCGAGTGTCTTGCCTTTCTGGTGACCGATGACCATCACCTTGTGCTGATCGAGCTTGGCGAACCCGGTCAGCATCGCCCGGTCATCACCAAACGACCGGTCGCCGTGGAGCTCCACAAATTCGTCGAACACCAGCCCCAGGTAGTCACTCGTCTTGGGGCGATCAGGATGCCGGGAGACCTCGACGGTCTGCCAGGGATCGAGGTTGCCGAAGATCCGCCGCTGCACCTCCACCAGCTCACGCCGCAGTCGGCGGAGTTCCTCCTGCTGCTGGCCGCCCAGCGGGGCCGCCTCGAGTTCAGCGATCCGATCCTCGAGTTCGTAAATGGGTTTCTCGAGCGGCAGTCGATGCAATCCAGCAGCCATGTGGGCAGACTCTCTCGGGCCAGCGGGTCGGATCCTGGATTTTCTCGGGCCTGCAGCGGCTGCGTCAATCGGAGAAAACGGCTGCGTGTTCCGGGGCGGAACGCGGCGAATCAACGAATCGCCTCCGGCCCCGCTCACACCACCGTCGTGCGTTCGACCAGGCGGATCGAGCGGACTTGCCCCAGGACTTCCTGCATCGACTTGGGCCGGTCGGCCGGCTTCTTGGCCAGCAGCTGGCGGATGTACTTCGAGGCCGAAGGGGTGATGTTGGCGTTGAACTTGTCGGCTGCGGGCACCGTCGCGGAGACGTGCTTGTTGAGCAGCTCGTTGGTGTCGTTGGATGTGTAGGGAGGCCGGCCGGCCAGGAGCTCGAAGAGCACGCAGCCGAAGGAGTAGATGTCGCTTCGGGCGTCGAGGGCCCCGCCTCGGATCTGCTCCGGTGACATGTAGCTGGGCGAGCCCTGCGGCGGGGGTTTGCCGCCGAATAGCCTGCCCACGAGGCCAGCAGCACGGGAGGCGATCGCGAAGTCGATCAGTTTCACCTGGCCGTCGTCGCCGACGAGGATGTTGTCTGGCTTCACGTCGCGGTGCACCCAGCCCCGGGCGTGGACATGATCCAGAGCAAGCGCTAATTCCGTGACGATCCGCTGCAGCTTCGGGAGCAGGAGGTTCGTGCCGGCCTGGATCTGCTTCTTCAGATTCGGATGCGGAAAAAGCTCCATCACCAAATGTGGCAGGCCCCCCTCCTCCGAGAACCGATGGATGCGGATGATCGTGGGGTGATCGAGCGATGAGGCGACCTTGAGTTCGTGTTCGAACAGCTGCCGCACGTCGGGGTCGGCCGCCATCTCCGGCACCACAGCCTTCACCACGCACCGGTCGCCGGCCTTGTCGCTGGCCTCCCAGATCTGGCAGTTCTTGCCCACGCCCAGTTGCTGAACGAGCGAAAGGGGGCCGAGGCGTTCGGGGAGGGGCTTGGGCATGGCGGTTTGGTTGGGGGAAGCGAGTTTCAGAAATCGGAACTCAGTTGGATGGCAACCAGCACGAGTCCCTTCGGCGGCGCCGTAGGGCCGGCCGCTGGCCGGTGCCGGGCCGCCAGCGCTTCGGCCAGCCATTCCGCCGACCGCCGACCGGCGCCCACCATCGCCAGCGAACCGACGATGATCCGCACCATGTTGTACAAAAACCCGTTGCCCTCGACCTCGATCCAGACTTCGGCCCCGGCGGTGTCATCGGCCACGGGGGGCCGGGAGACAGTCAGCGAGTAGATCGTCCGGACCTTGGAGCGCCGCTGGGAGGTGGTGGTTTCGAAGCTGGAGAAGTCGTGCTCACCCACGAGCGTCCTTCCGGCCGCCGCCATCGCGACCGTGTCGAGCCGGCCCCGCCACCGCCAGACGAGATGCCGCTGGAGCACGGGCCTCCAGGGAGCGTCGTGAATCCGGTAGCGATATCGTTTACGGATGGCAGCCGAGACGGGGTCGAAGCCGGCTGGCGGCTCGTCGCCGGACCGCACGCTGATGTCGGGGGGAAGCGTGGCATTGAGCGCCCGCACCCAGGTTGCCGGCGCGAGGCTACTCGCCGTCCTGAAGGCCACCACCTGGTCGAGCGCGTGCACGCCGGCGTCGGTACGGCTCGAGCCCAGCGGGTGAACCTCCTCACCGGAGATCGTTCGGATCGCCTCGATGAGTGTGCCCTGCACCGTCTCCTGGCCCGGCTGTAACTGCCAGCCGGAGAAGCGGGTGCCTTCATACGCCAGGCGGAGACGGATCGTTCGGTGTGGCCCGTTGCTGTGCGGCGGCCCATCAGGCTCACCTGCCTCGCCGGGCCGGTCAGACTCGTCGGGCCCGGTCATCCCTTTCCCGCGGCTCCCGCCCTGCCCTGGCCCGCCAAGAGCACGGGGTCGGCCGCCAGCCGTTCAGCGATCTGCACCGCGTTGGTCGCGGCTCCCTTGCGGAGGTTGTCGGACACGCACCACAGGGCGATGCCAGAGGCACAGGATCCATCCTCACGGATCCGTCCCACGAACACTTCGTCACGGCCGCTGCACTCGCGGGGCGTGGGATAGACCTTGGCGGCGAGATCGTCGACCACCACCACACCCGGTGCCGCGGCGAGCAGTTTCCGAGCCTCTTCCGCCGAGAGCTTCCGCTCGGTCTCGATCAGGATCGACTCGCTGTGGCCGTTGGCCACCGGCACGCGGACACACGTGGCCGAGATCGCGATCGACTCGTCTTGTAGCATCTTTCGCGTCTCCAGGATCATCTTCTGCTCCTCGCTCGTAATGCCACCGGCTCGGGGCGAGCCGATCTGGGGAATCAGATTGGCGGCGATCGGATGGGGAAACACCCGCTGCGGCTCGACCTCACCGGCCAGCCAGGCAGCGCTGGCGTCGCGGAGTTCAGCCGCGGCCGCCAGGCCCGCGCCGCTGACCGCCTGGTAGGTACTCACGATCACCCGCGTGATCCGGGCCGCGTCGTGGAGCGGCTTCATCACCATCACCATCTGTGTGGTCGAACAATTGGGGCTGGCGATGATGCCCCGATGACGTGCGATCGCTTCAGGGTTGACCTCCGGGATCACCAGCGGCACGTCGGGATGCATCCGGAAGAAGCCACTCTCGTCGACCACGACCGTGCCCCGTGCCACGGCCCACGGCACGAACTCGGCCGCCACCTCGTCGGGCGTGCTGCCGATGGCGACATCGACCCCGCTGAAGGAGTCGGGCGTGAGTTCCTCGACGTCGAACGAGCGGCCCGCCACCTCCATGGTCCGGCCGGCCGAGCGGGCCGAGGCCAGCAATTTGATTCGGCGGGCGGGAAACTCCCGCTGTACCAGCAATTCAAGAATGATTCGTCCCACGGCGCCGGTGGCACCCACGATGGCCAGCGTGTCGATCATGCGAGATCCGTTCGAGGTTTGAGGGAGGAATCCAGCTGCTGAGTGGTTGGCAGAAGCCGCTGCCACAGGCCAGCGGGCACGAATGCCAGGTTGGCGGCGATCATCGCCAAACCAAACTCCATCATGCCCATCGTCAGGCCGATTCCCAAGTGCACCGCAACGGCCATCGTAAGAAACAGCCGCCGGGTGAGCCGAGGCCAGACGAGGGCGGCATAGGCGACCTCCCAGAACAGGGTGCCGAGGGTGAGTGCGTTGAGCAGGAGCGGATGGCGGGCGAGCCCAGTGATGTCGAGGGTGCGGTACTGCACGTTGGCAGCCACCCCCCAGAGGGCCACCCCCTCCCACCAGCTGGCCCCGAGGAGCTTGCCACAGCCGGAGAAGAAGTAGACGACGCAGAGCTGGATCTGAATCAGCCGCAGGGCTACCGTGGCCCGGGTCGATGCCCCCTGCCCTGCCCCAAAAAAACGGGCGTCGAGCGAGAGCCGGCTCCCGGCCGGGCCGATGGCGAGGCCGACGAGCAACATGCCGAGGGTGTCGTCGAGGCCGAAGGTGTTGAGTGGGGCGCGGTTGGCGGCGCTCACGAGCCCGAGTAGGGAAATCAGCGCGGCTGCGGGCGTGGCCAGGCCTACGGTCAGGAGCAACGCGGCGATCAACGTGATCCCGCCGAGCACCCGGATCGGAGTGGGACCCGAGCCAGCGAAGTACCAACTCCATTGCCAGGGCTGGTCGTTCATCCGCCAGACCTCACTGGGTACGAGCCAGCCCCGGCTGCCGAAGAAGGCGTCGGAGTCCATCAGCCAGACCACGGAGGTCCAGGCGAGAATCGCTCCGGTGCAGATTCGGATCACGGCCAGTGGGAGCGGATCGCCGGGCGTGAACCAAAACCGGTTCCAGGCGTTGGCCCACTCGGCGAGCCAGCCCGGGTCGGTGGTCGGCCTTGCGGCCGCGGCGGCCTCGCGGCTCAGCGAACCGACACGGGAGCCAACAGCAGGAATCGACGAGGAACTGCTCGAAGATCTCATCGGTGTCCGGCCTCGGCGGTCGCAAAGGTGCCCAGCGGAGTGATCAGGTCATCGCCGGTGGTGCCAGCGATCACCTCGTCGGGACCTGGCAGGTAGTGTTCGACGATTTCGAGGGAGACGCGGCTGCCGCTCTGTTTCCACAGGAGGGTGCCTGCCACCCCCTTCACCAACGGGAGCCAGTCGGTCCGGGCCTGGGCCCAAATCTCAGCTGGGACATCGGTCGGCGGCACAAGCGCGGCGAGTTTCTCTGCGACCATGAATCGGCGGTGATAGAGCAGCCGCGGCCAGTCATGGGCGGCGTCGGGAATCTGCCCCGATCGCAACGATCCGTCGGGCATTGTCATCGTCCAGCGTATCGAGTGGCCGGGGCCGGGGTCGGGAGCGAAAAAGCGATAGCCGTGGCCGAGGTAGAGGGCGCCAAGCAGCGGCCGAAATGGCTGAATGATCACCTGGGCGAGGCGGCTGGCCGGTGGCGGACCAGAGAGGGGCGCGATGATCACCGCGGCCAGGTAGACGAGGATCGCGATCGAGGCACTTCCGCGGACAAGCCGGCTCGCGGAGGACTTCGAACGAAACGCTGAAACAGCCATTATGAACCCAGCCCTGACGTCTTCGCGAGGCTCTTGTCACCCGCGTTTCGGGAAAGCGTAGGTTGTGTTTCAAATGCCCGCCAAAAAAACTGGTTCTGCGGGGAACTTTGTGGGCCTGAGGGTTTGCCCGGGCCAATTCAGTCGGCGGAGGAAACCGAACGCAGCCACGACGGCAAAGCGAGGTTTCCTTCGGGCGGGCAAAAGGCCAGGAGCGGGCGGGCAAAAGGCCAGGAGGGCAATCAGGTTCGGCCCGTCGATTTCGCGAGCCAGCGGGTGAGAAAAACCTGCTGAACCAAACAGCATCCCCCGTGCGGCCCGGGGCCGCACGGGGGATTTGAACCAGGGTTTTTCGGGGAAAACCGCCGGATAAAACTACTGCAGCGAGGCCGTGGCGGTGGCCGGGGCAGTGCCCGCAGCCGGGTCGATGGTCAGCTCGACGCGGTCGCCGGCCGCCAGGTCAATCACCTTTGAGATCGTGGCTTCCCGGCCGTCAACGACGGTGGTCACCTTGATCTCGTAGTTCCGCCAGGCCTGGCCTGCGGCCAGGGTGCCGGTCTCGAAGTGCCGCACCACGCCCGACGAAGCAGTCGGGTTCCCGGCCAGCCAGACCCGGGCTTCGGCTGGAACGTTCAGCGTGAGGCTGGTCATGGAGGGTGTTGACGCGGTGTTCTCGACAAACGACACGGTCGACTTCTCGCCGGCAGCCAGCTTCACGACCTTGGTGGATTCCTCGGTCTTGCCGTCACGCTCAACGGCCATCCGAACGACGAACTCGTAGTTCTTGCCGTTGGCCAGGCCCCGGCTCAGGAACCGACGCACGCCGCCCTGCGAGCTGGTCTCAGCTCCGTTGACAAAGATCCGGGCGTTGGCAGGAACCTGCACAACGATCAGACCGCCGTCGGCCGGCACGATGCTCGTCGAATCGTTGGGCATGGGCGTGGCCGGGATCGCCGGGGGCACGCCGATCACCTCACCATCGACCGAGGAGGGAACCTCGTTGATCACCCGATACGACTCGATCGGCATCGCGGCCGAGTAGTTCTCGGAGTAGGCCGAAGTGGCATAGCCGCCATAGCTGCCGCCCGCGGAGCCGCCTGAAGAGCCGCCGGACGAACCGCCCGAGGAGCCGTAGCTGCCGGCGTAGCCGCCGCCCGACGAACCGCCGGAAGAACCACCCGAGGAGCCGTAGTTCGAATGCCGCGCCTGCCGCATCGCCCGCTTTTGGGCATGGTGCGAACCCCAGCCGCCGTGCGACCCATAGGAACCATACGAGCCGTAACTGCCGCCCGACGAGCCACCGGAACTGCCGCCCGACGAGCCGCCCGACGAGCCGTAACTACCGCCCGACGATCCACCTGAGCTGCCGCCCGACGAGCCACCGGCACTGCCGCCCGACGAGCCACCGGCACTGCCGTTGCGATGCCGCCATCCTGCTTGGGCATCGCACGTCATCGCGGCCACCGCGACAAACGTGACAAGACCCGCAATCCTCACCCAGCGACGCTGCGCCATGTTGATCTATCTCCCGAGAAAGTGCTGTTGAATCCGCGAATTCCGTCACCCGCCCCGAAACGTTCCAGGGCCAGAGGTGCACGGACTGTTGAGGATAGTTTGACGATCAGGCAGTTCAAGGCAAGCAGGAAAGATGGCGAAACTTTTCCACCTGGGTTGGGAATCCAAGAGAACGCCGCCACTCCACCTCGGTTCGAAGACCTGGGGAACGTCTGCCTGCCGGATAAAAAACCCGATTTTTAGCCCGAAAAAGCCAGTTGAACCCGCCGTCATCGTTGAAATGGTCGCACCTCGATGAGGTCGAGTTCATACACAAGCACTTCGTTGGGCTCGATGGCCGGTGGTGATCCTGGCTCGCCGTAGGCAAGTTCTGGCGGCAGCCAGAGTCGCCACTTGGAGCCCACGTTCATCAGCGAAAGTGCCTCCTGCCACCCGGGCACGACGCCTCGGACCGGAAACTCGGCTGGTTCGCCGCCGGATTCGGTGCCGTCAAACTCCGTGCCGTCGATATGGGTGCCTCGGTAGTGGGCAACGACCGCATCATCGATCGTCGGCTTCGTGCCGTTGCCAGCTTTTAGTACCTGATACTGAAGGCCGCTCGGGAGGCGGGTCACACCTGCCTGTGTGGCGTTTTTGTCGAGAAAGACCTGGCCCTTGGCCAGATTCGTCTTCCCGATCTCGACCATCCGAGCCTCGATCTCTTGGTCTCGTTCGGCCATGCGTTGCTCGAAGGCTGTGAGCACGCGGCGAAACCCAGCCTCGTCGAGTTGTGGCGGGGCTTCCCGGACAGCGTCAGCCAGGCCTCGGGCCAGGGCCGTGGCGTCGAGGGGCGTGCCGAGCGCCCTGTGATCGGCGATGATTCGTTGGCCGATCCGGAACCCCAGGGCGTAGCCGAGCTCCTGACTCGTTTCATCGAAGGGCTGCGGCTCAGTCAGAACGGCCGGCCGCGGCGGGGCGAGGGGCTCGGCCGCCGTCAGGCTCTGCTCGGCCGCCGGCAGACTCTTGATCAACACGATCCCGACCAACAGTGCGATCCCGCTGCCGACAACCAGCGCTCTGGCGAGCCAACTCGCTGCGGGGGCGCGAGAGTTTCTCGTGGTCATGAATCGTCCTCCATACCTGACACCTGACGCCGGCCGATTGTGTCTGCAGTTTAGCCGTCCGCGGGCTTGGCCAGCGACCCGCGGGTGAGTTCCAGAAACGCGGTTTCGAGATTGATCTCCTCCTCCCTGAGGCCGACCAGGCCGTGTCCGGCCGCCACGAGCCGTGCCACCAGGGCCGCGGGGTCAGCCACCCCATCGGCAAGCGTCACGAAAATTTCTCCATCCCGCAGGTTCACCGCGGCCGCCTCCGGGGCTGCCGCCAGCAGATCGGCGGCCGGTCCCGGCTCTCCGGCTACACGGAATCGGAGCGTAGGGCTCGATCGCAGGCCGGCAAGCAGCTCCCGGACACCACCGCAGGCGAGCAGCCGGCCGTATTCAATGATCCCCACCCGATTACAGATGTCAGCGAGTTCCGGCAGGATGTGGCTGGAAACAAGGATCGTTTTGCCCATGCCCTGGAGTCGCTTGAGCAGGTTCCGCATGTCGATCCGGGCCCGGGGATCGAGGCCGCTGGCCGGCTCATCCAGCAGAAGGACCTGCGGATCGTGCAGCAGCACCCGCGCCAGCCCTAGCCGCTGGGTCATGCCGCGGGAAAGGCTTGTGACCAGTTCGTCCCGCTTGGAGCCCAGATCGACCAGTTCGAGTGATCGCTCGGCCACCCGCCGCCGCTCAGGAGCATCGATTCGGTAGGCGGCGGCAAAGAATTCCAGATATTCTCCGACCCGCATGTCGTCATAAACCCCGAATACGTCGGGCATGTAGCCGATCGCGCGGCGAATCTCGCGAGGATGGGTGTGGACCGAGTAGCCGCAGACGTAGGCCTCGCCCCAGGTTGGGGCCAGGAGCGTGGCCAGGATCCTGATCGTGGTGGTCTTGCCTGCGCCGTTGGGACCGATGAAGCCGAACAGATCACCCTGTTCGAGCTTCAGGTCGAGGCTGTCCAACGCGATGAAATCGCCATATTTCTTGGTCAGGTCGATCGTCTCGATCATGGAGTCTCCTCGCCGACAGCGGTCGGCACTGGAATCACGATCCGCACGAGGCTGGCCCCATCGGCTGCCGCTGCTTCAAGATTCCGAGTCGGTTCGGGGCCGGTATGTGAGGTGGCCCCCTGCCCTGTTCCAAATTCGAGCTTCCAGGCGGTGCCGCGGCTGCCGGCTGGCGCTCGGCCGATGAGGATGGCCCGATCGACGAGGAGCAGCGGCGAGAGGTCGAGACGGCCCAGGCGTCCGGCTTCGAGCAGGGTGTAGCCACTGCCTCCGGCGGCCGCGTGCAGGCCTGCCAGTTGGAGGATCCGGCCGACGTCTGTGTCGCCGGTGTTCCACCGCTCGGCCCGGTCTGCCTCCCACTTGGCCGTTCGGCGGGTAAGGGCTGCGGCAAGCGACCGGGGCCCCCTGCCCTGTTCGGGGTCGAAGGTGTCACCGCCTGCCATCCGTCCCGCATCGTAAAGCCATCCGGCATGGAGCAGCCAACAGTCCTCGAGCGGAAATGGCAGGTGATGGGTCACCGTGCCGACAAGCAGGCCGCGGGGATCGCGGACGAGTGTTGAACTGGCGACTGCCGCCGCCGCCTGCCCGGTCCAGCCGGCCTCGAAGAGGCGGCTGGAGGCCGCCGCGATCGGCACGCCCCGCAGCTCGGCCAGGGTAGCGCCGTAGGTATAGTCGCTGGCGGCTAGCGATGGATGGGCCACCACCGCATCGACGCCACCAAAGCCGGCGCCCGCATCGGCAAACCAGGAAACGGCACCATCAACGCTATGCAGTGCAACCCCTGGCCGGGTGGTCACGGCCACCGCGAGTTGGCCGTTGGTCGGGCTCCGTACCGCGGCCCAGGTGGAGCAGCGGACGAGTCCGTCTGCCGCGTCGAAGTCGAGCACTTCGGCCGTCCGCGCCTGGGCCGGGGCGTCTCGGCCCCACAGCCCCCCCACGCCCCAGGCCAAGGCCGTGAAGCCGCCTGCGAGCAGCGGCAGCGAAACCCAAGCGAGCCAAGGCCGGCCGGAGCGGCTCACCAGCCACCAGTCGAGCGGGTACAGGGCTAAGGCGTACAGGATGCCGAGCAGCGCGATGATTTCAAAGGGCACCGGCCGGCTTGCAGCCCCCGTGGTCTCGAAGCAATCGAGTGCTATCCGGAGTTGGCCCGCCAAATCGGGCACCCGCCGCGACAGGTCTTCAGGAGCGGCGGCGGTCTCCTGCTCGGCGCGTCCGCCGAGCAGAGCGGCAACCAGCCGGTCGCATCCGGGCCACCCACCGCACCACGGGGCATCGATGTCGAGGCCTACCCAGGTGATGGTGCCCAGGCCGTAGGCCCGCCGGATGACCAGCGGCAGGTCGGCGGCCGTCGTGCCCTCGAAGGCATCAACCACTCCGACGCTGCCCCCTGCCGCCTCGAACCTGGGGACCTCGATCCCAGCCGGGGGCACGCGGGCGGCGAGACCGCCGGCACGGGCGTAGGCTTCGACCGCTCCCAACCGCTTCAGCGGAACTCGCCGAGGACCCGAACCGGGCAGCCAGCCTGCCGCGAGCGAATCGCCGGCTGCGATTCCGAGGGCCGAATCGCCAGCGGCAAAGACGAGCCGCCCGCCCCGCTCCACCCACCCATCGATGGCTGCAAGGGTCTCGGTAGACAAACTCGCGACCTGGCTACCGCAGACGATGGCTGCCTCGTAGCCGTCAAGTTCCCGCCAGTTGGCCAGCGGACTAGTGGCCGCTTCAAGGACGACCACAACAGGCCGGCGGGCATCGTCGTTCGTCACCAGCCGCATCGCTCCGGCCGCCGCCGGCAGGACTCCGACGATCAAGACCAGCGGCGTGGCGGAGGACACCTCACCGGAGCCTGCCTGAAGCCCCACCACCCCGGCGGCCGCTGGGGATGGCGGTTGGGCGAAGCTGGACTCTGCGGGTAGCGACTCGATTCGCACCCCGGCTCCGGGGCGGCCGGGGCGAATGCTGAAAGTCGCCGATCCTGTCGATTCGCCCGGCGGGCCGAGTGACACGGGCGGCGATCCCACCCACTGTCCATCGGCATCCTCCACCCAGGCCCGGAGGCACCCCGTCTGCTGGTCGGCTGGCTGCACCCTCAGGCTCGTCCATGCCCCGTTGCGATACACGCCGTCGATCCCCAATTCGACCGTGGGCAGCACTCGATCGGCCGCCGCGACCGAAAAGTTTTGGATAGCTGCGACGGCAAGCATGCCGCCCACCAGCCAGCTGCAGCCGCCGCGTGCTTGACCAGTTCCCGGCCCACTCTGGCAGCTCATGGCTTCTCGGCGTCGGGACAGGTGCAGGCGAGCTGCCCGCAGCCGGGACAGCCGCCGCCGTATTTGCGGTCCACGGCCTCTTCAAGGTCGACACCGGCCACGTTAGCAATGGTGGCGAGCCAGGCGAGCACGTCGGCAAATTCGAGCGATTTCTCCTCGTGGGTGCCGCTGCGCAGGGCTGTGGCCAATTCACCGATCTCTTCAGTAAGCCACATGAAAGTGCCTTCCACGCCGCGGCTGGCATCCTTGTCGTGGTACATGCCGCGGATAAGCGCCTGAAACTCGCGGAGCGTCATCGGAGGGTCCGGGGTTCGGGAACGGGGAACGGAGCCAGCTCCGAGTCTACAAAACGACCGGCTCCTGGCACGTTCGCCCACCGTCTCGCCCGGCGGCTGCTACGATGCTGCCACCTGCCCAGCGGAGTCTGGGGCCATTTTTTCAGAGCCAAACCCATCTTTTCCCATGGCAGACCTTCGGCCGATCCGCATCTTCGACACCACGCTCCGTGACGGCGAGCAATCGCCGGGAGCGAGCATGAACCGTACCGAGAAGCTGGAGGTGGCGCAGGCACTCGAGACGCTCGGCGTCGACGTGATCGAGGCCGGCTTTCCGATCGCCTCGCCGGGCGACTTCGAGAGTGTCCGTGACATCGCCGCCATGATCCGTGAGTCGACCGTCTGTGGCCTGGCCCGCTGCAACGACGGCGATATTGACCGCGCCTGGGAAGCGCTCCAGGCAGCTCGGCGGCCGCGGATCCACGTCTTTCTGGCGACGAGTTCGATTCACCGTGAGTTCAAGCTGCGGATGACGGAGGACGAGGTCGTGGCCCGGGCGGTGGCAGGCGTGGCGCGGGCCCGCCGCCTCTGCGACGACATCGAGTTTTCACCGGAAGACGCGGCTCGGACCGAGATCGACTTTCTCTGCCGTGTCGTCGAAGCAGCGATCGCTGCGGGCGCTACGACGGTCAACATCCCCGACACGGTCGGGTATGCCACGCCGCTGCAAATGCACCATGTGATCAGGTCGCTGCGTGAGCGGGTGCCAAACATCGACAAGGCCGTGATCAGCGTGCATTGCCACGACGACCTCGGGCTGGCCGTGGCCAACAGCCTGGCGGCTGTTGAGGCCGGAGCCGGCCAGGTGGAGTGCACGGTCAATGGAATCGGTGAGCGGGCCGGCAATTGCGCCCTGGAGGAGGTGGTGATGGCCTTGCGGACGCGGGCCGACCACTTCGGTTGCACGACCCGGATCCAGACCCGCAAGCTGGTGCCAATCAGCCGACTGGTGGCGACGATCACCGGCATCCAGGTTCCCCGCAACAAGGCGATCGTGGGCCGCAACGCCTTCGCCCACGAGGCGGGCATTCATCAGGACGGGATGCTCAAGGAGCGGAGCACGTACGAGATCATGCGGCCCGAGGACGTGGGGCTGGAGAAAACCGACCTCGTGCTGGGCAAGCACAGCGGCCGGGCAGCGCTCGCTGATCGGGCCAAGGCCCTTGGCTACGAGCTCGATACCGACCAGCTCCAGACAGTGTTTGAACAATTTAAACTTCTCGCGGATCGGAAGAAGGAAATCTACGACGGCGATATCGCAGCCTTGTGCGAGCTGAGATTTTCCGCGCTTCAGGAGCAGTACTCCTTCGAAGGCTACACGCTCTCAAGCGAGGCGGGCCTGTCACCGACGGTGACCCTCCGGGTGAAGCATGCCGGTGAGCCGAAGAGCGTCACGATCACCGCCGGCGACGGTCCTGTGGATGCGATCTTCCTGGCAATCGAGAAGTTGACGGGCGTGACGACCAGGTGTCGGGATTTTCGCGTGCAGGCGGTGACGGTCGGCAAGGACGCGCAGGGCGAGGTGACGGTGGAGCTCGAACACGAGGGCCAGGTGCAGCGTGGCCGGGGGGTCTCGACCGATTCCCTCGAAGCGGCTGCAAAGGCCTTTCTAGCCGCCGTCAATCGGTTCTCTCTCGGTGTTCAGCCCCGGCTCCACCCTCAGCGACCCTGACCCGCCGCCGCGCGGCCGTGGGATTGAAAGGCCCGTCGGGGATTTTCCTGAGTCAAGCCGTGGTTGCCGGGTGTGCCCATGCCAGCTCGCCGGACGTTCGCTCCGGGCATCATGCCCGCCGCTCTCTCGCAGGGAACCGCGCTGCGCTATCGTGGCTGCGCCATCGTGGCTGCGCCATCGTGACTGCGTTCGGTTTCCTCCGCCGATTGAATTGGCCCGGGCAAACCCTCAGGCCCACAAGGTTCCCAGAAGGGCCCAGTTAAATTGCTTCCGCACCGCGTTCGCCGGTGCGGATGCGGACGCATTCGTCCATCGGCAGGACGAAGATCTTGCCATCGCCGATCTCACCGCGCTCGCCGGTGCGGCCTCCTTTGACGATCGCGGCGATCGTAGGCTCGACGAAGTCGTCATTGACGGCGATCTGCAGTTGCACCTTACGGAGCAGGTTGACGGCGATCTCGTGACCCCGATAGGTCTCGGCATGCCCGCGCTGCCGGCCGAAGCCCTGGACATCAAGCACGGTGAGTCGAAAAACCTCAACCGCCGAGAGCGCCTCTTTGACGCTCTCGAGTTTATTCGGCTGAATGATCGCGATGATGAGTTTCAAGACTCAAACCTCCCTTCTGGATCTCCTTCTATGCTATCACCGCTATCACCCGCCGCCCGTGCAGCGTGCGGCGGCATGGCGGAACTCGACTGACCCCCATCCAGCAAGGGCCACCACACCGCAGCGGGTCACGACGGCGGCGGGGGGCGGAGGCCCAACGTCGCGGGGGCCAGGGATGGCCCCGCGACCGCTCAAAAAGGATGCCCCGGCCTGGGCGAGCTAGGCGGAGTGCCCACCCAAGCCGATGGGGCATCCTTGCGGATCGTGGAGAGCGGTGGGAGCCGATCGGCGGAGTCGGCAGGGCGAGCCACTCACGGCTCATGTCCTAAGAAGAGAAGCAAACCCCGTGCCATGAATTCCATGAGCCCCTTGCCCGCACCGCAGGTTCGGCAACGATCGCTTGATTCCCAGGCTGTTGGACCCGAAATTCTTCGCTGAGAATAGGTTCCATCGTCGGTTCATCTGGCCCTTGGCGGCGGGTTGCCGCACGTTTTGGGGGCAGGTCTCTGCTCGCTGGCGCGGCAGCGGACTACCTTGAGGAGAGATCCGTCAGGTTCGCCGCCGCTCATCCCGCCGGCGAGCCGTTGGGAACCGTTTCAGGAACACCACCGGAGGCCCTGGGCTCCTGCCACAGGTCAAACCCCCATGCCGATTTCCTTGGGTCTCTCCCGCGAACGACTCGTCACCGAGTTGGCCGCGATGTTTCCGTCGGCCGCGGCTGCAGAGGGCGAGCCAACGGCGGCGGCCAGTCAGCCGCTCTGCGGCGGCCGGGCGGCAGCGGTTGAGCGGCTTGCCGCGGTCGACCCAACGGCCTACGCCCGCACCCGCAACGACGTAGATGGCGCCGTGTCGCGGCTCTCCCCCTGGATTCGCCACGGCGTTTTGTCGCTGGCGGAGGTTCGTGACACCGCGCTGCGTCGGGCTGGTCCTGGGGAGGCGGAAAAGTTTATCTCCGAGTTGGGCTGGCGGGACTACTGGCGTCGGGTGCAGGCCTCCGCAGGCGATGCAATCCTGGCTGATCTCGAATCGCCCGCCGCTCTCGCCCGCCCGCAGCAGCTCGATCGAATGCCGCTGGACGTGCTGACAGCCACGACGGGCCTAGCCTGTATCGATGCCTTTGTACGGCGGCTTCATGCGACCGGCTGGCTCCACAACCACGAGCGGATGTGGCTCTCGTCTTGGCTGGTCCATGTCCGTGGTGTTCGCTGGCAGAAAGGAGCCGACTGGTTTCTCTCCCATCTGCTCGATGGTGATCCCGCAAGCAATCATCTGTCCTGGCAATGGGTGGCAGGCACGTTCTCGGCCAAGCCCTACATCTTCAATCGCGAAAACCTGGAACGGTTCACCCGCGGCGCGCACTGCCGCGGGTGCGACCTGCTCGGTCACTGCGACCTCGAGGGTGACTACGACAGCCTTGCGGCACGGCTGTTCGTGGCCGGGGCCGATCCACGCATGACTCCTGGGGCAGTTGCCCCGCCGAAACTGCGGCCGGCAGCGCCCAACCGCCAGTCGGCGGCCGTGCGGCAGCCGCTTGTCTGGATCACACTCGATTCGATCTCGCCCATGAGTCCTGCCGCCGCAGCCTGGCCGGCGGCCCCGCGGGTGTTCGTGGTGGATGAGTCTTGGCTGGCCGAGGAGCGGCCGGCGCTCAAGCGGCTGGTCTTCATCTGGGAGTGTCTCGCCGATCTGCCTGGGACCGAACTCGTCGTGGGTGATCCAGCGGTTGTCCTGCCGGCCCGCGCGGCTGCCCTGGGCTGCGATGGGGTCACGCTGACGGAAACACCCTGCCCGCGTGTCGGCCGCGCGGTCGCGGCGATTGGCTCGTCCTTGCCAGTCCGGATCGAGGCCTGGCCGCGGTTTTGTGATGCCAGCCGCGTTCAGGATCTCGGTCGGTTTTCCCGCTATTGGCAGAAGGTCAAGGCTTCGGCCTTGCAGCCTACTGCTGGCTGAGATCGCCTGAAAACCAGGTCCAAGGCTCGCTGTCTGGCGGCGGCGACGTGAGCATCAATCGGCCGCCATCCTTCGGATGGGGCAGGTCGATCGCAGTGGCATGCAGGGCCAGCCTCAGCGACGGGTCCTGATCCCTTCCGTAGAGCCGATCACCGAGGATCGGACAGCCCAACCAGGCAAGGTGCACGCGGAGTTGGTGGGAGCGGCCTGTGAGTGGGGTGAGTTCGACAAGGGCCGCGCCTTGGCTGCGTGCCGTCGGAGCTGACTCGGCCAGCGTTTTCCAGCGGGTCGCCGCCCTCCGGCCGAGCACAGGATCCACCCGTTGCCGAGGCGGCCGGTCACGGTCGGCCGCCAGAGGGAGGTGGAGTTCACCGGCGGCCCGGGGTGGTCGGCCCGCAACGATCGCCAGGTAGGTCTTGGTCACCTCGCCGCGCTCGAACGCCCGGCCCAGGGCGGCCCGCGCCTGAGAGTCCCGCGCAAAAACGAGCAGGCCCGAGGTGTCGCGATCCAGCCGGTGAACGGCCTCGAGCGGACCGAACTCTCGCCACAGCCGGGCCGCCACGTCGGGCGGGTCGAGCGGGGTGCGGGCTGGCACGCTGGGCATGCCGGACGGTTTGTCCACGACCACGAGATGCGGATCTATCAACACCACGCGCAGCCCAAGCTCGTGCATCCCGCCGGTCACAACAACCCCAGCAGCGACACCCAGCGGCAGAGCAGGTCGGTCGGTGGTCCGGCCGCGGCCGCCTCGGCGGGCAGGAGTCCGACTGTGTATCCCGCTGCCCGCAACTGAAGGCGATCCGTCTCAATCCGCAGTCGGTTGGTGTCATCGCTGCCAGGGCCCAGCAGCACCCACCAATCGCGATTGGGCGTGGCCTCCGTAACCGTGGACAGCCGCGGCAGTCCGCTCCCCACCAGGGCCACACCGCTGGCCGCAGGGCCGAGTCGCTCGGCCACGAGCCAGGCGAACGCCGCCCCGGCACCGCTTCCAGCCACACCGATCCGGGCCGGGTCAACCGGGCGGCGACCCTTCAGCGCTGCGAGGCTTCGCTCCACCGTCGGGATATCGCTGCGGCTCCAGGCGGCCGGGGCGGACGATCCCGGGAGCACCACCGCCACGCCGTGCCGCACAGCCGCGGCTTTCCATTGCAGGGCCTCGGTCTCTGCCACGATGCCGTGTGGCGCCGACAGCCAAATGAGTACTCCAACCGGCTCCGCACCCCGCGGGATCACTCCGAGAGTCGGCTCCGCCACCTCAGCTGCTTCGAGCCGGACGAGCTTCGCTGCATCGAGCGGGCCGGCGAGCGGATCGCCACCGCCCGTTGGGGCTGGCAGGCCTTCGGTGGGCACTTCCGCCGGCGGCATTCCGGTCACCACGTCCGCCGTCGATTCCTGCGAGTCCCGTTGAAACGCCAGCCGTACCCGTTCGCCAGGCGAAAGCCCGGCCAGAAGTCCAGCCAAGGCCTCGGGGCCGGCCAGCGGCGTCGCGGAATCTGCCCTGAGTTGGATGGTTGTCAGGATGTCGTCTGCCCGCAGCCCAGCCTGATCAGCTGGGCCCCCGGGCAATATCCAACCGATCGCGATGCCCCCGCCGCGTGGTGCGGGACCAACGGCGTCGACCAGCCCAAGGAATGCCCGTCGCCAGGGGGGCAGTTTTTCTACGAGCGTAGCCTCGAACGGAAGTTTCCTGGCTTTCCCAGCATCGGCCGGGGCGCGTTCCACCTCCATGGTGACCCGGTCTCCGGCATACCGCGGCGTGATCGCGTGCCGGGCATCGGCGATCCGCGCGACCGGCCTGCCGTTGATGGCGATCAGGCGGTCACCAGGCTCGAGACCCGCCCCGGCCGCTGGGGATCCTGGCTGCACCGAGGCAATTGTTGGTTCCCCGTTGATTGCATCGCGGCCGAGATACCCGATGCCGAGGATGCCCGGAGCCAATGATTCGCCCTGTTCGAGCCGAGGCAGCACTGCCAGCACGTCTTCCAACGGCACGGCGAACCCGATTCCAGCATCGTAGAGTTCCGTGCCGTCGTTCATGCCGGCGGTATCAGCTGGCAAGGGGGCAAGCACGCCGATCACACGGCCGGCGATATCGACCAGCGGCCCGCCGTAGTTCAGCGGTGACACGGCGGCGTCGGTCTGCACCGCCTTGCCCCAGGCCCGTTCCGTGGCCGAGACGATCCCCACCGCAACGCTCGCCTGGGAGGCCGACCAGCCGCGGCCGACTGCGATGGCCCACTGGCCCGGCTCAAGGTCTGCCCGCGGCGCGGCTTCGAGCGGTTGGACCGAAGGAAGATCGTCCACTGCGAGGAGCACCAGGCCCCGGGAGCGGTCGCGGCCTCGCACCCGTCCTGCCCGCCGACCGCCGTCGGCCAGCACCACGATGGCGTCCTCCACGTCAGCCGGAATTGCAAACTCAGTCGTGAGAACCCGGCCGGCAGCGATGACAAATCCTGTCGAGGGCCCCTGGCCAGGGCGGATTTCCCCAGCGGCTGTGAGGACGGACAACGCCAGCGGTTCAATTCGCACAACGGCCGATTCCACCCGGCTCACGGCCGCCTGAAAGGCCCGCTCTTCGGCAAGCGTGGGTTCGTTGATCGCCGCCGCCGGTTCGACCAGAAAGGAGGCGATCCCCAGGACAAGCGCCCCGGCTCCACAGGCGTTTATGCTCATGGCGTGGCTCCCGCCGGCCGCGGGCCCAGTTCGAGATCGATGAGTCTGCCCGCGCGGATCACGGTCAGCCGCACCGGATCGCCCGGAGCCAGTCGGCCGGCGGCCCGCTCAACGGCAGTTCGGGTCGTCACTGAGGCCGAACCTACGGCGATCACCAGGTCGTCACTCGCGAGGCCGGCGTGGTCGGCCGGCGAGCCCGGCTCGACCGACTCCACAAAGGGCGGCGTGCGTTCGAGCATGTCGGGCACGAGCAACGCTCCGAGCAGCCGGAGATCGAATGGCCGGGTCGTGTCGTCGCTCGGCACCACGGTGCCACTGGCAATCCCGGCGCGGGCTGGGCCGAGCTCGTTCGTCGGGATCGCATAGTTGAGCCAGACGCCGGCGGCCGTGCTGCGAAGTTCCTTGCCCAAAATCCCGAGCAGCCGCCCCCGGGAGTCAATCAACGCGCCGCCGGGCGAACCCGGGTTGTTCGTGGTGCAGTCGAGCACGTAGACCGCACCCTGGAAGGGAGCCTCGGCCGCACCCCGCCGGGCCTCCAGCGGCACGACCGCGGCCACCACACCTCGCTGGGCCGTCACCCGCTCGTCACCCGCCGCCACACCGAACATATTCGAAAGCGCGATCACCCGCGTGCCGGGTGTCGCCAGGGCCGGGTTGTGCTCGATCACGAAGGCCGAGAGATCCGTGGCGTCGATCTGCAGCAAGGCCAGTTCTCGCCGTGGGTCGATGCCCACGAGCCGAGCGGCGTACCGTCGGCCGTCATCAAGCACACAATCAATCTCATCGGCGTCGAGGACCGTACTCGAGGCGGTAAGGATCTGGCCGTCGGGCGTGATCAGAATGCCAGTCTGGTAGCCCTCGAGCCCCCGCAGGCCCCCCGCCCCATAGAGTTTGACGACCTTGCGAGTCGCGTCAGCGATCACCTGCTGGGGCGTGACGTCTGCGACGGAGGTGGCTCCAGCCCACGCTGCGAGGGAGGCCAGGATGCCGGCACCGTATCGCCACCTCATGGCACCACTCCCGCCGGGTCGACCGACTCAACGAGGAACGTACCGAATCGCTCAATTCCGTGGTGGACGTCGAGCTGCAGCGGTCCGCCGGCCCCGGGCCGCGAGATTTGAATCTCACACGGATCCGCCTCGGGTGATGTCCGCAGATCGATTCCGCAGATGCGGCCGGCATCATCGACGGCGAACCGCGCTTCGACGCCCGCAACGGCTGTTTCCAACACATCCACGAGGTCGCCGCCGGCAGGGTCGAGCCGGCGGGGATCCCGCGGTGCCGTGCCCAGATAGCTGGTACCGCCGAGGGCCGCCGGGCCTTCGAGCGTCAACCGCCGCCAGAGCAGCAGCGCCGCCAGCATCCCACCGCTGCCGGGTGGCACCGGGTTTGCATCGAGGGCAGCGGTCGCATCGAGTACGGAGGTACCGGTGGGCAGATCGATCAGTCCCTCGGAGTCGGAGAGTTCAATCCGAAACTCGGCCCCATCGGAGAGCCGACCTGCGAGTGTCCAGGTGCCGCCGTGCCCGAGGGCGCGAGTTGCGATCGCCCGCGCCACTCGGTCGCGCTCCACCATGTTAAAGTGGTAGTTGGCATAGCCGGGGCGGGCTGTGAACACCTCGTGAATTGCCTCCGGCAGCGGGGCGGCGGCAGGCCCCCCCAGCCCGTTTTTCTGGTCGTCCTCCCCTGCCCCGCCAGAGACAAGGTTGGTCAGTTCCGCCTGGGTGTGCACCCCTGCCAGCCGCACGAGCACTTCCGTCCGCCGCCCGTCCCGCCGATACACGAGCGGCACCTGCCAGCCCGCAGGCAATGTGCCGAGCACGTTCTTGAATGCATTGACCGACCGCACCGGGCGGCCCGCCAGCGCCAGGATTTCGTCGTCGTATTGCAGTCCCCGTCGCCAGGCGTCTGAGGATTGGAGGATGTCTGACACCACCACCCGACCATCAGCAGCTGTTGAGACCGTCGCCCCGAGCGTGGCATGGTCGCAGACCCGCCCAGCCCGGAGGCAGCCCATGAACTTTCGCAATTGATTGGCCGAGATCGCGTAGCCGGCCCCCACATTGACGCGGCCGCGTTTTTCAAACGACGCCCGCCCGTTGATGCCAATCAGTTCGCCGGCGGCGTCGAATAGGCCGCCGCCGGAGTTGCCGGGATTGATCGCGGCGTCGACCTGGATGCAGTCGGTGTATTCGAGAATGGTGCCGGCCGGCTCCTGGTAGCGGTGGATGCCTGAGACGATGCCTGCGCTGATCGAAGGGACAAGGTCGGTGGCCAGCAGAAACGGGTTGCCGGCCGCGAAGCACCAATCGCCTGGCTCGACGCGGTCGCTGTCGGCAAGTGAGACGCAGGGAAAGTCGGCGCGACCCAGGAGTTTCACGAGGGCGACGTCACCAGTCGGGTCGAGGCCCACGAGCACCGCCTCGTAGAGGCGGCCGTCGGCCAGGCCGCAGGTCATGGCCACACCGGCCGGCTGCACGACGTGGAAGTTTGTGAGGGCGTAGCCATCGGGCGTGACGAGCACCCCCGACCCGCCCCCGGAGTCACCGGCGAAGATCGCCACGGCTGCCGCCGATCCGCTGCGAATCACCTCGACCCGCTGCCGCTCCGCCGCGAGCACTTCCGGATCGACGGCTGAGTGCGTGGCAGAGACCACCTGGCTGGTCGTGAGCAACGCCAGCGCTGCCGCCAGGTAGGGCCGCCATTGCGGGTGGCTGACTGGAGTGTCCGAAACCTGATTCATCGTTCAAACACCGCGTCGGTGAGCCTGATCGGGCAGCCCAGGTCGCTGCCGACAAAATCGACTTCAACCGTGAGCCGCCGGCCAGCGGAAACGTCCAGATCGATCGCTGCTGCCACGGATGATTCAACGTCGCGGTCGCTCGCTCCGGAAAGTAGCTGGCGAAAAGCTTCGCGGCCATCCACGGCCACACGCACCTCAACCCTGGCCGGCGCGGTCTCCACCACGTCACGGGTCAGCCGGGCTCGAAACCGGCGCGCGTCGGGCGGAACCCGCCATGTCATCACGGTGCGGGGACGCAGGATCATGGCTGCCGGACCGTCGCGGTCGGCCGGGGGGATGATTCGGGGCGCAAAGAAGTCCGCCAGGCCGTCGATGGTGGCGAGCGAGCCGAAGGCCGGCTCGTTCGCGACCTGTTCCGGTTCGGTTGCCGCCAGCGGCAGGGTGCGGCCAGCGGTGTAATCGATCGATCGCAGGGTGGCAGGCGGCAGGCGGACGACATCGTCGAGCACAAACTCCTCGGGTGACCAGCGGATCCGTTCGGCCGTGAGCCGGCCTCCAGCAACCGTCACCACGGGACCGGTGGGGGGTGGAGTCGGTTCCCGCAGCCAGACGATACCGGCCACTTTGGTCCGCTTGACTGGAATCGTTTCGCCATCGAGCACCACCGTCACCGAGTCAGTGTTGACAGCGGAGATCGCGCACTCGACGAACGTGTGGCCGTCGGCCTGGCGGACAACCACCAGGTCGGCCGCCGGCCTTGCGGGCGCCGCGGCAAGCCAGGCTGGCTCCGGCTCGTTCTCCCCGAGCCAGGCCACCTGCGCGATCCGGTCGGCGGGAATCTCGATCTGTCCGCCGGCTTGGACAATCACGCACTGCTCGGCCGTCTGCATGAAGTCAGCGCCCGCCAACTGGCCACCAGCGCAGGTCACGACCCTGACCACGGATCGTGCCTCCGGCGCGGCCTTCTCGCTCACGACCCGGCGAACCTCGCGTACGAGGAAGGAGCGGGGCTGGCCGTCGACGCGGATTCGAATCGCGTCAGCGTCCACGGCCAGCAGTTCACCGCAGACGGGCTCGCCCGCGGTGAGTTCCAGCCGCACCTCCAACAGCGGGTTGGCGGCCGCGTTCGGCAGCGAGCCGCCGGTCAGCAGTCCGACGGCGACAAGCACCAGCAACCCGGGGCGGTGGGTCGGCATCACGATCATGGGCCGCGGTCCTCACCGGTTGCCAGTCGCCTAAAGTATTGTTCGATCGCCTCGCGGTAGTGGGGCGGGTATTCCCGGCCGATCTGTTGGAGCGCGGCCTCCCGCTGATGCGGCGGCAGGTTGCCCCAGCCCTCACCACTGCCGAGGTCCCGCTTTTGAACCTCGCCTGCACCCCGGCCGCCGGCGATTCGGCTGTCGTCCATCGGGCTGTTCGAGCTCCCCCCCTCCCCTGCCTGCCCGGCTCCCGATGAGGCCGACTGCCCCTGCTGGTGCCGATTTTCGATCTCCTCGATCAGCTTGTCGAGCGATTGCACCACCCCCACCTGCACACCGCGGGTGGCCGGGCCGGCCCGGCCCAGATCGAGACGGCGGCGGACATCCCTCATTCGTCGCGCGATGTGGTCGAGCGAGTCAGACTCTAGGCTTGCGATGTCGGCCCGCAGCAGCCGGGCTAATTGAGCATATCGCACCGGGATCTCTGGCTCCCGTTCCAGGAGCTGGTCGAACGACTCGGCAGCGGCCTCACCGGCGAGCAGCCAGTGTTCGCAGCAGCCCCGATAGAAGAGCAGTGCCGCGGGGTCGACCGCTGCGGCCAGGTCGAGATCGGTGAGCAATGGCAGCGCCTCGTCGAACCGATCCCGGCGGACGAGTTCTCGTCCGAGCCAGAGCTTGACGGCGTCTCGTTCGAACTGGGCTGTGCCGCCGTCATCGAGCCATGTGGTCGCCGCCTCGAGCTCAGCGGATTCGTCGAGGATCCCTCGCAGCGCGGCGGCCCGGGGATCGATGATCGCCGCGGTTTCCATGGCGGCAGCGACGGGATCCATTCTGGCGAATTGTGCCAGGTCGCCGCTGTCGTCAGTGTCGTCCCAGAGTTTCGTCGCTCGCTCGAGCAACTGCCCGGCCGCATCCCCGGATCCGGCCGCCCAGTCCAGCGCCCGATCGCGTACCACGCTGTAGCTTGGTCGAGACCACGACGGCTGGCGGGTGAGTTCTGGGTCGCGATCGCGAAGCGCGGCCGTCGCCTGGCTTTCCGCGAAAACCCGTGCGGGCCAGCCGCTGGCCGCAAGGACCACGACACTGAGCCAAAGCCAGGGCATATCAATCGCTCCACGGGGCCACGCCACGAGCAACCGCCGACACAACTCCATCATACCGGGGCCGAAACAGGCGGCCGCCACTTTCACTCGGTCCGACCGGCCACGATGTCGCGGGCCGCGCGTTCGATGGCCTGCTGCCGCTCGGCAAGCCGACGAAGGGCGTCAATCAACGCGGGCTCGGCGGCCGCTTCGGCACCGGCATCGAGGAGCCGGGCGAACCGCTCGGTCCGGGTGTTGACCCGATTCTGGAGGCTGCGGAGCATCTTGAGCTCGGCCAGCTTGTCTACCAGCGGCTGCTCTCCGGGCTCTGCTGGCCGGCCGCCGCCCGAGCCCGCCTGTGCACCGGCATCCTCTTCTCGCCGTGACTTCTCCAGGGCTGCCAGAAGTTCCTCGAGTCCAACCACAATGTCACCGACCAGGCCGAGCGTACCCGCGCCCAGGTCGCTCGCCCCCAACCGGTCGGCGGCCTGAATCGAATCATCCCGTACCTGCAGGAGGGCTTCGGGAATCGCCACCGCCGAGCCGTCGTCGCGGACGAGAGCCAACGCCTTTCCCACGTCCGTGGTCACCGCCTCCTGCTCCCGGCCGATCCGGGCCGATTCGAGCTGTCGCTCGCGGACCGAGCTAGCCTCGGACTCGGCCAACTGCTTGACCGCCGACTCGATCCCCCGCTCCAGCCGCAGGAGCCCACGAATTCGCGCCTCGAGTTGTACCAGCAGTCGCTCCACCTCCTGCTCCCGCACCTGCCGGAGGATCTCCTCGAGTTCGGCGCGGGCCGTTTCGAGTTCCTCGATTGCCTTCTCTTGTTCAGCCCGCGCCTCACGACGGTGGGCGTCGTTCAGCTGTTGGCGGGCTGCCTCCATCCGGCGCTCGGCTGATTCAATCCCCTGCCGCGATCGCCGGGCGCGAGCGGCCTCGTCGTCGCCCTCGACCGGCTCGTCGTCGGTGTGCCGCTGGTCGTCGGCCGGCGGGTTGGCAGGCAATTCTGCCCCTGGGGGAGGCTGATCTCTTGCAGCCTTGCCGGAGTCATCCCCGGCCGGGGCGTCGGCGGCTGGCCCTTCCGGTGGCTGGCCAGTCGGGTCGCCAGCTCCGTCCACCGCGTCGCCGGCTCGGTCAGCGGGGGCCGACTCGTCAATTCGCCGCGCGAACTGGTCCAGGTCGCTGGCGAGCGCACCGGCCTCGTCGGCTGCCTCCCGCTGCCGGGCCGCGAGCGTTTCCGCGTCGCTGCCTGCTTCCGTCGAGCCCTCGATGTCTCGCTGCCGGGCGATGAGTTTGGCGATTCGACCCAGAAAGAGCCGCACGTCTTGTTTCGTGTCGGCGAGGTTGCGATTGCCGCCGCCCTCCTCCAGGAGCACGAGCAGCCTGCGAAATTGATCGATCGCTCCGGCCTGACTCGCGCCGGCCTTGAGAAGCTGACCCTCCTCGAGCAGCAACACGATCCGTCCGAGCCGATCTCCAACCTCCTCCTCACGGGCCCGGTCAAACGCGTCGCGAAGCACGGCCGCCCGCCGCGGGTCGGTGGCGGCGAGTAGATCTGCGAGCCGAAGAAACGATCGTTCGAGCTCGACATAGCGGCGGAGCAACTCGGCTTCGCGGGCGGCCAGCGGCGGTGATTCGACCTGCTGCTGTTCCGCAGCGGCCAGCGGCAACCCAGGCGGAATCCCGCTCAGGGCGACGAGACCGGAAAGCCAGACTGCCGCCGTCGGATCAGGCCACCGTTGCCCCGGCAACGGCTCGGCGTTTCCGGCGAACGACCGGGCAAAAAACCGGCGGAGTTGGTGTCGAACCATCTTCGTCATGGCGCCTCCAGGGCCGCGCGGGCCCGCCGCCGCTGCCGCTCGAGCGTGTCAGCGCGGATCTGCTCCTGGCTTTCAATCACACCCCGAAGCTTCTCGATCACTTCATTGTACGACTCCAGCTCCAACATCCGGGCCAGCACGTCCCGCATCCGTGCGAGGGCTGTGTCAGTGCGGAGGGCGAGGTCGGCTGCGGTGTCGCCCGCGTGCAGTTCATCCGCTGGGAGGGTTTGGGCGGCCGTTTGTAGCCTGAGCAAGTCGTCGCCCGCGAGCATCGCGACCGGGTCGGCCACCTGGGCCACCAGTCGGGTCTCGACCTCGGGCGTGAGCAGCGAATTGTGGGCGAGTTCGTCGCGGATACCGCGAAAGACCGCGGCGATCTCCCGGCTCTCCCCCATGGCTCGGGCAGCGGCTTCGCCGATCCGGCCGGCTGCAGTGGCCTGATTCAGGCCCGACTCTGCGTCGAGGCCGCGGCGGGTCTGGGCCAGGTCTTCGATCGCGGCCTCATAGCGGCGGCGGAGGAGAATCTCGCGGGCCTCGAGCATGGCTCGGAGGGCGTCGGGGGTGATGACTTCCAGGATCCAGGTGTCACTGGTGCCGGTGTTGGGGCCGCTGGTGAGGCCGCAGGAGTCTGTGGCCGTCACCCGCACCTCCAGCCGGTCACCCGCCGTCAGAGCCAATGGCTCGAGTGGCACGAGCAGCGGAGCGGCGGAGGGGAGTTCCACGAGCGGCACGCCCGCAGCCAGCAGTCCGATGGGCGTGACGAATTCGTGCTCACCTCGGCTTACGAGCGCGGCGGCACTGGCCAGGCCGTGGTCGTCGCTGAGCGAGCCAACCAACGGCAGCCGGGCCCGAGGGGTGACGGCGTTCGAGATTCCAAACAGCCGCACGGTCACCGTCGGCGGTTCGTCAGCCACAGCCGAGAGGATCATGGTCAGCGGCTCCTGATTGGTGATCCCGTCGAGATCGGTGAAGGCGACACTCAGAGCCGTATCGGCGTCGAGGAGTTCGATCACCGCCGTGATAGAGTCGGGCGCCACCTCCCGGTCGAGCACGGCTGTGGGCGGGTGCGGGCCAAACGCGGCAATGACCTGCGGCGGGTCGTCTTCGGCCTGATGGGCGGCCGCCCGGGCGGTGACCGTTGCGGCAGCCAGTGGCTTCGTGGCCTGAAACCGGAGCGTCACGGCAGAGCCCTGGGGCATGGGCATGACGCGAAGTGCCGGGGGACTCCGCTGGCCGCCACCGAGGTAGCGAGGAAGTCTCATCTGCACGGAGGTGTCGGCGAGCGTTGGCGGCTCCACCGCTTCGAGCATCAGGCCTCGTAGTCGCCCGTCACCGCCGCGGATCTCCAGTGGGGTGTTGGTCATGACGCGTTCGAACACGTGGCCATAGACCTGTTCTGCGCCGTTGGAAGTGCCGCGGGTGCCCATCCGCACGCTCTGCCAGTGGCCGGCGGCACGGCTGCGGAGGTACACGCTCTCCGGCAGCGGCCCCGTGGCCCGGGCCCGCACGACCACCTCCACGTCGCTGCCCCGCGGCACCTTCCGCACGCCTCCCGGAAAGCCCTCGGCCTCCAGACTCACCCGCCTGGGCCAGGCGACGTCTTCGAGCATGAGCATCCGCCGGCTCCAGATCTGCGCCATGTCCGGCCAGGTGATCGCGACTCCCCACACCGTGAACGCGGCAAGCAGCCCGGCCAGTGCGATCCCGCCGAGCCGCCGCCGGCGAAAAACATCTGCCGGCCGGGCCAGTCCGGCCATGATCTCGGCTTCGGCCGCCGTGCGGGCCACGAGGTCGGGATCAACGTCGTGCCGCCCCGCCTGGGCCAGGTCCACTGCAGTTGAAAGGGTGTCGCCAAAATCAGGATGCCGCCGTTCGACCGCGCGGGCCAGCGCTGCATCGGAAAGTGGCGTTGCCAGTCGGCCGATGAGCCGGGCGACCAGCAGCCAGCCGAGCAGACCGGCCGCCGCCGTGATCGCGCTGCCGCGGGCCCAGGCTGGTGGTTCGAGCAGCCAATCGACGGCAAACAGCACTCCGCCAAGGGCGGCGGCTGCGACCGCCACCAGGGACAGTGATTCGACCCAGATCCAGCCGCGGGCCTCGCGGCGGATGCCCGAGAGCAGCCGCTGGAGGCCGTCCGATCGAGGGGTGGAGGATGTGGCCGGAGAGGTCATCAGAGAAGACTCGAGTCAGGCGAGTTTGGCCAGCCGACGGACGATCCACTCCAGGCAGAGGCAGCCGCAGCCGATCGCCAATAGCGCTGTGTTGAGCCGCTCTTTAAACAGCGGATCGGCAACCCCGGTCTCGTACTCCCGTCGGGAGCGGTCGGGCAATGTCGCCGCCAGAGACTCAGCGTCGGCGACCCTCCACTGGCCGGGCTCGGGGAAGCGGGCCTCGCCCGCCGTGCGGGCTGCGAGTTGGACAAGCAGGGACCGATCGAGCTTCGGCTGCGCGAGTTCGCGGTCGGGCAACTGCACCTGAATGCGCCGCACGAGTGACTCTCCGTCGCCAGAGAGTGGTTCAAGCTCGATCCGCCAGGTGCCCGCGCGGCCCGCGACAAATCCACCCAGGAGAGTGCCGGGTCGATCCGGCTCCGCAGCCAGAGGCAGCGAGAGCGTCTCTCCGGCCGGACCGACCACGCGGCAGGTCGGAGGGCGAGCCTGGATCGCCGCAGCGAGCCGCTCATCGGTCAGCACGAGGCGGACCTGCACCGTGCTCCCGACCACGTGGCGGTCGCGATCCACGAGCAGGCGGGCAAGTTTCCCCATCTGCATGAGTCGGCCGTGAGCGACATGCCGCAGGATCTGGGCCACAAGCCGCTCGTAGGAGGCGTCGTCGATGCCACGCAGTCGCCAGAGTTCACTGCTACCCGCGTAGCAGACGCAGCCTGAGCCGTAGTATTGGCCAGCCAGGAAGATCGGCTTGGGCTCGCCCGGCGGACTGCCGGCGCGGGCCGCGGTGGCATAGATGGTGGCCCCCGGTTTGACCTCGTTACTCGGATAGCAGGCGTAGACACCGGGAAACTCTCCCCACATCGTAGCGCTCGTGGCTCGAGAATCGGCCAGCCAGAGAAACTCCTCATCCAACCCCTCCCGCGTGAACTCCAACTGGAGTGGCAGGTCATTACCGGCGAGGCCGCTGAGCCCAATCCGATCAGACCTGCGGAGTTCGACGGGAAACAGGCCTCGAAGTGGACCCGCCCGCGGGTCGCCAAGCCAGGTTTCCATGTGGATGCCACCAGCCATGAGCAAGAGCCCTCCCGAAGCCTGGGAAACCCATCGCTCCAGCCGTGACCAGCCGGCTGGCCCCAACGCCTGCCAATCGGGGTCGATCGCCACGATCACGTCGTAGTCAGCCAGAGCTTCGTCTGCGGCTGGAAACCCGGGCAGGATCCGCCGGGCATCCTGCGAGATGCCCTCGGCGGCCGTGCCGAGTACAACATCGACGGCGAAGCCAGGATCGCGGTCGAGGACGTTCCGCAGAAACTGGTACTCCCGGCCCGGTCCGCCCGCCATCAGCAGCACCTGGGTCACCCGATCCACCACCTCGATGCCGGCCGACCAGGCATCGTCCTCGATCGAACGGTCACCGGCTGGCGGCCGCACGCGAACGGTGAGCGTGCGGCTGCCCGGGAGGGCGAGCCCTGGCAGGTCGAAGCGGATAGCCGTCAGTTCGCCATCGGCCGCGAGCACGGCTTCGCGGGTGTCGAGCAGGCGACCCGACCCGGTCGGCTCCGACGCGACGGCCCCGTCAGCAGGCTGCTCGAGGAGTTCCACCTCCACCCGCTCGCCGATCATCCCCTGTGCCTGGAGGTAGGCGGTGACCGCGAATCCGTCGCCGGGAAAGACCCGGGCCGGCGCGATCAGGTCGGCCACTCGCACGTTTGCAGGTAGCGAATCACTGCCGATACCGATCACATGGATCGCGACCTTGGCCTGGGTCGCAGCGGCAGCCGCAGCGAGTGGATCGCTGCCGGCGTTGTTGGCCCCGTCGGTCAGCAGGATGATACCGGCGAGGGCGGCGGTCGGCTCCCGGTCGAGTACCCTCAGCACGGCCTCGCCCAGTCGGGTCTCGTAGCCTCGGGGCAGGACTGCCGCAGCCCAGTCGGCAGCGGTCACGGGGAGTTGGGCGAGTGGCTCGGCCTCGGCGTCGAATTGCCAGAGGGAGACTTCGTGGTTCGCCCCGACCGCCGCCAGCAGTCCGCCGTGGGACAGGATCTCGACGGCCCGCATCGTTCGATTCGGCGGGGCCTCGGCGGCCGGCTCGGCCGCTATCTGATCGACAAGCGACATGCTGGCGCTCGAGTCGACGAGCACTGCCACTCGCGACGGCACCACGAGTTCGTGTTCTGCGATCCGCTCGAAATCGAACAGAGCCGCGGCCACCGTCACCAGCGTTGTCAGCCGCAGCACCGCCAGGAGGAGCGTGAGCGGCCGGTTGAGTTCGGCCGAGTCGCGGCGATAGAGCCAGAGTACGACGGTGACCACGGCGGCTGCGGCTGCCAGCGCGGCAGGAGGCTGCCACCACTCGCCGGGGCCGTCGAACAGCCGACTGACGAGGTGGTGCTGCGTGGCGGTAGCGGCCGTGGCGAGGCTCGGTATGGTCGTGGTCAAAGGCATGGAATCGACGGCTGACCGGCGCTATTTCGGGCGGTAGAGCACAGGGCGATGGTAGCTGGCCGCGTAGGCAACGAATTGTTCCAAGAGCAAGAGGGCGAGCAGCGTGAGGAGCACGGGTTTGGCAAGCGGCACCCCGGCCAGCGAGTCGGCTGCCGGCTGCAACGCTGCAGCGGAATCGTAGCGAAATGGCACCCCCACGAGTGATCGGTCGATGTCCGCGCGGCCGAATCGGGCGAGCCGACTCTCGGCCGGATCGAGGTTGATGGCCACCACCCGTTCCCGCTCCGTGCCGTCCACTCCCCGCCAGCGGGCGGTGCAGACTCCCGCTGCTTCCATGACGAGCCCAGCTTCGAGTCCGCCGGATGGATCCGCCCGCGCAGCCTGCCGAACCAGCAACCCGTCGGGAGGCAGGAGGAAGTCCACCTCCGGCTCATCATCGCCGGGCACAAGCTCCACGGTGAATTTGTCGCCGATCCGCAGTCCCAAGGCCCGCCGCCGTTGCCGAGACAGGGAGTTCTGCAATTCGAGCATCACCACGACCCAGCTTGGATTGCCCCGGGCCCAGTTGTTCCACTCTGGGGCGGCTGTGGTGAGCACGGCGGCTACGAGGCCTCGACCGCAGGCCCGCTCGACAACCAGCGGTCCTCCGGTCCGCAGCGACAACAGCCGTCGCAGGCCCGCCGCAGCCTCGTCGAAGCCGCGATCAACGGCCAACACACGGTCCATTCGCACCGCGTCGAGGAGCGGATTCCGCTGCCCGGCGAGGACGGCGACGACAGGGTGGTCCTCGACGACCAGGTCGGGCACACGGTCGGGCTCTGGAGCGGGCAGCACGTCGACCGGCCCGGCCAGCGGTACGGGAAACACCCCCTCACCGTTGCGGTAGAGCATGCGGTTCACGAACCCGGCGTTGGTCCGGGGGCCGCCGAAGAAGACCAGTCCGCCTCCGGAGCGGGCATGGGCCTCGAGTGCCGTGATTGCGGGCGGGTCGAGCCGCTCGACGTCAAGCAACCAGATCACATCGAAGGCTGTGAGATCGATCGTTGAGATGGCTGCCGGAGGCTCGACCCGAGGCCGCAGTCCGGTCGGCGCTCCTGAACCTGGTGCGAGCGCTGCCGAGACGTAGAGCGCGTCACCGCGGCGAAGACTCTCGGCCGGATCATCGCAGACTAAGAGCACATCGATGGCCGGCACCACCTCGGCGACACAACGGGCGACGTCATCGGCCGGGAGAATGTCGGCCGGCAGGCGGGCCTCGATCACGTGGCCACCTGGATCCGAAAACCGCACCTCGAATCGCCGGGTGACGCTGCCCCCCGCCGGAATCTCGGGAATCCTCAGGCCCCCCCGCGCCGCGCCGTCTTCCCGGAGGCTCAGCGGAAGGTCCAGGACTGCCGCCGTCCCGTCGTTCGTAATCTCGACTTCGATCGGCACGACCACACCGGCCGCCGGCACGCCTCCCACGGCCTCGAGCCGGGTGATGGCAAGGTTGCCGGCGGCTGGCGGCTGGAAGCCACAGTCCACCAGCCGGATTGCCCAACCTGCCCCGGCAAGCTGCCGGACCGCCGCCGTCGTCTCCGCCGGCCGCCAATCGCGACTCCGAAAGTCGCTGACGATCCAGGCCGTTCGCGGGGCGTCTGCGGCGGCAGCGAGCGCGGCGGTCAAGGCGAGTGGCTCACCAGGCCCGATCCCGGTGGCGGAGGGCCGGGTTCGGCCGAGCAGATCCCGAACCTGCTGCACTGCCCGGGGGGCCATCGGCAGTCGTTCGACCAAAAACTCGGGTGAGTCTTTGGAGGCGATTTGGGAGAAGAGTCCGACCGAGACTCGATCACCCTTTCCAGCTCCGGCCAGGTCGGCGGCCACCCGCTCCACCACCCGCCGGCCGCGGTCAAACGCCGACTCGCCGCCGCTCGCCGGGCCCCCTGTGGCGGTCGAGAGGTCACCCATCGAGAAGCTGTCGTCGAGTAGCACGAGATGCTGGCCACCGCCGCCGAACAATCCGGCGAAGGCTGACCGCCAGCGGGGCTGGGCCAAGCCGAACACGAGACCGGCGATCGCGATGGTGCGGAGTGCGAGGAGCAGGAGTTGTCGCAGGATCGCGCGGGTGCGGTATCGCTTCCGGCTGGCCAGCAGAAATTCCATCGCCGCCCACTCAACTCGCCGATAGCGCAGCAGGTTGATCAAATGGATCACCAGCGGCGCTGCCACCAGTGGCAGGCCCCACCAAACCAGCGGCAGAAAATCGAACGTAGGCATGGCGGACAGGCCGAGGGACAGGGCAGACTTGAATTGTCCCCGATGCCTCGAACCAAGTCGATCCCGGGAGTGTCGCGGACGGGGGCTGGCCCCATCCGCGACACCCTGCCGAGCGTTCCTGGTCAGGCGGGCTGAGTGGCCCGTTGGGGCCGTTTTCGTACATCACGATCGTATCTTCGGCCAGCCCGAGCTCCTCGAGCTTCGCCAGTACTTCACCCACCTGCCGGTCATGCTCGACCATGCCGTCGGCTTAGATCCCCAGTCCCGTCTTGCCCGCCACGCCCTCTTCGAGGTGGGTGAAGATGTGCATCTTCGTGGAGTTCCACCAGATGAAGAAGGGCTTGTCGGCTGCTTTGGCCTTTTCCATGGAGGTAGCCGAATTGACCGGTCATGTACCCCTTCGCACGCAAACGGACAAAATAACCGTGCTGGAGCCTGCCAGAATTTTGTCCGAACGGCGAGCCCTGGGGGCTACGGCCTGTCAACGGTGGGCCAGGAATCGCACGAGCGCCGCGGCGGGGGGTTCGCCGGTGCGGACGAGCGTGTAATCGGCCCGCACCATCGCCGCCCGCCGCCGGACATCGTCTAAGAAGGTGCTGAGCGACTCCAGGTAGCCGTCCCGCAAGGCCCGAGGATTGCAGGCTAGTTCGGCTGGCAGTTCGAGCCCTTTGAATCGGATCGGCCCCTCGAAGGGAAAGTCGAGCTCGTCATCATCGAGCACGTGGAGGATAGCGAGATCGTGACCGCGGTTCGCGAGCAGCCGCAGGCCCCGCAGCAGACCGTCACGGTCACCCAGCAGATCAGACACCAGGATCACCATGCCCCGGGGAGGGAGCGTTTTGGCCAGGTTGGTGAGCACGGGCTGGAAATCGCTGGGGCCGGCATTCCGCGGGGCCTCCAGCAGGTCGCAGATCTCCACCAGCTGGGTCTTGCGGCCGCGTGGGGGCACGCCGCGGCGAACACGGTCGTCGAACACGGTGCAGCCGGCCGCGTCGCCATGCGATAGGGCCAGCCAGGCGAGGCTCGCGGCGAGGGTGGCAGCCGCCTCAAACTTCGAGGGCCGGGCCGGGCTGGGGCTACGAACGGCGGTCGCGGTCCGGTAGTCCATGCTGGCCGAGCCGTCCACGAGCAGCGTCAGCCGCAGGCTCGTTTCCTCCTCAAACACCTTGACGGTCAGACGGTCCTGCCGCCCCCAGACCTTCCAGTCGACCCGTCGAAGGTCGTCGCCGGGGATGTACTCCCGATGCTGAAGAAACTCCACGCTCTGCCCTTTGGAGGGACTCTTGTGGAGGCCGGCCAGTAGGCCCTCGACCACGCCTTGAGCGCGGAGTTCCAGCCTGGCGATCCGGGCAATCGCCTCAGGACGCAAATATGGTCTGGAACCGCGGGTCACGGGCGAGTTCATCCTCTTGGGAGGGCGTGTTGGCGAGAATTCGTTCGATGACTGCGTCGGGGGTCACGCCCTCACTCTCGGCGACGAAACCGACGACGATCCGGTGACGGAGCACCGGGGCTGCCAGCGCTCGGATGTCGTCGGCAGAGACATGGCTCCGTCCCTGAAGCAGGGCCCGCGCCTTGGCCCCCACCACCAGAAACTGCACGGCCCGCGGGCCCGCACCCCAGACGAGTTGATCGGCGACGTAGTCTGGCACTCCCGGCTCGCCGGAGCGTGTCTGCCGAACCAGGGCCAGCGCATACCGCACGAGGTGGTCGCTCACGGGCACCTCACGCACGCTTTTTTGCAGGGCCACGATGTCGGCTGCCGAGAGCACTGGACCCGCCTCCTCCGCCGGCAGGCCGGTCGTCCGCCGAGCAATCTCAAATTCTTCGGCGAACGAGGGATAGCGGACAAAGACCTTAAACATGAAGCGGTCTTGCTGCGCTTCCGGCAGCGGGTAGGTGCCCTCCTGCTCGATCGGGTTTTGCGTGGCCAACACGAAGAATGGATCAGACAGGGCATGACGAACCCGGCCCACGCTGACCTGCCGCTCCTGCATCGCCTCCAGCAGGGCAGCCTGTGTCTTGGGGGGAGTGCGGTTGATCTCATCGGCCAGCACGACGTTGGCAAACAGCGGTCCTTCGAGAAACCGCAGTTGCCGCTGGCCGGTTGTTCGGTCTTCCTCCAGGACATCGGTGCCGACGATGTCGGATGGCATCAGATCGGGGGTGAACTGAATCCGGGAAAACGAGAGGTCGAGGCTTCGGGCCAGCGTGCTCACCAGCAACGTCTTGGCCAGCCCTGGCACCCCCTCGAGCAGGCAGTGTCCGCCACTGAACAGGCTGATCAGGAGCTGCTCGATCACCTCTTCCTGCCCCACGATCACCCGCGCGAGTTGCCCGAGAATTGCGGCGCGGGCCACGTGGAGCCGTTCGACTGCTGAACGAGCGCTGGGGGAATCACTCATGAACTCTGCTCCATCACGGCCCGAGTTGGTCATTATCTGGCTGGTCGCGTCGAGTTCATCGCTGGTAGATCGGAAGCGATCCCCGCTCCAGTTGCAGGATCGTCAGGTTGGTGGCGGTGGTGTACACGGTGCCAATGTAGCCCTGCGGCCAGAACCGGCCGTCGCGATCCCGTTGGATCTCGCCGAGCAGCCGCCTCTCGATCTTGTCGCGATAGGTCTGCCAAGATTCACCTCCCTCACGATACATCACTTGGGCGTAATAGTAATGGGCATAATGCCAGTGGCCAAAGCTGTTGTTGGCGATGTTGCCGAGATGCTGTTCGGCGTAGGTGAGCATCCGGGGAACATGGGTGTCATCCTCCTCGCCGGCGTTGAATAGACAGGCGATCGCCGCCGCTGCAATCGCGGGTCGCCCGCCCCCACCCTTCGAGCTGTACTGCACGCCGCCGTCGGGCATCGTGCAGCGGTGGATGTAGCCGATGGCACGGTCCACGATCTCGCGGGGGACCGGAATCCCCGCGTTGCGGCAGCCCCGCAGGCCCTGCACCTGTGTGATCGTGGTCGATCCTTCGTCGAAGTCGTTGCCATCCTTGGCGCTCACGTAGCCCCAGCCGCCGTCTTTGGTCTGGGCCCGTCCTGAGAATTCGACCGCGGCCGTGAGCACCCGTACCAGGTCTTCCCGCCGCCGCAGGTCTTCCTCCTCGCCCAGCACCTGAGAGAGGAACAGCATCGCGAAGCCGTGGCCGTAGGTGTAGCGATCGTCGCCTTTGGGATCGCCGATCAGGCCATTGGGTCGGGCCCGGGCCAGCAGATAGTCGACCGCCCGGCGAATCGATTCCGCGTGGAGACCCTGGCAGGTCGTCGAGCCCTCCATCAGCAGGGCCGTGCCGGCCAAGGCGGTAACGGCCGTTGGGTAGCGGCCCTCGTTTGCCGACCAACTACCCCGGCGAGACTGCTTCGCCACCAGCCACCTGAGTCCGTCGGTGATGGCCTCGTCGCGCTGAGGCGCCGCCGCGGCGGCCGGCGGCGGGAGGCTGGTCCCCGCCAACGCCAGGCAGACGGTGAGTACCGCGCTGCTGGTCGAGAAATTCTCAGGCGTAAGGTGTTGCCGGACTGGTCTCACCTGGGCTGTTTCCTGTCCCCGGGCTGATGTCTGTCGGGCTCCTGATGTGGAGTGGTCTGCGGGCTGGCGGCGGCCGCCCGCCGCAGAAATCCGGCGATGCCAGCAGCTGACGGCGGCCGGCTCGTACTCAGGAAAGGAGGCTGGGGCGGCAACGGCAGGCCGCTGAAAGTGAGCTGCAACCGATCTTCTCCCTCCCCGCCGGCAATCGTGACCGAATGGGCTGCCGCATCGGCCACCACCTGACAGCCGAAGGCCTGATGGGGCTGGATGGGCACCCGTTCATCCTCGACGACTGCGTGACCGGTCCGCTTGTCGAGGCAGAGCACGCTGAGAAGGGACTCGCGGGCGGTGGTCTCCGATGGCAGCAGCCGGCAGAAAATGATCACGGGAGCGGCCGGGGGCTGTAGTGCGAGCAGATACTGCCGCTCGACGACCGCGGCCGTAGGCCAGAGCGACTCACCGGTGGTGCGGCTGATCGCCCAGACCGAGGCCGAGAGCGGTGGCATCGCAACCGGGCCGGTGAGCAATGGCTGAAGTGGCGAGGAGAAGTCGGCAGCATCGTCGTCATCGGTGCCGCCAGCCAGGACCAAATACCGGTCGTGCCAGGCTTGCACAACCAGCCGCTCGAATCGCCGGGGTGGGTCTGGCAGGCTGGTCTGCAGCGAGACTTTGCCGCTCTGCAGGTCGAGCACGGTCAGAAGACCATCCGGCGTCATGACGGCCAGGTGACCGTCGCCGGTTTCCACCGCCCGACTCTCTCCCGGAAACTCTCCCAGCGAAACCTGGTTGGAGTCGACAGGATCGACAAGCTCGAGCCGCACCCGTCTGGCGGTGGATCGGGCGGGAGGCTCGTCAACCGAGTGCACCACGACAATTCTGCGGCCAGCGACCGGGAGTCGCTGCCGTCGATCGGGCAGGTCGCAGCGATTCACAAGGCGGCCACTGGCTAGCGAGAGCACGACAGAGTCGTTGCCGCTGGACGTACAGCCGCAGAGATACTCGGCGTCGGCGACCCATTCTGTGCGGGGGGCAACTCGATGCCGCTCCCAAAGCACCCGACCCGTGGCCGGATCGAGCACCGCCACCGTGCCCTGGCCAGGCACGACGAGTCCCTGCGGCAGCGGTACCATCCCCCGTCCGCCCCCGCGGCTCCGATCCTCAGGTTCAACGATTCTCATGCCCAAGGGAATGCCGCCGTCGCGGGCTACCCGGCTGCCAATGCCGCCGCCCCACCGGTCACCACCGCTGGCCGAGCCTGCCTGGGCAAACTCCTCCCGACTCCAGAGCAGCCGCTCCGTGCCGCCCCCCGCATCGAGGTCATGACAGCTGAGTGCTTCGAAGGTGCGGACAAACAGCAGCCTCCCTAGGACCGCCAACTCGACGAGCCCCGTTTCCCGAGTCCAGGGAACTCCTCGACCCCAGGGAACTCCTCGACCCCAGGATTCGGGGACCGTCACCGGATCACCCACCGGTCGACCAAATCGGTCCGTGATGGTCAATTGCCGATCCCCGAGGGCGAAGACTGCATGGGTCGCGCGGGCATCCGCGTCGCTGCCGCCGATCACGTCGATCGGAATCGCCTGCATCCCGCCGAGTTGCGGCCCGTCCGATTGAGAACGCCGGAGCCGGCGGCTCTCCACTCGTCCCAGCGGCCAGGCTGCCTCCACCCCTGCCAGCGGCGACAAGACGTCATCGCCGTCGGCTCGGCGGTGTCGATTGGGCACGTGGCTGCGGTGAGCGGTCAGATCCGCGAGTTGGCGGCTGATCTCTCGGTCGCGGCTGGTCGCGGCCTTGGCTCGGAGCTGCTGGGCTGCCACGGCCGCAGCTGGCTGGTTGCCCAACAATGCGACGAGTCGCTCGAGTCGCTCGAGCCGCGGGAGTTGTTCGGGCGGAGCGACCGGCACCGCGGCCGCCGCCACTGCGGCCCTGCAGGCGTCGTCAATGCGGTGGGCAAGCCCATCGTCCGCCACCAGCGAGATGGCTTCGAGCCGGCTCCGCAGCCAGCGATCGGAGGTGAGTGCCAGGCAAGGATCGGATGGATCGGTCATGAGCGAGGGATCGGCCGGCTGTCGCGCTGCCGCGTCGAGCAGGCCTTGGCAAGCGACCCAGGCGGCCTCTGCATCGCCCGTCGCCAGGCAGCCGTCCACCATCAGCCGGGCCACGCCTGGGGAGGTGGCCGCCGCGATTTCAGCCGTAGGTCCTGCGATCTGCCAGCGGGCTCTGGCGGCGGCGAAGTCTTGTCGCATGGCCCGTTCGAGCGCTGCTGCGACTCCACCTGGTGGAATCTGAAACTGCCGGGATGTCGTGGCCGCCGCGAGCCAGTCGAGCCCGCGGGCCACGTCGCCGCGTTCGATCGCGGTCTGGGCCCGCCAATAGCAAGCCCAAGGGTCATCGGGGTCTGAATCGAGGGCTGTCTCGATCCGCTCCTCGAGCGTTGCCTCCTGATGAAACACGTCCAGTGAATCCAAACCCTGGCACACGATCTCACCCCGATGCGGCACGAGGTTGCCGGGGATGATGCCGCCGCGGGCTGGCGACCGGCCGCGAACAGTCCCGTCCCTCAGGTTGATCTCCACGACCTCCGGAGAGTCAAGCGGCAGGATCAGGGTTTGGCTGGTGAGGATGCCCCGTCCGCTGGGATGCGTTCCGGCCGGGCACGGCCATTGCCAGGCCACCCGTCCCGTGTCGAGATCGACTGCTTCCACGGCGACGCGACCGGTGATGATGACGCGGTTGTCGACCACACCGGTGATCCGCGCCGGGCCGCGGGCAGGAATCCGCCACAGGTGGCTGCCCGTTCGAGCATCGAGGCACAGCAGCACATCAGAGTCGTATGGGGTGACGAGCACGCGGCCCCGGGCGATCACCGGACAGGGGTCAGACCGCTGGATGGAAGCAGCGGCGGGATGACCGCCAGCTTCTTGGCGGCGAGCGTCGGCCGCAACCAGGGCTCGCGGGTAGGTGCAGGCCCAGGCCAGCGACCGCGACGTGGTGTCCACTGCCACGAGACACCCGCCCCCGATCGGGCAGACCACCAGGCCATCCGCGAAGGCCGGTGTGAGGCCTGCCAGCCGCCGGCCACGGGCGGCTGGATTGGCAATCGCTTGATCGTCGTCGTAGGTCGCCAGAGGCTGTGTCCAACGCCGCCGCCCATCCGCGGCTCCAAGGACGTCGAGCGATACTTCTCCCTGCCGTTCGACGAGCACATACAGCTCATCACCCACCACCAGCGGGCCGCCCAGATACCAGGCGGCCTCGGCTGGCTCCCCGGGGGCATCAGCCGGCGTCTGGCCAGACCCAGCCAGTTGCCACCGCGCCCGGCCACCTCCTTCCAGGTCATAGGCGGCTAGCAGATTGCCGGCATGCCAGTCGGTCGCCGTCCGAAAAAAGCCGCGGCCACCGAAGCCGTTACCGAAGCCATTCAGCGTGAGTTCCGCAGCCAGGGCCTCTGGTGGACTTTCCACCGCGAACACGAGTCGGCCGTCGCTTGCCAAATTGCCGCTGGTCGCATCGTCGAACGTCCTCTCGCTCATGTCCCCCGCCGTGGGACGAGGATCGGCCTCCTCCGCGTCGTCCGCACGAGCCCCTGCGGCCGGTACTGACGAGGCCAGCCAGAGCCGGCGGCCGGAGTCGAATTCGACCGCCAGAATGCCCAGTGGCGTATGGGCAACAAGGTAGTTTCCCACGGCCAGCGGTGTCGCCGCAGGGACGAGCCCGCAGCCGGTGTCGGCGGCCGCCCGTCGCTTCCGTTCCAGTTGTTTGGCTTCCTCCGGATGCCGCACCAATGGCACGCGGTAGCGGGGCACCAGCAGTGGCCGCGTGGCTGTCACGGTCGTGGTTCGGGCCGGACTCCCACCGAGCTGTCGCCAGTCTTCGTCAGCCGCACGTCTCGAGCCCGGCTGTTCGCCGTCAAAGGTCTCGAGCCAGGCCAGGGGCCGCGTTGCGGCAGCCGAGAGAGATTCCTCCCGCCCGGCAATGCGGGCGATGCCCCCGTGTCCTTGTCCCACGGCCGCGAGAATCTCAGCGGCAGTTGCGGAATCGCCGGCCTGGTGGTGTGCGAGGGCCCGCATGAACGTGAGACTGGGCTCAAACTCACGTGCGCCCGTTGCCTCCAGGCGGTCGAGCCAGGTCGCCGCCGTCAGCGGCTCTCCTGCTTCAAAAGCCAGGATGGCGACCAGAATGCCCGCCCGTTGACCGGCCGGGGTGTGGAACCAACGGCGAGCCACCTCTCTGATCCCGGCAGCGCTGGAGGCGGCGATGGCCGCTGTGAGTTGCCGATCAGCCCGGGCTCGCGTGAGCAACAGATAGGCCTCTCGACCAGCTCGGGGGAGCGTTGCAACCGTGCGTTCAGCCTCGGCGCGGATGCTGCGTCTGGGCCCGGTTTGATTGGTCGGTTCAACAAAGGCGTCGGTGCTTCCGGCAAGCAGTTCGTCGAGGATGAACACGGCGTCAGACCATCTGTCGGCTTCGACCAGCTGACAAGCCCGATCCAGTTGTCGTTCCTGCTGGCGGTCGCTTGGAAGGAGCACAGATGGCTCGGCTGGGTCTTCCTGAAACTCCTCGTCGCCGCTCTCGTCGGCTGCTTCAAAGGCGTTGGCTGGCGGTTGTGCGACTGACAGTGACGGTTGGGCAAACGCCATTGCGAGCCCGACCCAAGCCGCCGCACTGAGGGCTTTGCCAGCCGAGAAGTTCATGGTCGGCCGGGGTCGCTTTGCCATGGAATTCGCCCTTTCTGCCGCGATTTCTCCACCTCCAGCCCGCGGGCCTGAGCACTGTGCCCTCAGTGCCCGCCGAGACTGGCTTCACGGACGCCCCAATTCTACCAGGGAGGGGCATTTTCCGTCGGGAAAACATGCTCTTTCAAGGTCCTGGGGTCGGCCGCTATCCGACGCTTGCTGAAGGGTGCGGTGCACCTTCTGCGCCCCTGCTGAAGGTGGGTGCCAGCTGGTAAAAAAACAGGTTTTCAACGGGAAGGTATGCTTTTTCTCGGTTGCAATTTCGTATTCAGGGCGTCTAATCACCGACGCGTTCGGCGGAATAAGTCCGAGTTTGCGGGTTGAAACATGTTTGCGGCGGGAGTTCTGCCGCACCCCTTGTCTGGCACTTTTTGGAGGTTTTGGCACATGGCGAAGAAGTCCGGTAACAAGCCGATGACGAAGACGGAGATCATGCGGAGCATTTCTGAGACGACGAACCTTCCCAAGAAGGACGTGGTCGCGGTGCTCGAGGCGATGTCTGACGAAATTCAAAAGGCCCTTAAGGGTTCGGGAACCGGCGTGTTCTCAATCCCGGGCCTCGTGAAGATCGAGCGAAGAAAGGTTCCGGCTCGTCCGGCACAGAAGGGCGTGAAGAACCCCTTCACTGGCGAACTGCAGGACCGTCCGGCCAAGCCGGCCAGTGTGAAGGTCCGCGTGCGGGCTCTCAAAAACCTCAAGGCGATGGTTTCGGGCTGAACCCCGTCGGCCACAAGCTGTGAGACACTCAGCCGGGCGGCGTCGCAACTGCGGCGCCGCCCGGTTTGTTTTCTGGCGAGGTTTTGGGTTCTGGTGAATCTGGGGTTTCCCTCGGCGGCGATCATTCAGCCCCAGAGCGTGGGTGGTGGTTCCCGAGCGACAGGATGGCGAGGGGAATGGGTTTTCCGTATTCTGCCTCCCATGAAACCGACGCTTCTCATTCTCGCCGCCGGCATGGGCAGCCGCTACGGCGGCCTCAAGCAGATCGACCCGATGGGCCCGGCGGGGGAGACCCTGCTCGACTACTCGGTGTTTGACGCCTTGCGGGCGGGCTTTGACCGGGCGGTGTTCGTGATCCGACCGGATTTTGAGCAGGCTTTCCGCGAGCGGGTGCTGGCCCGATTCTCGGGCCGGATCGACACGGCGCTGGCGTTTCAGACGCTCGATCGGCTGCCGGCCGGGTTTGCGGTGCCCGCCGGGCGGGAGAAGCCCTGGGGGACGACCCATGCGATTCTCTGCGCTCGCGACGTGGTCGAGGCGCCCTTTGCGATGATCAATGCCGACGACTTCTACGGCCGGGATTCCTTCGCCGTGCTCGGGCGGCAGCTCGCAGGCATCTCCGGTGATTCGACCGCCTACTGCATGGTCGGCTTCACGCTCGCCGGCACGCTCTCCGACCACGGTACAGTGGCCCGCGGGGTTTGCCGGACCGACGAGCGGTGCTTCCTGACCGACATCCAGGAGCTCACCGCCGTGGGCCGGGTGGCGGGCGATGGACTGGAGGGGACAGCGCTCGACGGCTCGGTGGTGGCCCTCACCGGCAAAGAGCCTGTCTCGATGAACATGTGGGGCTTCACGCCGCGGGCGTTTCCCCAGTTGGAGACCGATTTCTGTGAGTTCCTCGCAACCCGCGGGGGCGAGGCCAAGAGCGAGTGTTACATCCCGATGACGGTCGGCAGCCTCGTGAAGTCAGGCCAGGCCAGCTGCGAGGTGCTGCCGACGACATCGCGGTGGTTTGGGGCGACCTATGCCGAAGACAAGGCGGCCGTGCAGGCCAACCTGCGGGAACTCGTGGCCGCGGGCGAGTATCCGGAGAGCCTCTGGGGCTGAGCGGGCAGTGCTTAGGGCGGTCAAACCCTCAGGGCCGCTTGGGCACCTCGAGCACGATCGGCTCGCCCCCCTCGGTCACGGTGGCCTTGAGGCCTCCCATGAAGGTGCCATACCGATAGTCGAGTCTGGGCGGACGGGTCATTGCCATGCCCTGTTCCGGCCGTTCCTCGAGGGTGTCGAATAGGATCACCGTGTGGGACCCTTCGACGGCCCCTGGCTTGCCATCCTGCGTGATCAAGGCAAACCTGCCGTCTTCTTCCGTGGTCGCGAAGGAACTCGGCCGTTGCTCGCCGTCAACCGCAGCCGGGAGAAACTGAACCATGATGCCCTCGGCAGGCTGCCCCTCGATCTCGACCGAACCTGTGGCTTGCACGAGTTTCAGCGGCTTACCGCAGCCCGTAACGAAGCCGCAGCAAACGATCGAGCACGACGTCAGCCGAAGCAAAGATCCGCCTGCGATTCCTCGGAAAGCAATCATGGAGCCGACACCGGTTCGCCGTCGTCCCGCACGCAGTAGAGCGACAGAATCGCCTGGGGCGTCGCCTCCTCGAGGAACCGAACGCTGCCGTCGACGAGGGCTACCCCCGCGCCTCCTGGGTGCTCGCTGCTGATCGAACTTAGCCGCATGTCTTGGGTCACGTACCAGGCTGTTCTGGATCGGGGTGCGCCGGATTGCCCGTGGGCGAAGGGCACCTTGAAGTTTACGGGCGCGAAGGCTCCGCAGAGCAGGTTTGACAACCCATTGTCGCCGCCGGCTGGATACCACCGCGACCAGGTGCTGATCGTGCTGCCACTCGTCCAGCCCGCCGTCGTGAAGCTGTTGAAGTTTGGATCGACGTGTGATGAATCGGCCAACAGAATAGTTTTGCTCGTGCCGTCAGGCACCTGCTTGATTCGAACGTTGATCCCGTTGGGCGCTGAAGTAGCCTTTCGGGCCTGGCTGCCGGTCGCCATAAACATGCCGTCATTGGAAGCCGAGGTGGCAAAGAAGGGACGGCTCCCCCCGTTGCCCCGGTAGGAGGTGGCGCCGTAGGACTCGGTGTTGCTGTATTGGTGGGGATTGCCCTCGGGAAACTCGTCACTCGGACAGACGAAGGTGGCGACCGCCGCGGCCGCCTTCGTCCCCGCAAGGCTCGTGATGTTGTTGCGTGGCACGGCAGCATCCATGCTCTCGAACAGCGGCTTTTGCTCGATGAACGGCAGGACAAAGTAGAAGAGCGAGTGGCCCTGGAAACTACCGCCGATCCTCTCTTGGGTGTACCCCGACGGGAACATCCGGCGAGCATCGTGGAAGGTGACCGCCCCAAGGGCCATTTGCCGGAGATTATTTTGACAGGCCGACCGCCGGGCTGCCTCGCGGGCGCTCTGGACTGCCGGTAGGAGCAGGCCGATGAGCGTGGCGATGATCGCGATCACGACCAGGAGTTCGACGAGCGTAAAGGCACGCCTGGCAGGCGGCTGAATGAGGCTGCCACCGGATATGGTGATCGTCGATTCAGGAAACCCTCGGCATCTCCTGTTTTCGACCGGGAGGAAAAAGCCTCGGGGTGGCTTGTTCCACGAGTTGCTCGGCCGATGATCGAGCGTCGTCACGGTGCTCTCTCCAGCGGGGAGGATCGAAATCTTGAATCCGTCCAGAACCAAAATAATTGCAACACCAGGCTTACGCACCCACCCACGATACGCGGGCCGGTAATGAGCTGGTCTGTGCGAATTTCATGAGGGCATTTTTTTCAGCCGCCGCCGACCTAGCGCGGCAGTGTAGCAAGGTTTTTCAATCCCGCCTCGACCCCCTCCGCTTGCAGCCGAAATAGACGGGAATTCCCATAGCGATGCTGGCCAGGGAGAGGGCTGATTCCAGCGGCCGTTGGGCGATCACGGCGGCCGTGAGCAGCCCTGTTCCGAGGAGGTAGACCGCCGGGGTGAGCGGATAGCCCGGTGTTCGGAACGGGCGGGGCAGGTCGGGCGACCTCCACCGGAGGACGAATACCGCTCCGACCGAGAGCATTGAGAACACGGCCAGGCCCACCCCGGCGAAGACGAGAATTCGCTCGAACGACGCGGTCCAGACGAGAAGCAGCGACCAGGCGGCCTGGAGCACGGCGGCGACGATCGGCACGCCGCGAGCCGATGTCCAGCCGGCTACTGCCGGGAACAGTCTGTCGTGGGCCATCACCGCGACGACCCGCGGCCCCGTCACGATGTAGGCACTTACCGAGGCCAGGAGTGACAAACCAAGCGCGATGGAAAGGGCCGCCGCCACACCGGCACCAAACAGTCTTGTAGCCATGATCTGTGCGATCGGGGCCACGGCATCGATGCGACCGGCCCGCTCCACGATCGCTTTGACGTCGGCCGCGGAGATGGCCAGGGCATAGGCCGTGTTGAGGGCCAGGTAGATCACGAGTACAAGGCCCGTGCCCAGGAGGATCGCCCGCGGCATCGTGACCTGCGGATCGGAGACTTCTCCCGCGACATAGGCGGCGGTGTTCCAGCCGGCGTAGGCGTAGGAGATGTAGACGAGCGAGGCCGCCATCGCCACAAGCAGGTCGGCGGTGAGCGGCGGCCGGTCTGCAAGATGCTGCCACCCCCCCTGCCCTGCCGCCAGGCTGGCCAGGGCCAGGCTCACGAGAATGACGAGCTTGACGGATGTCATGCCAACCTGGGCGAGGATCGTCGATCGGCGGCCGAGGCAGTGAACTGCGGTCAGGACCACGATCGCCGCCGAGGCCACCAGCGAGCGGGCAAGGCTGCCGAAGGGCTCGTTCAGGCCGGCTGGAGCGAGCAGGTAGTGAGCCGCTGCAGACGCCGAGGCGGCAATCGGAGCACCAAAGCCGATCAGAAACGAAACCCAACCGGAGAGAAACGCAGCCATCGGGCCGTAGGCCTCGCGCAGGTAGACGTAGTCGCCCCCGGAAGCCGGCAGGGCTGTTGCGAGTTCACACAACGTGAGCGCTCCGCACACGGCTAGCACTCCTCCCACCACCCACAGGGCGAGCATCAATTGATTGCTGCCCACGGCGTAGACCGTAAAGCCCGACGTGGTGAGCACGCCGGTGCCGATCATTCCAGAGACGACCAGAAACGTCGTCGTGGCCAGGCCGAAGGCTGGCTCGGGCCGGCCCGTGGCGCGGGGATTTGGAGGGCCAGGGACTGGTGCCGACGGGTTCACGCTGGGGTTCCGAACAGACCTGCCGCGGCCTCGTTTTCGCCGTCGCAGGCCCGGAGTTTACTCGCCGGCGGCAGGCCGTCGGCTGGTTTTCGCCGGCGGCAGCGGGCTCGTGCGGGCCTTCATGAGCTGGTCGTGTCAGGAGGCCCGTGAGTCTGAGGCTCAAACCAGCCAATGATTCGGTCGGTGGGTGATTCATGTATGGCTGCCGTATCATGCATTCGTTTCGTGCATGACGAACGCCGCAGGTCGGAAGGCATTGCCGTGGAATTGGACCAGCTTCAGCACTTTCTCCGCGTGGCTGAACTGGGCAGCATGACCCGCGCGGCGGTGGCCAGCGGCCTGTCGCAGCCGGCGGTCAGTCGGGCGATCGCCCGGCTCGAGGAAGAACTCGGCCAGCCTTTGTTCGAGCGGCAGGCCCGCCGGCTGGTGCTCACGGAAGCTGGCACGGCCGTGCTCGGCACGGCCCGAGAGATTCTGCTCCTGGCGGACAACCTGCGGGAGCGGGTGGTGGATGACGGAGCCACGGGCCGGGTGCGAGTGGCTGCGATCCCCACGATTGCGCCCTACTTCCTGCCGCCACTGCTTCGCGGTTTTCAGGCAGGTCATCCTCAGGCGCGGGTCGTGGTCCATGAGGAGACCACCGACGGCCTCTTGATGCGGCTACGGGATGGCGGAGTTGATGTTGCGATCCTGGCCGAGCCGTTCGAAACCCGCTACCTCGACCACGAGCGGCTGTTCGACGAGGAACTGCTGCTGGTCACCGCGGCCGGGCATCCACTCCAGGCCAAAGCCCGGGTTCGGCTGGCCGATCTCCAGGACCTGCCCTTCATCCTGCTCGGGGAGGCTCACTGCCTGACAGCTTCAGTGGTGAGCCTCTGCCAGCAGACCGAGTTTCATCCGGTCTCGATCGAGCAGACGAGCCAGATCGCCTCGATCCAGGAACTCGTAGCACTCGATCATGGCGTGAGCCTGATTCCGGCGATGGCCCGCGACCGCGATACCGATCCGGCCCGAGCCTACCGCTCCCTCGCCCCCCCCATGCCGGCGCGGACCATCGTGATGGCCTGGAATCCCTACCGGCATCGCAGCCGGCTGGTGGCCGCGTTCATGGACCACGTCCGGCGGTCGGTGGCCGACCGAGCGCGGCCGTCGTCGGGCCGGCGCGACTCGCCATGATTCCGGAACCGCTTTCCAGGATCGAGCAATCGGAGGCGGTGTCGGCCGCTGGACTCGGACAGGCCGCCCTGCGGGAACGGCATCTGCCCTGGCCCGACGCGGCGATCCTGGCGGATCTCTTCCAGCTGCGAGCCGAGGAACGTCACCACGATCAGCGGGCAGTCTTCGGGGGTGAATCGCGTCTGGGCCCAGTCGATCAGCCCCATCAACTGGGCCGCCTTGGCATGCTCGTAGAAGACGACGGTTTCGGGAGTGCAGCCGCTGAGCTGAGCACAATCCTCGGCGGTGATCCGGGCACCCTGCACGAAGTCGGTGAACGGGCCGCAGAGGGGATCGTCGCAGACGCTCGCATTGGGATGGAACCGGAAGAAGGGCGTGGCCCCGAGCTCCGCCGCCAGGCCGGGCTCGATCCGGCGGTGGGCGAGCACGAGCACGTGGTCTCCGCGCTGGCGGAGGTATGCCGTCGTGGCCCGGCAGAGGCTCGCGAAGTGGCCCTGCTCGTTGGCCAAGCCGGCGTCGCAGTAGACGAACGTCATGGGGCGGAACCGTCGAGCCGGTCAATGCCCTGGACGGGCCGGCTGCCTGCAGTGGACGGGGCCGGAATCGAACCGGCGACACACGGATTTTCAGTCCGTTGCTCTACCAACTGAGCTACCCGTCCAGATCATTGATCTCTGTTTAGTACGGTGAACGGCCGAGGTTGTCAACAAAACAGAGCAATTTCCCGGCGGAAACGGCGGACTCCCCGGCTGTCGCGGAGCAGGCTTCCGCCACTCTCAGGCCGGCCATCGCCTTCGAGCAGCTCACTCAATGGCGGCGGGACAGGGCTGCCGCGATGTGGACGGCAAAGAACGTGATGAACGCGAGCGCACCGAGTAAAACCCAGGTCTCAGTCGCAGTCTCCCGCCCGCTGTACTCCCGCAGCGCGACGACCAGACCGGCAACGAGCGATCCGCCCACGGCCGAGCGAAGCAACGCTGGCCAGAGCAGTTCGAGGAGCCGCGAATCCCATCCTGAACTGAAAACAGGCGGCGGCTGAAACTCAGAACCCGAGTTGTCGTCCTGACCAAGCCAGGCGGTGCCGCCGAGCGGAGTCTGGCTTGGACCTGGCCCCTCGCCCTGCCAGGACATCCAGGAACCGCGGGAGGTTTCCTCAGGAAGCGATGACAGATCGCTGCTGCTGTCGGCATCGGCTGGCCTTGAGGCTCGGGGTCGCCGCGGCATCGGCGGCGGCGTGGCGGGCGTCCAACGGCGGAGCCGCTCGACGACCTCGCTGCCCGAGGTGATCCGCTTGAGTGGATCCTTCACCAGCATGTTGTCGATCACCCGGCAAAAGCCCACGCTGAGTTGCGGGGCGAGTTGGCCGACGGGCAGTGGCAGCTCGGAGAGATGCCGCTGCATCTTTTCCCGCCGGGTGCCCCCCGGAAACGGCACCTGACCCGTCACGATGAAGTAGAGGGTGCAGCCGAGCGAGTAGATGTCGGCCGACGGGCCGACATCATCGGGAGCGCGGATTTGCTCGGGGGCGATGTAGTCCATCGTGCCGACGACCCGCCCGAGCCGCGATGACTCCTCCTCGATCTGCGAGCCCGCCAGGCCGAGGTCGAGCACCTTGACCCGGCCCTCGGGCAGCACCAGGATGTTGCCCGGTTTGACATCGCGGTGAACCAGCCCGTGCTCGTGGGCGTAGGCCAGGCCCCGGGCAGCCTGGGAGATGACTGAGGCGGCTAGGGCTTCATCGAGCGGCCCGTGCTTGAGCACTTGTCGTTTGAGGTCGAGCCCGGGCACGTATTCCGTGACGAGGTAATAAACCATCGCGTCGTAGCCGGCATCGAAGGCCCGGACAAGATTTTGATGATCAAGCCGACCGAGCATCCGCATCTCGCGGCGAAAGGCCGCCTCGCTCTCGGGGGTGGCCTTGGCCCGAGGCAGCACCTTCACCGCGACCTCGCGGCCCATCATCGCGTGCTCCGCCCGAAAGACCTGGCCCATGCCTCCCCGAGCCACCTCATCGAGAATGGTGTATTGCCCGAGTCGGAATCGTCGGCGACCAGCCAGGATCTCCCGAGCCTGGAATTTCGTCAGTGTTTTTTCACGAACGAGTCGGTCAGCGATCGCCTGATCCCAGGCGTCCGGATCGGCCTGCCCTGCCGCCTTGAGCAAACCTCCTGGCAGGTCGAGAGCCAACGCGGTTTCCACCGAAGCCAGTCGGGCTTCGTCCACCAGACCACTCGCCAGCACTGTTTCGCGGAATCGGGCCCGCTCAGGTGGGTGGTCGTTCGGCGTGATCATAGGGCCTCGAGTGTACTCCCCGTTGGCGGGGATTCAGGGGGTCGACCCGGAAAAAGCTGACCAAACCGGGACCGCCAGGCAGCAGGCAACGATGCGGTCAGGCGGAGTCGTCGGCTGTTCGTCGGATGTTCGAGTTCCAGCTCACAGGCGTGGAGGGCAATTCCACCAGGCTCCGGATAGGGCAGCCGGCTGCCGTACTGCCGGTCGCCCACGATCGGACAGCCCCGGGAGCCGAGCTGCACACGGAGTTGATGCCGGCGACCGGTCAGTGGTTCGAGCTCAACGAGCGACACCTCGCCGGCGCGACGCAGGACCCGGGCCCGCGTATGGGCCGCCTGGACGGAAGGCTGGTCTTGCCGTGGATTGCCAGCGTCCTGGGGTCTGTGGCCCAACTGTGGGCCCTCGACGTCCAGCTTCACGCGGCTCCCCTGCCCTGCCCTGGGCGGCCCCTCGATCTTCGCACGCAGGTGTGTCGCGTCGGCTGATCGCTCGATCGTGGAATTTCGGTTTCCGACTGCACGGAGCATGTGGTCGGTCCACTCAGCCCACTGCTCGAGCGGGGCGGGAAAACGCCCCGCCACCACGGCTACGTAGTGCTTGCCGATTGTTCGTTCTCGGAATTGCTCAGACAGCCTGGCTGCGGCAACGGGGGTCTTTGCCACCACGACGAGCCCCGATACGGGTGCGTCGAGCCGGCTGACGATCCCCACAAACCCGCTTGGCCCCCAGCGGTCCGAGAGGATCTGGTACAGGCTTGGCCTGCCCCGCGGAGCGTTGGCCGTCGGCAGTCCGGCCGGCTTGACGACGACGACGAGATCGTCATCCTCATGGACGAGGGCGATCTGCCAGGGATACCGAGGAACTTTGTTCATCGCCGTAGACTCTCCGCGCAGGAACGTGCTGGCAAGCGGCCGGGTGGCAGAAGTCTGGATCAACCCGTCCGGTGTCCTCGGCTGTGCCAGTGGCACCGGCACATCCTCCGACCGGGAAGATCTCGAAAGGACCGAATCTGTGCGGCACCACCGGGACAAACAAGGCTGGCGGGAGTGGGCCAAAGCGGCGTGGGCAAAGGTACGTTTGAATCGATAGAGGCAGCAACCATGGTTCGGCAACCTCCACTCAGAATCGTGTTGGCGAGTGGGTCGCCCCGGCGGGCGGACTTGGCTCGGGCGGAAGGCTGGCACGTGACAGTCGCCCCACCCCCCGACGCGGCCGAGGCGGACGCGTCTGAACGGGGCGAGCACGAGTCGCTGGAGAACTTCGTCATCAGGCTGGCTTGCGTAAAGGCCATCGCGGTCGCCAACGCGGGGATCACCGGGCTGCTGCTGGCGTGCGACACCGTTGGTGAGGTGGAAGGCAGGGTGCTCGGTAAGCCGGTCGACCGCGAAGATGCCGAGCGGATGCTTCGTGCGCTCTCGGGCCGAACGCACCGGGTTGTTTCAGGGGTTTGCCTCTGGGAGGTCTCACCGGGTGAAAAACAGCGTCAACCCTTCACCGGTCATGCTGAAAGCACCCTGTTTTTGCCACCGCTCGAGGAACCTTGGATCGCCGACTACCTGGCAAGCGGTCTCTGGCGGGGTAAGGCAGGAGCCTGTGGTTTTCAGGATGGGCGAATTCCATTGGAACTCTTAAGTGGCAGCCCATCGAACGTGGTGGGCCTGCCACTCGAACTCGTGCGGGAAATGCTGGGAAAAATCTGAGTCAGGCGGTCGCCTCGATCAAACGACACCGCCCCGCACAGCCGTTTGGCTGTGCGGGGCGGGCGAAAAAAATTCCGGCGATACCTACTCTCACGCTTTTGGCACTACCATCGGCTCTGGAAGCTTAACTACCGTGTTCGGGATGGGAACGGGTGTGACCTTCCAGATATGGTCACCGGAAAATATGTGCTCGCCGCCGCGAGGCGACGAGAATATCAAGATCGTGGTAATTGGCATGGGCTGTTCGACCATCTCACCCGCGGAGGCGGGTGACTCAGTCGATGTGCAAGCCCTCGATACGAGTGGTCAAGCAATCGTCCGTTAGTACCGGTTAGCTGAGTGCATTGCTGCACGTACACGTCCGGCCTATCAACCTGGTCGTCTTCCAGGGGACTTTCGGGTTAAACCCTTCGAAACCTGATCTTGAGGCGGGCTTCACGCTTATATGCTTTCAGCGTTTATCCGTTCCGTTCTTAGCTATCCAGCCGTGCCGCTAGCGCGACAACTGGGACACCAGAGGAACGTCCTTCCAAATCCTCTCGTACTAAAGAAGAATCCTCGCAAGTTTCGTACGCCCACAGCAGATAGGGACCGACCTGTCTCACGACGGTCTGAACCCAGCTCACGTACCACTTTCATTGGCGAACAGCCAAACCCTTGGGAGCTTCTCCACCCCCAGGATGTGATGAGCCGACATCGAGGTGCCAAACCGCTTCGCCGCTATGGACGCTCGGAAGCGATAAGCCTGTTATCCCCGGAGTACCTTTTATCTGATGAGCGATGGCCCTTCCATACGGAACCACCGGATCACTAAGTCCTACTTTCGTATCTGCTCGACTCATGGGTCTCGCAGTCAAGCACCCTTCTACCTTTACGCTCGATGCCTGATTGCCAACCAGGCTGAGGGTACCTTTGAACTCCTCCGTTACTCTTTTGGAGGAGACCGCCCCAGTCAAACTGCCCAACTGAAACTGTCCGCTGCCCGGATTCACGGGAATCAGCGTTAGAACTCAAACGAATCCAGGGTGGTATTTCAACGTTGGCTCCACAATGGCTAGCGCCATCGCTTCGAAGCCTCCCACCTATCCTACACAGAACACGTCCGAGACCAATATCAGCCTACAGTGAAGGTTCACGGGGTCTTTCCGTCACACTGCGGGTACGTGGCATCTTCACCACGGCTACAATTTCACCGGGTCACTGGTTGAGACAGTGCATCAGTCATTACGCCTTTCATGCAGGTCGGAACTTACCCGACAAGGAACTTCGCTACCTTAGGACCGTCATAGTTACGGCCGCCGTTTATTGGGGCTTCGGTCGCGAGCTTCACCTTACGGCTAACCCTCTTCCTTAACCTACCAACACCGGGCAGGCGTCAGACTCTATACATCCTCTTGCGAGTTAGCAGAGTCCTGTGTTTTTGATAAACAGTTGCTGATGCCGATTTACTGTGACCCCCCACAGCGTAAACCACGGGGGGCACCCCTTATCGCGAACTTACGGGGTCATTTTGCAGAGTTCCTTAACCAGTGTTCTCCCGAGCGCCTAGGACTTCTCGTCCCGCCTACCTGTGTCAGTTTTAGTACGGTCACATGCCTTCAACCCTAGAAGCTTTTCTTGGACGTCCTTCAGATGACTATCGAAACATAAGCGTCTTTGTCCGGTGCTTCTGGATGTCGCTGCGGATTTGCCTACAGCTACCTTCCACACCGGCGAGGGACATTTCTATCCGTCCCCTCACCCTTCAGACGCCGTCCCTCCATCGGTCCAGCATGTGGCGCAGGAATGTTGACCTGCTGTCCATCGTCTACGCCTTTCGGCCTCGACTAAGGTACCGGCTAACCCTGGGCGGATTTACCTTCCCCAGGAAACCTTAGGCTTTCGGCGAGCAGGATTCTCACCTGCTTTATCGTTACTCATTCCGGCATAATCACCTGTACGCCCCGACATCGTTCCTTACGGTACGACTTGTATCTGACGTACAGCGCTCTCCTACCAATGCACTAGGTGCATTCCACTGCTTCGGTGCAGTACTTAACTCCCGTTCATTATCGGCGCGGAATTGCTCGACCAGTAAGCTGTTACGCACTTTTTAAATGATGGCTGCTTCTAAGCCAACATCCTGGCTGTCACGGCAACTCCACTTCCTTAGTGACTGAGTACTGCTTGGGGACCTTAGCAGGTGGTCTGGGTTGTTTCCCTCTCGACCGCGAAGCTTATCCCTCGCGGACTGACTCCCGGAGTACACATGAACGGTATTCGGAGTTTGGTTCGGTGGGGTACCCGGGAAGGGCCCCCATCCAATTCAGTCTCTCTACCCCCGCCATGCAATTATCCGAGGCTAGCCCTAAAGCTATTTCGGAGAGAACGAGCTATCTCTGCGCTTGATTAGACTTTCACTCCTCCCCACAAGTCATCCCCTCGGTTTTCAACCCAAGTGGGTTCGGTCCTCCACGCGGTTTGACCCGCGGTTCAACCTGCTCATGGGTAGTTCGTGCAGTTTCGCGTCTACCACCAGCGACAATGGTCGCCCTATTCAGACTCGGTTTCCCTGTGGCTACGGTCCTGAGGACCTTAACCGAGCCGCTGACGGTAACTCGCCGGATCATTATGCAAAAGGCACGCCGTCACGCATTGCTTACGCCATAGCGCTCCGACCGCTTGTAGGCACATGGTTTCAGGTTCACATTCCTCCCCTAACAGGGGTTCTTCTCATCTTTCGCTCACGCTACTTGTTCACTATCGGTCATCAGGTAGTATTTAGCCTTACGGGATGGTCCCCGTCGATTCAGTCGAGGTTCCACGTGACTCGACCTACTCAGGGTACCCTCCGGAGGCAGTGTGCTTTCGCGTACGGGCCTGTCACCCTCTGTGGACGACCTTTCCAGATCGTTCCGCTAGCTCACTGCTTGGTAACTCCGTGTGGAGGGCCCTACAACCCCGAGGTGGAAACCACCTCGGTTTGGGCTGTTTCCCTTTCGCTCGCCGCTACTAAGGAAATCGATTTTTCTTTCTGTTCCTGCGGTTACTGAGATGTTTCAGTTCACCGCGTTGGCCACCGTGACCTATTGATTCAGTCACGGTCAGTTCGGGAATCCCGGGATCATC